>MDSV01047919.1_pt1 | contig 10620 bp, 9 predicted proteins | sample 810851 | NCBI WGS metagenome assembly MDSV01 (sample SAMN05326640, study PRJNA326480) | marine metagenome | isolation source: seawater | place: Atlantic Ocean: North East | collected 2012 | reverse complement strand
TTTTTAATTTTTAGTTGATTATAATTTTTATAGGTCTTTCCAAAAATTTTTGACATATGCATATCTGAAAAAATAATATGAAGATCGAACGATTTATCTTTTGAAAGTCTCTGAATTAAAGGAATAAAGTGGTTAATCCCTCCTCTTTTTCCCGTAAAAAATAATAATTTTTTTTTCATAATTTAATTAAATTTTAAATACTAATACAATACCTTGTTCAATATTTGAACATAAATCTATACAAAATGTTTAATTTGTTATATAATGTTCAATTATTGAACAATATAATAAAAAAATATATGAAAAATGAAAAAGATTATTTTGATATTTTAAGAAAATTAGTTTCAAACCCAAAATTATCACAGAGGGAACTGTCAAAAGAGCTTGGGTTAAGTCTGGGAAAAGTAAATTATTGTGTAAAGGAATTAAAAAAAAAAGGATTAATTAAACTTAATAACTTTCAAAAAAATCCAAATAAATTAAACTATTTATATCTTCTTACTCCAAAAGGGATCGCTTACAAAACAAAAGTCACCCTTGTCTTCATGAAACAAAAATTAAAGGAATATGATGAGTTGAAGTCTGAGCTTAAAGATAAATGAAATTAAATATATTTAATTTATTTGATAAAAATCAAAAAAAATTTTTAAAATTTTGATCATTTTTAAAAAAAAAATAATAATTATGATTTCGTATCAACTTAATAGTTTAAGATATTGTGACAGAATTTATCACCTCGATGAACTTTCCATAATAAAGGATGGAAGATTTCAAAAATTTAAAAAAATACATGGTTAAAAAAGTTGTATTAACAGCAAAAAATGAAACTATTAACGAAAATGAAAGTGTAATATTTTTAGGTCAATGGTGTCTTAAAAATAAAATTTTTAAAAATTTAAATAAAGATTCTTTTCAGGTTATTGAGTCAGATAGTTTTTCAAAAAATGAATTAGAAAAACAAAATGAAGTTCTAAAAAATTATTATGAAATTATATTAGATGAAATATATCCTCAATTAAATAAAATCCACAATTTGAAATGGTGTAAAAGGTCTTGGAGAATATTAATAGGTCCATGGTTATTTAGGTATGTGCTAGTTTTTGGAAATAGATATTATATTCTTAAAAAAGCTGAAGAATTAAAAAAAGATTTATTCGATAATTTTCATTATGATTATGTTTATGAAAATAATGTTACTTTAGATCTAAATGACTTTACTACAAAGATGTCAGAAGATAATTTCAATAATGATATTTTCAATAGGATCTTAGAGGTTTCAAAAACTAAAGAAAAAAATTTTCAATCGAGGTTACTTAAAAAATTATCACAAAATAATACATACAATATAATATCAAAAAAAAGAGGAATTTTAGAAACATTAAAAGTGTTTTTTTTTAGATTTTTGGATAAATTATTTAATCAAAAATGTATTTTTCATAAAACTTACATCAATAATTTTTTTACGAGCTTGAAAATTATTATATCGCTAAAACAATTACATATTCCTTATAACCTTTTTTTAAATGAAGAGAAAATTAATCTAGAGATAGATCCAAAAATTAGAAAACAAATAAAATTTAAAAATGAAAGTGATGAATTATTAAATATTTTAAAAAAAATACTTAATGAAATAGTCCCAAAATATTATTTAGAACATTTTAATTTCTTTTTTCAAAAATCAAATAATTCTATTCTTCCAAGATCAAAAAAAATAATTTTTACTGCTAATGCAATTTTTAAAGATACAATTTTTAAAATATGGACTGCTAATCAAATTAATGAAGGCTCAAAATTAATCTGTAGACAACATGGAGGTGATTACGGTATAAAAAAACTTTTAACGCTTGCTGATCATGAAATAGATATTTCTGACAGATTTATTTCTTGGGGTTGGGAAAAAAAAAATAATTCTAAAGTAATAAAAGGTCCAGGAATAATTGTTAATATAAAAAAAACTAAGAAAAACACTGAGCCTAAGATTCTCCTCGTATCTCAGTGCCCAAGCAGATATGTTCGTCAAGACATGTCAGCTTTGTTTAGCTACACAAGTCAAATTTATAAAAAAAACGTTTTTAATTTTTTGAGTAGTATCGACCCTAAATTGTTAGATATATTTTACTTGAGAAATAAAAGAATTTTAGACGATAAAAGCAGGCAAGAGGATATCCGTAACTTTACGGATGACCTTTTAAACAGCTTTCCTAAAATAAGAGTATCTGGCCAAAATCTAGATATAAAGAGTGATTTAAATAGTAGTGAATTAGTAATCTTTTTCTTTACTCAGACTTCTTTTGCAGAAAGTCTTGCTTATAATCGCCCTACAATAAATGTTTTTTCTCATAAAGATTTTTTAATAACAGATATGGCTAAACCTTATTATGAAGATTTGAAAAAAAATAAAATCATTTTTGAATCCTCCTTTGAAGCAAGTAAATTTATTTCAGAAAATTATAAGAATTTAAATGGATGGTGGAATGACGAAAAAACTCAAAGATCTAAAAACGATTTTTTATCAAAATTCTTTAATCAGGATCATGATAATTATAAGAAAATTTATAATGCAGTAAGAGAACTTTTATAATTTATATTATAAACAACAAAATTTATAAAAAAATATGATGAACACAAATTTTTAAGATTAAAAAATAATCCTATTAAAGTAAGAAAAGAGGATATACTAAGAATATTAAATGATTAAATATTTAAATTTATCTCATTTAAAAAATAAATGTTTATGAAAGATAATTTTTTTAAAAACAAAAAAATATTAGTTACAGGACATACTGGTTTTAAGGGAGCGTGGCTAAGTTATTATTTGTATCTTTTAGGTTCTAATGTAATGGGAATATCATTAAAACCGTCTACGAAACCTTCATTATTTGAAATGTTAAATCTAAAAAAGAAAATAAAAAGTAATTTCATAAATATATTAGACAAAGACAAAATTGAAATAAAAGTAAAAAATTTTAAACCTGACATAATCTTTCATCTTGCAGCACAAGCTATTATCAAAAAATCTTATGATTTTCCTGTAGAAACATGGCAAACAAATTTGATTGGCACGATTAATTTACTCGAGGCAATTAGAAAACAAAAAAAAAGCTGTGTTTGTATTATAATTACAAGTGATAAATGCTATCAAAATCTTGAAAAAATAAAAGGTTACAAAGAAGATGATATTTTAGGAGGTATAGATCCTTATAGCGCATCCAAAGCAGCGACTGAAATAGCTTTTAAATCTTATTTTTGCTCTTTTTTTAAAGATACGAAACATAGGATGGTAACTGCAAGAGCAGGGAATGTGATAGGTGGTGGAGATTGGAGTTTGAATAGAATTATTCCAGATTGTGCCAGGTCTAGATTAACTAATAAAAAAGTTAAGATTAGAAATCCAAAAGCCACAAGACCATGGCAACATGTAATTGAAATACTTAATGGATATTTAAAACTTGCAAAAAAATTAAGTTTAAACAAAAAAATTAATGGTCAATCTTTCAATTTTGGACCTAGAAGCAGTGAAATTGTTTCGGTTAAAAATATCTTAAATATAATTAAAGATAATTGGCCTGGTTTTGATTGGATTAAAATAGGTAATAATATAAAAAATGAGACAGATTTATTAGTTTTAAATACTAATAAGGCCAATAAAGTTTTAAAATGGAAAACTAGATTAAAAGTTACTGATGCTGTTAAATTAACCATACAATGGTACAAGGAATTTTATCAAAAAAGCTCTAATTATGTTTTAATGACAAAGCTTACAAAAGAACAGATAATTAAGTATCACAAAAAATTTAATATATAAAAATATATCTAATCAAATTTATTTAAATTACTTATTAAACCAAGGTTTATAATCTTGAATTGTCCTTTTCAAATTTCTTTCTGAAATCATTGACATTTGGTATAGACTATCACCAGATATTCTTCCACCAAGTCTTAAAACAAGCAATTTCCCCTTTCTATAAAAAGAATGTTTTTTATTTGGCTTTATGTACATAGAGTCCTGTGGGTCTAGATATCCATTTTTATGACCTATTGTGAATCTTATTTTTGTATTACCTAAATTATAAACGTATTGATGTGAGGAAACTTCTAAGAAAGACGTATTTTTTTTTCTATTAATTAAGGTTACTTCAAAACCTCTTGAATTTGGAAGTTGAGGTATATTTGTTAACTCATTAAACAGGTAATCTTTTTTTGTTTTTGACGGATAAAACCATTTTTTATTTTTAAAATATTTTTGAATTTTTACTTCAACTGTATTACTGGGTGGAAGAAGATCCCTGATGTTGATATTCAAAAATTTAGATATTTTTTTTAAGTGTTTCTCATTTGGTATTTTTTTACTTTTTTTTAATTTACCTAAATTTATTGAGGAATTTCTTTGAAATTCTCTAAAAGTCAAGGATGAGTTTTTTAAAATATTTTCAAGGTTGGACCAAAAAGAAACTTTTTCACTTTTTAAATTTAATCTATATTTATTAGCAACTTCAAAACCAAGTGCAGACATTTCATTCAAAGTTTCGTTATCAATTTTGTCAGTATAAGTAAGAGCTAAAATTTTTCCCAATTCATTTTTATTATTTTTTCTTGTTGTAAAAGAATGTGGTACGTATGGACTTATATACATCGAATCACCAGTTTTCATTTTAGCAACCTTTTTTTTATTATTTTTTATGTAATAAAAATTTACTGGACCTATAAAGTAAGTAAACTGATGTAAAAAATGACCATTATTGAATTTTATTAAGGGATTTGTAGGTTTATTGTTGTCAACAATAGCTAATTCAGTAATGAGTTCAGGTTTAAATGGAGACAACTTACTCATGATTGTATCTTTGTATAAATAATAAGGGACTCCTCCTCTACTCATAACCCTTTGTGACTTATTAGATTGTTTTGATCTCATGATTTTAAAATCTGAAACAGTATCATCTTTGAACGAAAAGAAGTCACCAAAATTTACAGGCCAAATATTTACAGCTTTTTGTATAATTTCAAAATTAATTTTTGATTTATTGGATAGTATATCATTAATTTTTTTTTTTGTTATTTTTAAATCTTTCGCAGCATCCTCTGGACGTCTTTTTAGATCATTAAGAACTTTACGAAATTTTATGTTAGATATCATAAAGTAATTAATATGATAAATTTAATAAATAATATATAAAAATATAAAAATTTTATAAAAAATGCATTCGTTAAAAAAAATTAAAAGGCCTATAGTTTTTGTGCCAATGGCTGCTGATCTATTTCATCATGGACATATTAATATTTTAATAAAAGCAAAAAGGTATGGAAAAGTAATAGTGGGATTAATGACAGACAGAGGAATAAAAAAATATAAAAAAAGGTTACCTTTGATTTCCTATAAGAATAGAAAAAAAATTCTCGATCAATTAATTTGCGTGCATAAAGTAATCCCTTTGGATGGACTAAAGTACGTAGAGTATGCAAATTATTATAAATTTGACTATTTTATTCATGGTGATGATTGGAAAAAAAATGTTCAATCATCGGTTAGAGAAAAATTATTATTAACAATGAAAAAATGGAGAGGAAAGGTTCTAGATATCCCTTATACTAAATCTATTTCATCATCAAAAATTAGAAGATTTATCGAAAAATACTAAATCTCAATTCACTAGTGGTATTGAACTTATAATTTTCTTTATTGCTATCAACTTCTTTTCACTTTCTTAAGCTCTTTGATTTTTCAATATACACATAGTGTTTAATATTATTACCTTTTTAAATAAATTATTTTTTCTTTTCATAATTTAAAAATTGAGTAATTTCTTTATATTAGTTATTTATTATATCAATTTTTGAATTAATTGCTAATTGTAACACAATTAAAAAATTAATAATTAATATGCTGAATTATTCTACAATTGATAATTTTAATAAGCTTATTCAAAAAGATAAATTCAAAAAGGTCTTTATAATAAGTGGTAAAAACTCTTTTTATAAATCAAAAGCAAATACTTTTTTTAAATTTCCAAAAAAAAAAATTTTTAAACTTTTTTTTAAACAATCAAAATTACCAGAATTAAATGAACTTAATATAATAATAAAAGAGATTAAAAAATTTAATCCAGATATAATTTTGGCTATTGGAGGCGGGGCAGTTATCGATTATGCTAAGATTGCGAGTATTACAGACATCAATTCAACCAAAGATTTAAAAAAAAAATTAATTCTATATGAAAATATTTCTACTAATAAAGTATATCCATTAATAGCTATTCCAACTACTGCTGGCGCTGGCGCTGAAGTTACATCCAATGCAGTTATATATATTAATAATATAAAATATTCTGTTGAGAATTCATTATTAATACCTGATTACTTTTTTTTATTTCCAAACCTGATATTGTCAAATCCGTTCAACTTAAAATCTTCTGCTGGATTTGATGCCATAGCTCAGGGGATTGAGTCTTTAATTTCCATGAAATCTGATGAAACAAGTGTTTCATATGCAAAAAAATCTTTAAAATTATCTTTGAATAATTATTTATCTTTTTTATATAAACCTAATAATGAAAATTCTAAAAATATGCTTTATGCGTCACATTTAGCAGGTAAAGCTATAAATATATCTAAAACAACTGGCCCACATGCAGTTTCTTATCCTTTCAGTTCAATGTTCGGTTTAGATCATGGTCATGCAGTATCTCTTACTATAGAAAAATTTCTATTATTTAATTTCAAAAATATAAATCATTCAAAATCAAAATTTAATTTATTAGATAGATATAAGATTATATTTAAATTGTTTGATGTAACTAATATTGGAGAATTAAATGATAAAATTAAATTTTTTAAAAGAAAAGCTAAATTAATTGATGATTACTCCAAACTAGGTATAAATATTAATAAGAGTATGAATAAAATTCTAAATCAAATCAGTGAATTAAGGTTAAAGAATAATCCTATTCGAGTTAAGAAAAGCGATATAAGAGAAATTTTAAATGATTAAATATCTAGATCTTAGAAAAAAAAATTATGTTGATCGAAGAAGTGATCGTGAAAAAATACAGTTTGACATAGACAGTTGGAAAAAAAGTCCATACGGTTGTTTTAAATCTAGAATATACATTGAGTTATCATCTATTTTTGCATATTTTTTACAATTTACATCTATTACCCCAAATCAAATTTCTATAATTTATGGATTAAGTGGACTTATAGCAGGAGTTTTTTTAGTTACAGATCAAAATGCAATGATGATTGTTGGATTGATAATTTTTTTTTTAAAAGGTTCCCTTGATTGGACAGATGGTATAATTGCAAGAATAAAGAATCAAACCTCATCTGTAGGTCATATATTGGATATTTGGGGTTCTCATATTGGCAATATTAGTTTAATTACATCTATTGGAATTTATTGTTTTAACCAAACAAGCAATAATATTTATTTATTTTTCATAATTTTAATTTTATTTTTTAAGATTATTGATTTTAAACTTTTTTCATACCATCAATTATTCTATGAATTTTTAAATAAAAGAATAAATATTAAAACTGATATCACAAAAGAAAATGACATTTCGAAAAAAGAGAGTTTTTTCACTTTATTGATCAAAAATTTTATGGATGATCGAGCAAGAACAGTGGATGCCGTTTGTTTTTTGATATTCCTAGAAATATTTTATAATTTAGATTACTTTTCAAAAATAATATTTGGATTATTTTTAATTAAAGCAATTATTGTTTTTTTTGGAACTTTTTATATTTATTATTTTAAAAAAAAGCTCGAAAATTCAATTTAGATTTCAAAGATATATTTTTTATATAAAAGAGGGTTTTTTAAAAAATCTATTAAATAGGTGGTATCAAACTAATAATGTCTTTTACCTTCATTAATTTTTTTTCACTTTCCTTTGCTCTTTTATTTTTAAGTATACTTAAAGTGGTCTCTAACATGGATGGATAGATGCTTCTTAAAAGTTGATTGGCATAGATTACCACACTGAAATGGTTTTTAACTAATTCACTTTCTTTAACCTGTGAATATGTTGATGGAACACAAACGAGTGGTATGAAGTACCTACTTTTTTTAAATTGATTTGAAAATTTAAATAATTCCCTTGTATCCTTAGATTTACTATGAATTAAAATCATATCACAACCTGCCTTGGAATAAGCTTTGGCTCTTTTTAAAGCGTCATTTAAGCCTTTGTTCATTATCAAGCTTTCAATTCTTGCAATTAATAAAAAATCGTCAGATCTTTTAATTTTTTGAATTAATCTTATTTTTTTGCAAAAACTTTTAATATTGTCTTGTTTTGAAGATGATTGATCAGAAAACAATGAATTTTGTTTAACACCTATTTTATCTTCAATAGCTATAGCTGATACTCCTAATCGTTCTAGCGTTTTGATCAGATAAGGGATGTGATGCATTTCACCTCCATTGTCCCCGTCAAAGACTATTGGTTTTGTAGTTACATCCATGATTTCATTTAATCCAGTTATTCTAGTAGAGTAGTCCACAGATTGATTGTCAGGTTTGCCTCGTGTTAATGAGTCAGCTAGACTTGAAGACCAAAGAGAGTCAAACTCTCTGATTTTATTTCCTTTTTTATAGTTTGTTTTTTCTCCAATTAGTGCTGATAGAGGATTGTGAGCTTCAATGACCCTAATAAATTTTTTTGAGTCAATTAGCCTTTTTAAAATAGAAATTCTAAGATTTGGGGTTAAATTTTCATAAATTTTCCTTTTAATAGAATTTGATGAAATATTTTTTGTGTATTTTGGTTCTATTAGTTTACCAGAATATTTTTTAAGTGTTTTTATGACTTTTAAGCGAGTATTTTTTTGAATTCCTTGCTTCCAATCATCTCCATGTACAAAGTAATCTGGTCTTAATTTTTTTATAGTTTCAGAGTAATCCCAACTTTTTTGTTCTACAACCTCACTTACATTTTTAAGATTTGAAACTATTCTTAGTCTCTCTTTAAAATTTAAAATCGGTAATCTTTTATATTGTGAAATAGCTTCATCGGTTAAAAGACCAATAATAACTCGCCCATACTTTTTTGCTATATTTATTATATTTAAATGACCACTATGAATAAAATCTACAGCTAGGGGAACGTAGACTGTTTTTTTTTGGTTAGACATTTTTAAAATTATAATTATATCATTATTTGTATATATCAATATATATAATTTTACTATTTTGATTAAAAATTTTTTAAAGATTGACCCAAACTTCAAAACAACCATAAATATTTTTAATAAACTAAAAATTAATTATTGGGTATGTCAGGGAACATTACTTGGTATCATAAGAGATAAATCTTTAATTCCTTGGGATCCAGATATTGATTTAGCTGTTACTGAAAAAGATTTTGATAAAGATTTGGTTGAAAAAATGATGAAAAGAAGTGGTTTTCATAGAAAAAAAAAATTTTTTAAAAATGACAATCTAATTACTTTCAAAAAAAAGGGGGGAAGAGATGTCGATATAAATTTTTATAAAATCGATAATCGTCATAAATTAGTCCAAACGGAATGGTTTGTTCCCAAAAATATTTTAATGAAATTAATTGAAGTTCTATCTTTTTCAAAAACATATAAAAGTCGTGGTAAATTTATTGTTAGATGCATTTCTTTTTTAGAACCTTTTTTTAAATATATTAAAAAAGTTTTGATTAAGAAAAATCTTTTTTATAAAAAAGCTGGTTATTCACACCCTTATAAATTTGTATCTAGATTAAAAAAAATTAAGTTTTTTGATTTAAACATTATTGTGCCATTTTTATATATAAATTATTTAGATTATACTTATGGAAAAAATTGGAGAAAACCAAAAAAAGTTTTTAGGTGGTGGAGAGACAGCCCATCTACGATTATATCAAGTTAGATAAATTATGTAGAGCATGAAATGATAGATGTAGAAAAATTAATTAAAATATTTAAAGATAATGGCATTAATTACTTTGTGGGCGTACCAGATTCTGTTTTAAAAAATTTTACTAATTGTCTAGACAACGTAAAAAAATTTCAACATTTGATACTTACAAATGAAGGTTCTGCAGTTTCTGCAGGCATTGGTTATTATTTATCGACAAAGAAAATTCCAGCTGTTTATATGCAAAATTCTGGAATTGGGAATTCTATCAATCCTATAATATCAATTGCTCATAAAAAAGTTTACAAGATCCCTTTATTTTTAATTATAGGGTGGAGAGGTGCTCCTAAATTAAAGGACGAACCACAACATCTAGCTCAAGGTAAAATTACAAGACAAATTTTAAATTTGTGTGGAATAAAATATTCTATAGTAGATAAAAATATAGATTTAAAAGAAATTAAAAAATTAATAAATTATTCTAAAAAAAATAAAGAAATCGTAGCGATATTAATAAAAAAAAATACTTTAAACAATAAAAGTAAAAAAAAAAAAATTGAAAAAAAAATAATCAAAAAATCGTTAACTAGATCATCTTTTATTGAAATTTTAATTAAATGTGTGAACAAAAAACATAAACTGATCTCATCAACAGGATATCTTTCAAGAGAACTCTACAATAAAATCAAAATAAATAATCTTAAGATAAATCCATTTTATATGGTTGGAGGCATGGGACATTCCTCGATTGTAAG
>MDSV01243365.1_pt1 | contig 10621 bp, 10 predicted proteins | sample 810851 | NCBI WGS metagenome assembly MDSV01 (sample SAMN05326640, study PRJNA326480) | marine metagenome | isolation source: seawater | place: Atlantic Ocean: North East | collected 2012 | reverse complement strand
CATATATAGACAATGGTTTTGAAACTCCAATTGCATAAGCAAGTTGAATTAGACATTTTTCTGAAATTTTAGAAGCAACAATATTTTTTGCAATATATCTAGCTGCATAAGCTGCTGATCTATCAACTTTAGTTGGATCTTTTCCAGAAAAGGCTCCACCACCGTGAGGAGCAGCACCACCATAAGTATCAACTATAATTTTTCTTCCTGTTAACCCGCAATCTCCATCAGGACCACCAATAACAAAATTTCCAGTTGGGTTGACATAAAATTCGTCTTCATTAAAATCTTTTAAAAATTCTGCGGGTATAGATTTGATCATATAAGGTCTTAATAAATCTCTTACCTGTTTTTGATTTACATCAGCGGAATGTTGTGAAGATATTACAACAGATTTTACTTTAGTTGGTTTACCATCAACATATTCAAAAGTTACTTGACTTTTAGAGTCTGGCTCAATATTTTTTAATTTTCCATTCTTTCTATCTTCTGCCATTAATCTTAAAATTTTATGAGAGTAATGAATTGGTGCTGGCATCAATTCATCAGTTTCAGTACAAGCATATCCAAACATTATACCTTGATCTCCTGCACCTTCATCTTTATTTCCTGAAGAGTCTACTCCCATTGCTATATCCGCAGATTGAGAGTGTAAATGACTTTCTATTTTTGTTGCTTCTTTCCATGTGAAACCATCTTGGTCATAGCCAATGTCTTTAATACAATTTCTAACTTTTTCTATTAATTCATTTTCTTTAATACTAGGACCTCTTACCTCACCAGCTAATACTACCTTATTAGTAGTTGTAAGAGTTTCGCACGCAACTCTAGAATAAGGATCAGCTGTTAAATAACTATCAACAACCATATCAGAAATTCTATCAGAAACTTTATCAGGATGACCTTCAGAAACTGACTCGCTAGTAAAAAGATAATTTTTTAGATTGCTCATTTTTTAAATCTATTAAATGAAAAAATCAAAAAAATATACAACAAAATTAATATAACAAATAATTTATTTCCATATTTAGAAAATAATGTTGGATCTAAATCTCTCCTTTTTTCAAAATCTATGAATCCTGCTTTGCCATATTCAATTTTACTCTCAATTTCTCCTAATGGATTGATTATAGCTGACATCCCATTGTTAGCTGATCTAATGACATATTTTCCACTTTCAATTGCTCTAAATATGCTATGGGCAAAATGTTGTTTGGGACCTATAGATTTTCCAAACCAACCATCTTCTGAAATATTAATCATAAAATTAAAATCAAAATTTTTTGTCAATTTTCCAGTATAAATTATTTCATAGCAAATAAGTGGTAAATATTTTAATTCTTGAAAATCATTTTCTAGTTTAAAAATTTTTCTACCATTTCCACTACTAAATGATCCAAAATTATTTGTTATTGTTTTTAATCCTATTTTATTAAGATATTTATCAAATGGTAAAAATTCACCAAAAGGGACTAAATTAACTTTGTTATAGTTATGAATTAAATTTAAATTACTATCAAATACAGTAAATGAATTAAAATATTTATAATTATTTTCATTTATTAATCTACTTGTTATTCCAAGACCTATTAAATGATTTTCATTAAAATTTTTTTTGAATAATTCTTTATATATATATAATTCATCTTGATATGTGTTCGGTATGATCCCTTCTGGCCATAAAAAAAAAGTTCTCGTACTTTGATTAGGAGAACTTAAATCTATCAATTCATTAATTACAGTATCTGGCTTAGTATCTTTATAAAATCTGTCTAAACTTATATTTGCTCCAATAACTCTTATCAAATAGGGATTATCTTTTATTTTGGTGTTTAAAAATTTTTGTTTATAAAATAAACCATAAGAAAAAAATATGATTGGCATTAACAATAATGAAATAGAGATTATAACTTCCTTTTTAGATTCTCTTAAAAAGAAAATAGCAGGAGCTGAAAACAAGGAAATAATAATTAAATTAAGTGAATATGTGCCTATAACTGAGGTAAAAAGTATTATACTAAGATTTTCTGAAAAACTATAAATTGCTAAGTTCCAAGGAAATCCTGTTAAAATATTTCCTCTAACAAATTCACTTAGTCCAAAAAGTAAACAAAACAAAAAAAAGGAGCTTATTATATTTTTTATATTAAAAAGAAAAAAAATAAGTGTAAATAATCCGTAAAACAATGACAAAAAAGCAGGGATTAAGATTAAAGCTATTGGTATCAAAAAATTAACATTCTGATCAAAAGTTAATGATATAGTTATCCAATATAAATTAGTAACAAAATATCCAAATCCAAACAGCCATCCATAAAAAAAGAAAATTTTCTTTGATGATTGTGCATTTAATTTCTTGAATAAGAAAACAAAAAAAATACTAAATGTAAAAAAATTTATAAAAAAATAATTAAAAGGTGGAAGACTAAATGAACTTAATACCCCAAGAAAAGGTAATATTAATGTATCTAATTTTAATTTTTTATTCAATTTAAGTTAAAAGTTTTTTAACAGACTTAAAAATTTTTTGTTCTTCATTTGACATTTCTTTGTATTCTTTTTCTTTAAAATGGTCAAAACCTAATAAATGTAAAAAACCATGTATAAAAGTTTTGGTTACTTTTTCTTTAAAATCATAATTACCTAAATTTTTAGGTTTATTAATATAGTTAAAACTTATTATAATATCTCCTAAATAAACATTTTTTAAATTTTTAAAGTTTTTTTCAAAAGGAAATGACAAAATGTCTGTATGTTTATTTTTATTTCTAAATTTTTTATTTAATATCTTAATTTTTTTATTGTTAGAAAGTAGAAGAGTTAAATAAACTTTTTTATCAGTAAATTTAAATTTTTTTGGAAAAAATTTACACAGATTGTTAAAAAAAACTTCTTTTTTTTTTAACCTTTTTGCCCAAGATTTTTCCTCGGAAAGTACATTAACCTTTATCATTATTGTTTGAATAAGCTTTAACAATTTTTGATACTAGAGGATGTCTAACTACATCAGAATGATCAAAATCTACAACTGAAATTTCATTTAAGTGATTTAATAATTTTTTTGACCTTTCTAAACCAGACAATTGCTTATTGGGTAAATCTATTTGAGAAGGATCACCATTAACCACAATTTTTGAATTTTCTCCTATTCTAGTTAAAAACATCTTTATTTGAGTATCTGTAGCATTTTGTGCTTCATCTAAAATAGCAAATGAATTTTTTAAAGTTCTACCTCTCATAAATGCTAAAGGAGCTATCTCTATGTCACCTATTTCGATCATCCTTTGAATTTTTTCAAAATCAAACAAATCATAAAGTGAATCATATAAAGGTCTTAAATATGGATCAACTTTCTCCTTCATATCCCCAGGCAAAAAACCTAATCTCTCACCTGCTTCAACTGCAGGTCGAGACAAAATTATTCTCTCAATTTTTTTTTCTAATAACATTGTTAAGCCTACGGCAACAGCAAGAAAAGTTTTACCGGTTCCAGCTGGACCTGCGGAGATAATTATTTCACTTTCCCTTAAAGCTCTTACATATTCCTTCTGTTTTTCAGATCTTGGAATAATAGATTTTTTAGGAGTTTTTATGATATCTGTAACATTTGTATTTTTCACTTTTTCATTTATCATAAATTTATCCACTGAAGATAAAATATCTTTATTTTCTATACTACCATTATTCAAAAATTGATTAACTAAAAATTGAATTGCATTTTTAACAATTTCATTTTTTTCAATTGTTGACTTAATCAATATTGAATTACCTCTTGAATATAAACTTGCACCTGTGATTTTCTCTAATTCTTTTAAATTTTTATTAAATTCACCAACAACACCCATAAGTAAGTTGTTATCATGAAATATTACACTCAGAGAATTATTATCTGAATAAACAAATTTTAATGATGTTTGGATATTTTTTTTAATAGAATTACTCAAATTTATGCTACTCTTAATTTCGATTTTCTTATTATCTCACCAAAAAGCGTATTACGGTTGCTTTTATTAACTTTTATTTTCACAATTTTTCCCACATCATCATCATTACCATCAAATATAACCGAAGTCATGTATTCAGATCTACCAAAATACTTGTCGGTTTTCTCCATTTTGTTTTCTACAAGAACGTCGATTATATTATTCTCTAAAGATTTATTCATTATTATTTGGTTATTAAATAATTCTTTTTGAATATTTTCAAGTCTTTCTAAAGACGTTTCTCGTTCAATTAATTTTAATTTTGCAGCAGTTGTTCCAGGTCTAGGACTAAATATAAATGAAAATGAATTGATAAATTTAATCTTTTTGACTAAATCCAGTGAAGCTTTGAAATCATCTTTATTTTCACCTGGATAACCAATTATAAAATCACTTGAAAATTCTACAGCTGAATTTATTTTTTTAAGTTTTTCATAAACATCTAAATAATTTTTTATATTATGTTTCCTATTCATTAATTTTAAAATTTTATCTGATCCACTTTGCACTGGTAAATGAACTAATGGCATTATTTTTTTGGATATGCCATAAGTCTCTATTAAATCATTGGTCATATCTTTTGGATGAGATGTTGTGTATCTAATTCTTTTTATTTCAGGTATCTTTTCAATTTCAAGAATTAAATTAGATAATCTTAAATTTTTATATTTGTAAGCGTTAACATTTTGTCCCAATAAAATTATTTCTTTAACTCCATTATCTGCAAGTTTTTTTGCTTCATAAATAATTTCATTGAAAGGTCTAGAATACTCTGGGCCTCTTGTAAAAGGAACTACACAAAAATGACAAAACTTATCACAGCCCTCCTGTATAGTTAAAAAAGACGACACTTTTTTTGATGAATTCTGGATTTTATTTAAAAATTTAAATTTTGAAATAGCATCAAATTCTGTTTCATCTAATTTTTTTTGTTCACTAAAATATTTTTCAATTTTGTCATTTAGTTTATGATAAGCTTGTGGACCAATGACTATGTCAATATAAGGTTCTCTTTTTAACATTTCCTGATTTTCTGCTTGTGCAACACATCCAGCTATTATGACAAGTGGTTTTTTTTTTGACCTGAAACTTTTTTTTACTCTTCCTATCTCATGATATACTTTTTCTTTTGCTTTATCTCTTATATGACAAGTATTCAGCAAATAACAATTTGTTTCCTCAAGGTTATTTGTTTTTATAAATCCTATTTTTTTTACAGTATCAAATATACGATTTGAATCGTATTCATTCATTTGACAACCAAATGTTTTGATAAATATTTTTTTACTCATCTGTGGAGTTAACTTTTATGCCATACAACTCTAGTTTATGATCAACTAACTTGTAACCATATTTTTCTGCAACTTTTTTTTGGAGTTTTTCGATATCATCATCTACAAATTCAATTATCTCTCCAGTTTTCACATCTATAAGATGATCATGATGGCCTTCATTTAACTCTTCGTATCTCGCTTTACCACCTTTAAACTCGTGTTTTGTAAGTATGCCAGACTCTTCAAATAGCTTTACAGTCCTATAAACTGTAGCAATACTTATTTTAGAGTCAATTTTTGATACTCTTTTATAAAGCTCATCAACATCGGGATGATCAGAAGCCTCAGACATTACCTTAGCAATTATTCGTCTTTGATCTGTAAGTTTAACCCCTTTAGATAAACACTTTTGTTCAATAGTTTCTGACATAACTGATCTTAACTCAAATAAATAGGTTTAAGCAAATTTTTTTCAACTTTTAGTTTTTCACATAGTTTTGGTATATTTTCATATTTAATTGCGACTTTTTTATCAAAATCATCAAAACTAAAACAATAATAATCTATTTTATTAACTAAGTGATAAGCTTTAACAATTGAAAGGGAATTTCTAATTCCTGCAAAACTACCCGGACCTCTATTAACGTAAATTTGCGAAATTTTTTTTAAACCTAAGTTTTTTTTACTCAAAAATTCGTTAATTAATAATGTTAATTTTTCATAATTAATTTTGGTATTTTCATATGTAATACTATAATTATTATCATTAGTTATGATCATTAAAAAAATTTTATCTTTGGCAGCATCAATTATAAGTTTATTCATCTTTCAATTATTGTTTTTAACCAATTCTAATTCACAAGATGATAATAGTAAATATTATTCAAATGATAATGGCGTTTTATCATTAATGTACCATCGTTTTAATGAAGATAGATACCCATCTACAAATATTCAAATGGAAATTTTTGATAAACAAATGAGTATCATCAATAACCTAGACTATGAATTTTATGATCCAAAACTTTTTTTAAATGAATTCAAAAAACCAAAAGATAAAAAAAAGATTTTAATCACAATTGATGATGGATTTAAATCATTTTATAATGAGGCGTGGCCTTATCTAAAGAAAAATAAAATTCCATTTATTTTATTTATATCAACAGAACCTGTTGGAAAACATGGATATATGAATTGGGACGAAATAAAAGAAATAGATGATTCAGAGACAGGATATATTGGTCACCACTCACATACCCATAAATATCTCATTAATATGACAGAATTAGAATTTATAAATGACATAGAAACTGCAACAAAAATTTTTAAGGAAAAATTAGGATACGTACCTTCAATATTTTCATATCCATTTGGAGAATATTCTTTGTATATGAAAAATTATATTTCTAAAAATTTTAAAATTGCTTTTGGACAACATTCAGGAATAATTGATATTAATAAAGATAAATTTGAATTGCCTAGATTTCCAATAAATGAAAAATATGGCGAAATTAAAAGATTTGAATCATTGATTAATTATAATCCTTTAGAATATAAATCGCTTAAACCTGAAGAAAAAAAATTGAATAATAAGAATAATCCACCAAAATTAGTTGTTGAATTTTTTAATGATCAAAAAAATATTGATAAAATAAATTGTTATTCAAATGATGGTGGAAATTGGAAAAAGTCAAATTTAACTTTTGAAGCAAATACCTTAATAATTAATTTTGAAAAACCTTTTATTCCTAGAAGAGGAAGAGTCAATTGTTCGTTAAATGATAATGGAAAATGGCGTTGGTTTGGAACACAGTTTACTATAAATTAAATAAGACTTTCTAGTTCTATACTTGATGGTAATAACTTAGCATCATCAAAATCTTTTAAATTATTTTGTTTAATAATTTTTTGTAAAACTTCTACATATTGATTGCCCGTTTCAGCATATTCATCTAAATACTTTGATAAAATCATACTATCCAAAGGTTTACCCATATCTCTTAGTTCAGCTCTAGCCAATCTAAAATCCTTATAAGTTGAATGAGTGTTTAAATTTCTTTGATAAGCTCTAACTGAAGCTTGAAGAACATTAAATTTCATAACTTTGTGTCCTTCATTTTTATCTGACTCTTTAGGTTTTAAACCTTCACCAGACCAAGTCCACTGTCCAAAGAGTGCATTTCCTTCTTGAGCAAATCTTGAGGTACCCCATCCAGTCTCTTTGGCTGCTTGCGCAATAGCTAACGAAACTGGTATTTCATCCATTCTAATTTTTAAAATTGATAAATCTTTTGATAAAACACCATATTGTTTATATTTTCTCTCTAACCACTTTTTTTCTAAATCTGTATTTTTATTTTTATTAATTATACTGAAAAGTCTTTTTCTATCTAAACGGATATTATTATTTTCCTTCAATATTAAAGGTAGAACAATTTGAATAAAAAAATCTTTCCTTTTTTTTGTATTTTCAATCATCTTTATTTCTTGTGGAAGAAGCGTTAAAGCTACGGGTTTTACTAATTTTTTTTTTCTGACATCCTCTAGTTTATAACCTGTATCTTCAAATAATTGCTTTATTGTGGATGCGTCAAGTCTTACAGTGTCTGTTTCTAAATCATTTAAAGAAAAGATATCTATTAATAAATCTCTCTCATTATACGTTTCATCATTTTCGTTTAAATTATTATTTTTCTTATTGAGTGTATAAGCTAACAAAGCCTTTGATTTATTTTGATATTCTTGAGAATTTAAAATTTTACTATTTGTAAAATTAATAATTAATGGAAAAGAATAAAAAAATGAAATTATTATTATACTACTTAAAAATGTTCTAAAAATCGACCCTAGATTATTTTCATCTATAACTCTTAAAACTTTAATATTTTTTTTTTTTATAAATCTTTTCATATCTAAATTGCTTGTACCTCTTTCACTTCGGGTAAGTAATGACATAGAAGATTTTGAACCCCTTGTTTTAAAGTCATTGTAGAGCTTGGACAGCCTGAACAACTGCCTTGTAATTGAACTTTCACAATACCATCTTTAAATTCCTTAAATTTTATATCTCCACCATCTCTAGCCACTGCAGGTCTTATTTTTTCATCTAATATCTTAATAATTTTGATCTCTATTTCTTTTAAATCTTTCTGATTCTCACCAAAATTTTTTTCAATAACGCACTCTTTTCCATCCAAATAAAAATCATTTATCAAAGAAATTATAATATGTTTAATTTCATCCCAATCGGTATCATCATATTTATTAATAGATATGAAATCTTTTCCTAAAAAAATTCCTTCAACACCATTAACGGAAAGTAAGTTTCTAATTAATTCATTATCGATTTGATCTTTTTTTGTTATTTCAAATGATCCTTTATCAGACACAGTTTTTCCAGGTAAAAACTTTAATGAATTTGGATTTGGTGTAATTTCAGTCTGTACAAACATAGGTTTATATATAGTCAATAATTTTAAAATTGGAACTCGATAATAGAAATAGTTTAAAAACCAACTATTTCATGAATTTTTTTAACTTTTTCCGAGGCTATTTCAGTAGCTTTTTCGCTACCTTTTAAAAGTAATGAATCAATATATTTTTTTTCATTCAATAATTTTTTAATTTCCTTAGATATAGGTGTTATCTTATCAACTAAAACTTGTGATAAGTTTTCTTTAAATTCTGAAAAATTTTTACCAGAAAACTTTTTAATAGAACTTTCTAAAGCAGTATCTGTTAAGCTTGAATATATACCAAGTAAATTTTTAGCTTCAGGTCTTTTTTCTAATTCATTAGTTTCAGTCGGCATTGGTAATGGATCTGTTTTAGCTTTTTTAATTTTGTTTATTATTTGATCTTTATCATCTGTTAAATTTATACGACTTAAATCTGATAATTCTGATTTACTCATTTTTTTTAAACCATCTTTTAGACTCATAATTCTTGAAAACTCTTTTTGTATTAATGGTTCTGGTACTTTAAAAAAATCATCAACTTTAAAATCATTATTAAATTTTTGGGCTATATCTCTACAAAGTTCTAAATGTTGTTTTTGATCGTCACCTACAGGTACATGAGTTGAATCATATAACAAAATATCTGCGGCCATTAAAACAGGATAAGAATAAAGACCAATGCTTGCTTTTTCTTTATCCTTTCCAGCTTTTTCTTTAAACTGTGTCATTCTATTTAACCAACCCATCCTAGCTGTACAACTTAGTATCCATGCAGCTTCAGAATGAGCGCTAACTTTAGACTGATTAAAAATAATGCTTTTTTCTGGATCAATCCCACTCGCAATAAAAGTTGCAACTGTTTCTCGAATATTATTTCTTAATTCTTTTGGATCTTGATTTACTGTTATCGCATGTAAGTCAACTACACAGAAAATGCACTTGTTTTCATTTTCGTTATCTAGTTTAACAAAATTTTTAATTGCACCTAAATAATTTCCTAAGTGAAGATTGCCAGTAGGTTGAACTCCTGAAAAAATTTTTTTTCCCATAATTTAATACTTTAATTGAAGATCTTTATAATTAAAAGCTTTGATAAAAAAAGATACTAATAAATAGAAAATCAATCCTAATAAAACAGACAAAACTAAATAAAACGATTTAAAATAATGATCATAAACTAATTTATTTTCAAAAAACAAAGTTAAATATTCAAAAAATATTCCCATCATAATTGAAGCTATAATTATTTTTAAAAAATTCTTAAAAAATATTTCATTCAATTCAAAAAGTTTTTTATTTCTTAAAAATATAAAAAGAAGAATTGAATTTAACCATGAGGAAATTGAGGTCGCTATAGGTATAATTATAAAACCAACACTTTTAAAATAATAAATACTAATAAAAATATTAATGATTACTGATACTAAAGAAATATAAAAAGGAGTTTTTGTATCATTGTTAGCAAAGAAAAAAGTTGAAAAAACTTTAATTAATGCAAAGGCTGGTAAACCTAAACCAAAATAATAAAGTGCTTTTGCTGAATTAATTACTGACTCTTTGTCAAATGAACCATATCCAAATAATGCAGAAATAATTTCTTCTGAACCAACAAACAATGCTACAGAAGCAGGCAAACTTAGAAACATACTCAATTCTAATGCTTTGTTTTGAATTTTTAAAATTTTATCCTTTTTTTTTAAATAAACATGCTTTGAAAGCTGAGGTAATATAACTACTCCTATAGCAATCCCAGCTATAGCTAAATTAATTTGATAAATCCTGTCTGCATAATACAAATATGAAACTGCACTAGCTTGAAAAGACGCAATTATCGTACCTATAAGAATATTTATTTGTGTAACACCAGATGAAAAAATACTTGGTAAAAGTTTTGTAAAAAATATTT
>MDSV01145334.1_pt1 | contig 10621 bp, 10 predicted proteins | sample 810851 | NCBI WGS metagenome assembly MDSV01 (sample SAMN05326640, study PRJNA326480) | marine metagenome | isolation source: seawater | place: Atlantic Ocean: North East | collected 2012 | reverse complement strand
GGAAGCCGGACAGACCCGTCTTCCTGCTGTCCGTTTTCCAGCACGGCAATCATTGTCCGGCCGACGGCAAGGCCTGACCCGTTCAAGGTGTGAACGAATTGTGTGTTGCCATCAGCATCACGAAACCGGGCCTTCATTCGGCGCGCCTGAAACGCACCACAATTCGAACAGGACGAAATTTCACGATACATGCCGCGCCCCTCATCCTGACCGGGCAGCCAGACTTCGATGTCATAGGTTTTACGGGCACCAAAGCCGGTATCACCACTGCACAGCATCATCACACGGTAAGGCAAGCCAAGACGTTGCAACACCGCTTCGGCGCAAGCTGTCATCCGCTCATGCTCGGCGTCTGACTCATCAGGATGCGTTACGCTCACCAACTCCACCTTGGAGAACTGATGCTGGCGGATCATGCCGCGCGTGTCGCGTCCGGCCGCGCCGGCTTCAGACCGGAAACAAGGTGTGTGGGCAGTAAAGCGCATCGGCAGGCTGTTACCTGGCCAAATCTCGTCCGAAGCGATGTTGGTCAGCGGCACCTCGGCGGTCGGGATCAGCCATTTTTCATCGGCGCGAAACAGATCTTCACCGAATTTCGGCAATTGTCCGGTACCTGTCATGGCAGAGGAGTTCACAAGGAATGGCGGCAACATCTCCTCATAGCCGAATTCGCCGGTGTGGATATCCAGCATGAAGGCAGCAAGCGCACGTTCCAGCCGGGCAAGTTTGCCCCGCAGCAAGACAAATCGCGCACCCGACATCTTGGCAGCAGTGGTGAAATCCATCTGGCCCAGCGCCTCACCAAGGGCCACATGATCCCTTGGCGTAAAGGCGAAGCTGACGGGCGTGCCAACGGTGCGCAGCAAGGCATTGTCATCTTCATCACTGCCATCTGGCACCGCATCATCAAGGATGTTTGGCAGTTCCATCAAATGCGTATCCAACGCACTGGCGAGGCTACTTTCCTCTGTCTCCAGTTCAGGCATGCGCGCCTTGATCTCGTTCACTTCGACGATCAGGTCATCAGCGTCTTCACCCTTTGACTTGCGCGCACCAATTTCCTTGGACGCAACATTACGCCGCGATTGAAGGTCCTGAAGCTGGCCCTGAATGGCCCGCCTGGCACTGTCTGTTGCCAGAATATCTGATGACAGCGGGGCCAGACCACGGCGCTTCATGGCAGCATCAAAATCAACGGGATGGTCTCGGATAAAGCGGATGTCATGCATCGTAACGTCTCGTCACTCAAACAGGGGCTGATCGCGGCAAAGCGCTGTGTCGACAGTCAATACCTTATTCAGCCGACGACAGCCAGCCTCATGATTCGTCGATATCCTTGGGTGCGATCATCCGCGCGCCGATGATCGAGATTTCGTACAGCGCTATGATTGGCAGCGCCAGCAACAACTGCGACACAACATCGGGCGGCGTCAGAATGGCAGCTGCGACAAAGGCAATGACGATCGCCACCTTGCGCTTTTCCGCCAGCGTTTCAGGCGCCATCAGGCCCGCCCGGACCAGCAACAACAGAATGACCGGCAATTCGAACGCCAACCCGAATGCAAAGATCAGACGCATGATCAGCGAAAGATATTCTGAAATGCGCGGCTCAATCTCGATGGCCAGCGCGCCGTCTCCGGCTGCCGTCTCGAAACCGATAAAGAAGTTCCAGGCCAGCGGTGTCACGATGTAATAGACCATCGATGCACCCAGAATGAACAATACCGGTGTTGCCAGCAGGAAGGGCAGAAAGGCGCGCTTCTCATTGCGATACAACGCCGGTGCGATGAATTTCCATATCTGGATGCTGATGATCGGGAACGAGACGCAAAGCGCGGTAAAGAAACCGACCTTGATCTGCGTGAAGAAACCTTCATGCAGCGCGGTGAAAATCATCCGGCCGCCACCCTTTTCTTCAAGAACATCGGCAAGCGGCGCCTGCAGGAAAATAAAGACATGGCTGGCGATGCTGTTATTCACACCGCCGCCCGGCATTGGTGCCACGCACAACAGGAACAACACAACGAAGGCCAGCAAGGCAACGCCAAGCCTGTTTCGCAGCTCGGTCAGATGCTCAATCAGCGACATCTGGCCGCTTTCGCTCTCATCACCAGCCTTTGTTTCGGTATCTTCGCTCATGACTGGCCAGCCTTGCTACCGGAAGATTTTTTTGCAGGTGTTTTGGCAGGCTTTTTTGCGGCCTTTTTTGCGGCCTTGGTGGCAACCCGTTTTGTGGCCGCTTTCTTGGCCGCTTTATTGACTGTCTTTGTGGCCGGCTTTTTCTTCTGTGCCGGCGTTTTCGCGCTGACTTCACTGGCCGCGGCAAGTTCCTGACCAGAATCCTGCGCCATGCCCTTGATCATCTGGACCTCATCGGCCATCCCGTCCGACTGGATGACATCGCGCGCATCCTTTACCGATGCGCTGATATCCCCGTCCGGATCAATAGCCTGTGCGATGCTGTCCAGATCACCGGCGCGCGCCTTTGCCATTGCGGCTTTGATTTCTGACACTTCGGCATCGACAGCAATCTTGTTCATGCCCTCGCTGAATTCACGGGCAATCGTACGTATCTGGCGCGTCAGCCTGGTAAAGCTGCGCAGCATTGCAGGAAGTTCCTTTGGGCCCACGACCATCACAAGCACGAAGGCAACAATCAGAAATTCCCAGCCACCGATGTCCAGCATCAGAGAATCCTACTTAGCTTTTTTTGGCGGCTTTTTTCTTGGCAGCTTTCTTCTTGGCGGCCTTTTTCTTGGCAGGTGCCTTTTTTGCGGGCGCCTTCTTGCGCGTCGTCGCCTTTTTGGCAGCAGCCGGCTTTGCAGGTGCGGGCGTCTCTTCGATCACCTCCACCTCATCCTCGGCGGCATCTCCTTCGTTTTCATCGCCTTTCAGGCCCGTCTTGAAGCTGCGAAGCCCCTTGCCGAAGTCGCCCATGATCGCCGAAATCTTGCCGCGTCCGCCAAAAAGCAGAAGGACGACGGCCAGAACTACAAGCCAGTGCATGATGCTGAACGTACCCATTATATTTCCTCTGAATTAGATTGCCGCTGCGCCGTGTGTTATCGCCGCGCTGAATACCCGCCCGAATATAGACAGGCTGCAAGCGTTGAACAAGCAATCGTTATAGAAGTTCCGATTCTCGCCAAAAAACCTTTGTGCAGCGATAAGGTTTATGCAGCCGTGACAGGGAAGACAAAGGCCTGGCTTGGATCGACGGTGATCCGGACCCGACTTCCGCTCTCCAGCGAATTCAGCCCCGGCACGCGCGCGTGAAGATGTAGCTCGTCGGTGCCGGTCGGAACCGACAGGTGTATCAGCGATGCGCGCCCCAATAACCGCGCCTCCATGACCTGGGCATTCGCCCCGGCGCTGTCAGGCTCTATGTTCAGCGCTTCATGGCGGATGACAATTTGCACCTGCTGCCCGTCACCACACCCTTCAGGCGCTGCAAAATCGCCCAGTACCGTCTGGATTTGGCCATTCGCAACGACCCCGTCAAACTGGTTCACCTCGCCAAAGAATTCAGCAACGAAAGAACTGTTGGGCTGACAATAGAGATTGACCGGCCGGCCAGTCTGCTGAACCTCACCATCGCGCAGAACGACAATGTTGTCGGACATGAACATCGCTTCCTCGGCGTCGTGCGTCACCATCAAAGCGGCGGTCTGCGATGCTTTCAGCACGTGCAACATTTGGTCTCGAATGCGTTCACGCAGACGGCTGTCCAGGCCGGCATATGGTTCATCAAGCAGGATCACTGACGGGTTTGGAGCCAGCGCCCGCGCCAAAGCCACACGCTGTTGCTGACCGCCGGACAATTCATGTGGATAGGCATCGGCCAAGGCTTCAAGATCGGTTTCGGCCAACACATCAAGGCCGCGGCGCGTGGCCACGCTGCCCTTTTGCTGCAATCCGAACACCACATTTTCCAGAACACTCAGATGCGGAAACAGCGCATAATCCTGAAACATATAGCCAACGCCGCGTTCCTCAGGCGCGATGACATGACTGGCATCTGACAGCAATTTGCCATCAAGCCAGATTTCGCCGCCGCGCGGACGCTCCAGCCCGGCCGCCATTCGCAGCATCGTTGTCTTGCCACATCCTGACGGGCCAAGCAGGGTCACAACCTCGCCGCGGTTAACCGAAAAACTGACATTATCAACCGATGGCTTGCCATTATAGGCGTGCATGATGTTGCGAAAATCAAGCATCAGGGGCGTCATCCTCATCCAAATCAGCGTCAAGCCCTGCTTCCATCAGCGCCTCTTCCAGCAAATCTGTGTCTGCGCCAAAGCCATCTTCATCTGCCTGATCTGCCTGATCCTCGTTTTCATCGCTGTCCATGCGGTCCATCAACCCGCCGATGACCTGCCCCTTGCGCAACAGGCCGGACGCTTTCAGATCATCAAGGCCGGGCAGATCGGCAAGATCGGACAGACCGAAATGATCCAAAAATGCCGGACTGGTGCCCCAGGTCAGCGGCCGTCCAGGCGTGCGCCGCCGTCCACGCGGCTTTATCCAGCCAAGTTCCAGCAGAATATCGATCGTACCGCGCGACAGGCTGATCCCTCTGATTTCCTCAATTTCGGCCCGCGTAATCGGCTGGTGGTAGGCAATGATTGCCAGAACTTCCAGCGCCGCGCGTGACAGCGGGCGTTCAACCTCCTGCCGGGTATTCAGATGCGCTGCGATTTCGGCGCGTGTGCGAAAAGCCCAGCTATCGCCAATCTGACATAATTCAATGCCGCTGGTCTCGTCAAAGCGCTTGTGAATCATCGTTATCAACGGGGCCAGTTCCATATCATCAGGCAGATGATTGCGCAGATCGCTCTCACGGATCGGCTTTTCAGACGCGAAGATCACCGCCTCGATGGTCGCGGCCCAGGTGGCAAGAGATGAATTATTGACCGTCATAACGGGTCCTTCGTTCGCAGAAAAATAGGCGCAAACCGTGTATCCTGGCGCAAACGCAACACGCCTTCCTTGGCCAGTTCAAGCGAGGCCACAAAATGCGATGCCGTTGCCGAACGGCGATCAAGCGGTGTCGTCAGATTGTCCGGCAGAAAACTTTCCAGCACCGTCCATTCGGGCACCGACCCGATCAGCCGCCGCAGCCGCGCTGCTGCTTCCTGAACCGAGAAAAGCCGGGTGGCAGCAATGGTCAGCGTCCGGTTTTCAAGCCCTGACTGGATGGACCCGTAACAGGTCAGCAGATCATATAAAGACGCTGTCCACACCGGATCGCTGATGCTCTCGAACCGTTCACCCTGCCCGCGTACAAAGCGCTGTTGACCAAGACGCGGCAGGGAAATCAGCCGCTTCGCCGCCTGCTGCATCGATTCAAGACGGACAAGCTGATATTTCAGCGCATCGGTCATGTCAATGACCTCATCCGCCTCTTCGGGTTCGGGTTCAGGCAGCAACAGCCGCGATTTCAGATAGGCCAGCCACGCCGCAATCACCAGATAATCGGCCGCAACTTCCATATCCAGCTGGCGGGCATTTTCGATGAATTCCAGATATTGTTCGGCCAGGGGCAGAATGGCGATTTTCGACAGATCAACTTTCTGTTCGCGCGCCAGAGCCAGCAACAGGTCGATCGGCCCCTCAAAGCCATCCAGATTGACGAACAACGACAATTGCTCTGGCGCGGCGGCGGGGCGAACATCCTCTTCAAAATTTTCGGTATCCACCTCAGACATCACCAAAGCCTATTCTAACAACATATTGAATTTACGTAAAATACAGTCCTGCCCTGCCCGTTTCAGATTGGCACATAAATTATCAGCATCAGCGCGCGGCAATGGCTCGCTTACCACCCGCCAGAAGACCCCGTTCTCGCCTGTATCAACCTTCATTGTGCCAAGGGTGGCACCATTCAGCCGACTGGTATGTTTCTGACTCATCATACCGGCCTGTTCAACTGCCTTGCCGGCATCACGGAAGGCAGCCAGCTGGACGATATAAAATGGTTCATCATCGCGGGGAATGACCCGCGGTGCGCTGGCGGCATTGGGTTTTGGCGTCGGGGTAGCGACATCACTGGCAGCTGTTTGCACATCGTCACTGGCGATCTTTGCATCACCAGACGCATCACCGGAGGTATCAGAATTGGCCTCTTTCATCTGCGATGCGCTGTCGGCATCCCCGGTCTGGCTGGCAGTTTCATTCTTTGAACTGTCGAGTGCTGCTGTTTTGGTGGCCTTGTCATCTGAACTGGAGCCGGCAGCGCCCTCCACATCAGTGGCTTTATCGGCCTCAGCAGCAGTCTGCACCGGTGTTGGCACACCCGCTGTTTCAGCTGGTGTATCATCGGCGACGGGTGTTGGCGGCATTTCGGGGACGGCATCTGGCGGGCGCAGGCGTTCCGGCTCTTCCTTTTGCGGCAATACATTGTTCAGCATGCCCATCACGGTCGTATCCTGATGCGGAATATCCATACCGCCCGCATCCTTCGGCTTTTCCTTGAAGGGGGTAGGATCAGCCTTGATGACAACCACATCGGCAGCCGGGTTCTGCAGGAATTGCGGAGCCATCACAACGATGGCTGCCACGACAACGAGCGCAGCAAGACTGCCTGCCAGAAGCTTCAGCCAGAGCGGATTTTTATGCTGTGCACCTTCGCGCGGCATGTGGACTACATCTCCTCGCGGGCCTGAATAGACAGAACACCAAGGCCCGATCTAATCACCAAAGCTGTTGCCTTGACAAGGCACAGCCGGGCCGCCGTCAGGCCGGCATCATCATCACGGATAAAGCGCAGTTCGGGGGCTTCGCGCCCGGCTGTCCACAAGGCATGGAACGACGCTGCCAGATCCATCAGATAAAAGGCCACGCGATGCGGTTCATGCGACTGGGCAGCAGACACAACAAGGCGCGGCCAGCTGGCCAGTGCCTTGATAACTGCCATTTCGGCAGGTGCCGTCAACCGGTCCAGTGCGGCATCACCCGCGCCGGTTACATCCTCACCATTGATGCCTGGCTGACGCAGCACCGAACAGGCACGCGCATGCGCGTATTGCACATAGAACACCGGGTTGTCGCGCGATTGTTCGGTCACCTTGGCATAGTCGAAATCAAGCGTCTGATCACTGCGGCGGGTCAGCATGATGAAGCGGATCACATCCGCGCCAACAGCATCAATGACATCACGCACCGTCACAAACGTGCCAGCGCGTTTTGACATTTTAACCGGTTTGCCGTTTTCCATCAGATTGACCAGCTGGCACAGGCGTATATCCAGCATGTCTTTCTGGCCGGACAGTGCGGCGACAGCTGCCTTCATACGCTTTACATAACCGCTATGATCCGCACCAAAAATGTTGATCAACGGGCCTTTCGTGCGATCCAGCTTATCCATGTGATACGCAACATCAGAGGCGAAATACGTCCATGTACCATCAGATTTCTGCAAGGGACGGTCGGTGTCGTCACCAAATTCAGAGGCCCGAAACAGCAATTGCTCGCGTGGCTCCCAATCCTCCGGCTCCTTGCCCTTGGGCGGTTCCAGAATGCCACGATAGACATCATTCTGCGCCAGCAACCTGTCAACAGCAGCCTGCACCGCGCCAGTCTCGACCAGCGCGCGTTCCGATGAAAACCTGTCCATCTTGATTCCGAGCGCCTTCAAATCACCGGCGATACCTGCCATGATGCTGTGAATGGCAAAATCGCGCACCGGCGCCAGCCATTCGCTTTCATCCTTGCCGCGGTAAAGGTGCCCGACCTCTTCGGCAAGTGCCACACCGACATCAGCCAGATAAGTACCCGGATAAAGGCCTGGCGGGATGTCGCCGATATCATCGCCAAGCGCTTCGCAATATCGCAGATAGGCCGAGCGCGCCAGCACATCGACCTGCGAGCCAGCATCATTGGTGTAGTATTCGCGCGTGACATTCCAACCGGAAAACGCCAGCAACTCGGCCATCACATCGCCCAGCACCGCGCCACGTGCGTGCGCCGCGTGCAATGGCCCGGTGGGATTGGCCGAGACATACTCAACATTGACCGACCGCCCTTTGCCGATGTCATTGCGGCCATAGCTGTCACCAGCCGCTATGATGGCTGTCAGTTCATCCGCCCACAGCTGCGGCGCGACCCTGATATTGATAAAGCCGGGGCCAGCAATCTCGATATCGGTAACACCGTCAATTGCCTGCAGATGGCGGGCAAAATTGGTGGCGAGATCACGCGGCTTCATCCCGGCCGGCTTGGCCAGCACCATCGCTGCATTACAAGCAAGATCGCCATGTGAGGCATCGCGCGGCAATTCGAAGACAACACGGCCCTTATCAAGCGCGGACGGCAATTCTCCATCCACTTTCATTTGCGCGGTAATGGTTTCAAATTCAACTTCAAACCGATTGAAAATATTCATTTTTATCTCAAAATTGGGCCAAGCTCGAACAGACGTTGATGTTCAAGAATGGCGTATCTGTCCGTCATCGAGGCGATATAGTCAGCGATAATGCGGGCGCGGGCGGCAACCTCACCTTCGGCAATCGTGCCCGCCGGCCCATTCTGCCACTCCATCGGCAAAGTGTTGGTCTCGGACATAAACAAGTTAAACAGGTCTGTCACCACCCGTTTTGCCTTGCTTGTCATGCGGTTGACTTTGTAGTGCCGCCACATGTTGGTAAACAGGAATTCCCGCAACACCTCAAGATCGCGCGCCATCTCGGCACTGAAACAGATAACCGGTGATTCATGATGACGAATGCCATCCACCTCAGTGGCGCCCAATGCCGCCAGCTGTTCATGCGATGTTGCCAGCAAATCACTGACAAAGACGCTGATCAGGCGGCGAACCAGCTCATGCGTCAGGCGGCCCGGCTCCAACGCGCCATACTGTGTGTCTATGTCGGACAGTATGCGGTCAACCTGCGGCAGCGCGGCGATCACATCGAACCCGAACAGGCCGGCACGCAGCGCATCATCAAAATCATGCGACAGATAGGCAATATCATCGGCCAGATTGGCAAGCTGGGCTTCGGCAGAGGCGTGATGCGTCAACTGCAGATCAATCACAGCATCAAGCGCGGCAGTGGCTGACGGAATGGTACCCGTCAGGGGGCCGTTATGCTTGGCCACCCCCTCCAGCGTTTCCCATGTCAGGTTCAACCCGTCAAATTCCGCATAGCGTTTTTCAAGGCTGGTGAGCACGCGCAGCGTCTGTTCATTATGGTCAAAGCCGCCAAAGTCCTGCATCACCTGATGCAGTGCCTCTTCCCCCGCATGTCCGAAGGGTGTGTGTCCCAGATCATGCGCCAGCGCCACCGCCTCGGCCAGATCATCATTCAGCCGCAACGCCCGCGCCATTGAACGGGCAATTTGCGCCACCTCGATCGAATGCGTCATGCGCGTGCGGAAATAATCACCCTCATGATAAACGAAAACCTGTGTCTTGTGCTTCAGCTTGCGAAAGGCCCCGGAATGCAAAATCCGGTCACGGTCACGTTGAAAGGGAGTGCGCGGCAGCAAGGCCGCTATGTCAGCATCGGTTACAGCGGTGTTTTCTCTGTGTTTGCTGCCCGTGTGTTTGCTGCCCGTATCCGCCTCATCGAACTGACGCCCACGACTGGTTGGCCCATGGCTGGCATAGGCGGCAAGGTCTCTTGTCTCGTGGGTTGATGTCACGACGAAACGGCCTGTATTCTGTCAGTGAAAACGAAGTCACACATTACGCCTTGCACCAATTTTTCTCAATTATTAAAGCTGCTGGCATATAAGGCGCAGACATCAACACAACACAGGTAACAATAACCGGCACGTGCGGCTGCTTGATTTGCGGCGCGTCAGGCGTCATATTCTGTGTAACGGTCTTGTACCAAACAGATGTATCGAACAGGTGTGGATGCATCATATCACCGTGCCGTTCTGCCGAGCCGCGTTTTTTGTCCGAAAGGGTTGTGGACACCATGCCAGATACCGCATATGCCACCACCGGCAAGTTCAGCCTGACTGACGCAGCGGCTGCGCGCATTTCGGCGATGTTGCAGGGCGAGGCTGAGGGCAGCTTTTTCCGCGTTGCCGTCAATGGCGGTGGCTGTTCGGGGTTCCAGTATGAATTCAGCATCGACAGCACACGCCATGAGGACGACCTCGAGTTCAACAGCCACGGCGTTGGCGTCGTGATTGACGAGATGTCGCTGGAACTGGTTGATCAGGCCGAACTTGATTTTGTGCAGGACCTGATGGGCGCCTATTTTGCCGTCAACAATCCCAATGCCACCGCCTCTTGCGGATGTGGCACCTCATTTTCTGTCTGACCCGTTATGCGGATTGCCAGCTGGAACGTAAACTCGGCCAAGGCCCGCCAGGACCATATCCTTGACTTTCTGAAAGCTGGCATGACCGATGTGCTGCTGATTCAGGAAACCAAGACACAAGATCCTAATTTTCCCGAAACCCTGTACACCGATATCGGCTGGAACGTCGTCTTTCACGGGCAGAAAAGCTATAACGGCGTGGCCATTGCGTCGCGCCACCCGATCAGCGATGTGATGACCGGCCTGCCGGGCGACGATGAGGATGAACAGGCTCGCTATATGGAAGCCAGTATCGGCGGTGTGCGCGTGGCGACCATCTATCTGCCGAACGGCAATCCGGCACCAGG
>MDSV01164400.1_pt1 | contig 10622 bp, 3 predicted proteins | sample 810851 | NCBI WGS metagenome assembly MDSV01 (sample SAMN05326640, study PRJNA326480) | marine metagenome | isolation source: seawater | place: Atlantic Ocean: North East | collected 2012 | reverse complement strand
GGGCTATTCGGTTCGCTGGGTTCTTGGTGATGTTATTGCTGATAGATGGCTTGAGATGGGCAGCGATGGAGTTTGCTTTTTACTCGACTCCATGCCACAACCAGAAGGTTGGAAAAAGAATCGAATACAACCTTTAGCAACGCTCCACTCAGTTCCTTCATGCGGTTGGATGCTTGAATCAAAAGGCGGGGCTGGAAAGTTCAATCGATTGAAAGCCGCTGAACTCAAGTTAACCGATCAACAAAAAGCACAACTTTCCTCAGGTAACGACATCAAAATGGAAGATGGAACACCACTGCAAGCATCAGATTTCCGTGGTCAAGAAAGGCCAACGACGCGAATGGTTATTTCAGGTGATACTGCTGAAATGGCAAAAGGTTTGACTTCCATTTCTGAAACGGACGTCTTGGTTCATGAATCAACTTTCATCGATGAGGCTCAACAATGGGCGGATGAGTTTCTTCACAGCACGAGTACTGGTGCGGCCCGAACAGCAGTTGCGTGCAATGCAAGGCATCTTGTTTTGACCCATTTTAGTGCACGTCTAAAAGATGTTGAAATACCTCTTTCTGAAGCGAAAGGGGTCTTTGGTTCGAAAGAAATTTCTGTTTCTGCAGCAATGGATGGCGATCGAATTAAAATTTCAGAAAACGGAGCCATCAGTCATTTGGTTTGGAGTGACGATGGTTGGTCTTCTTGAGCAAACGGCCACATCATTGAAGTGGTCAACGACTTACACCAGTTCATGCGTTCCTCAGTGTTTGTTGTGCTCTTGCTTTGCGTAATGCTGATTCCTTCCACTTCCCTTGCTACTGAAGGGCGTGCTGAACCGGGTTGTTTGAACGATACTCCGGGTGCTTTTTCCAGTGCTACGGTTATTGGAGATGGTGCATGTATCAAAATTAATCTCGGCGTCCTGACACCAGGAGATGTCTACGACCTTTCTATTATCGTCAGTCAAGATGAACTGGATGTTTTGGTGTTTGACCAAAATTCGATTCAACCTTACGACTTAGGACAATCGTATCGCAATCTTTTCGAACAAGTCCCTTCAACAGAATCAGCACTTGGCAGTTATCAATTCCATTGGCAAGTTCCGCCCTCTATCAACGCCAAAGCATGGTATATTGTGTTTGATAATACCGCACATTCCGGAGATCAAGGAATGGGAGATCAGGGTGGAGTTGACAGTCGCGCAAGTTTGACGGTTTCCAAAATAACGGACTCTTATTGGACGCCTTTCCATAACCTCATTGCCGTTGAGAACGATTCTTCAGATACGTTGCTGTCGGGTGATGATTTACAACTCGATGCTGGGACAAGCATTGTTGTGACCGCATGGTCGCTTGAAGGGAATGGCGATCTCTATTTGCAAACTCGTGCCATGAATGACTTGTATTCATCTGGCGGTGTTGGAACTCTCTACATCACTGGGGCAGCCCTTCAATCGGTTGAAGGAACATCTTCTTTCTCTTGGATTGTTCCGAATGAACTGGATGGTGAAGAATTGATTTTGGTTGCCGATAACACCGATACTCCCGTTGGTGGCGCAAGTGGCGATAGTCCACTTCGAATGACCGTTCGAGTTGAACTCACTCCTCAATTAAATCCAATTATTTCCGATGACAGTAATTCGAGTACAATCGTCGGTTCTTCGGTGATGTTAGACGCATATTCTACACCGAATCGCTTGAATCAAATCTCTTCCGCATCATGGGACTTTGATGCAGGAGTGGATGTCGATGCTGATGGTGATTTTACCAACGACGAGGATGCGACTGGCTGGGATGCCGTAGCTGCTTGGAGTACGCCTGGAGACCGAACAGTCACGTTAACAGTGAATTCACCGGTTGGGACTTCCGCCTCCTCTACATCAGTAATTTCCGTTCTTGATGTCGTGAACCCAGTGGCTCGAATTGGGGGCAATGGTCAACCCATTAGCGGAGGCTGGAAACTCGCTACGGGTGACTCGATTTTGTTGAATTGCGATGGAAGTACGGACGACCATGTCGTCAGTATGTGTGCATGGAACTTAGACGGAAACCCCTACGGACAAAACAATTCTGTTGCTTTCTCTTGGGCGGATATCGGAACTCATGAAGTTACGTTGACAGTAAGCGATGCTTCTGGAAATTCCAACAGCATTTCTACCACTTTACTGGTCACTGACACGACCATTCCGGTTTTGGACCAATCCAGTTTGGTTCTCCTCCCATCGTCTGGTCAAGTTGGCGACGTGCTTACCTGTGTTGTTCAAGCAACAGATGCCTATGATTCAGCCTCTCTTTTACGCTACCATTGGGACCTTAATCCTGAGGTCGATTTAGACGGTAATGGTGATGCTCGCGATGATGACGATCAAACCGGCTCTACCACGGATCTTGAATTTACAAAACCAGGTCAATACGATGTGGTTGTAACCGTATTTGACCAATCAAATAATTCAGACAGTCATGCGTTTACCTTAACCATCGAAGCACCGCCTGAAAAAGGTAGCATTGCAGGTATTTTACTGGTAGTCTTGTTTATCGGAGCGCTCACAATGGGAGTTGCACTTCTTGGACATCGGCGATGGCAAAATGGAATTGCAAAAGAGTTGCTAATTGGAAGAGGCCTCAGTGAAGTAGAAGCAGAAGCACACATGGCAACGGTTGCCAGTACTCGCAAAATACCACTGTTTTCTTCAGCGGTTGTTCTTGCAGGACTTGATGCGGGTGAAGTCCAATCATCGAGTTCAAAAATAGAAGAGGAAAAGGCTGCTGAGTTGGCTGCAATTTATGGCGACCAATCATCAGACGAGGCGCAAGCCCAGAGTAGTTTTGCCCCTCCCTCATTTGCTCAGCAAACCTTCTCTGCAGGTAGTCAAGCAGCAGCAGCTGATGCGATGGCATTATTCAACGACGAAACCCCTGCTCCTTTGACTCAACCGACCATGCCAGCGACTCAAGTCACCAGTGAACTCTACACCACTGCAGCTCCCCAAACGGTGGTAAAGAGTGGAGGCGTTTCACTCCCAGAGGGTGTAAATCCAACTTCCTCGAAACCAGCCCCAGAGACCTCTCCGGTCCAAGAGCAACCTGAGGTGACGACACGCAGCGTTGCATGCAGCGGTTGCGCAACCGTTTTCGAGGTACAAATTCCACCCGGTGCGAGCACGGTTGTCGTTGCGTGCCCAACCTGCTCTCGTGATGCGACCGTTTCTGTATGAAAATTCCGCCCGTAGGGCGGATGGCGAAATATGTTAATTTTTCAGACATAAAGGGGATGGGTTCTCATAGTGGGGGTTCATGCTTGAAGCATGGTAGAGAGCCAACCGCGCCTAATTCGTGTTGGTTTACCCCAAAGTAGTGACCCTCGCCGAATGGCGGTCGCTTTGGTTTTACTGATGATTATTTCACTGGCTCAACCCGCCGGTGCAGACCTTTCCATCTCCCGTAACGACTTCGGAGTATTGGATGAATTAGAGGACACGTTGTCCAAACGCACCGATAATGATGAGGCAAGCGTTGCTGCTCAAGGAGCGATTGATGCATTGAACGCAGTTGATGTTGCTCAAAGGCCCATTGATTCGACCGACCCACTCTCGCAAGCAAGCGGTTATCTTGATGGCATGGAACTAAGGGATTCTTCACCTTTTGTCGCTGATCATCCTCGCCCGTATGAATTCCTCATGGATGCCTCCACACAACCAGAAGGCTGGCCATACAACCTCTTCGAGACTTTGTTCTCCGTTGAATCACTGGGACTCGATAACCCGTTAGGAATTGGAATCAATACCTATGCAGTGTATGTAAATTTCACATCCAGGGATAACGGTCCGTCCCACGAGGCATGGGTTGAAGGGACATTCACTGGCGAACTTCTTGTCGGAACAGAAATTGTGTTGTTCAACAATTACATCGACATTGATGGCGATTCTGTCGACGACCTTTCTGTCGGTTTGACCATTGAAGGAATTATCACTCAAGGTGATGGATTCGGTATTGAATTGGGAGATTGCGGCATTCCACCTGCGACGCTTCCCTGCGTGGAAGAGGTATGGATTCGGCCAACGTTTCAATGGAAGGTAACCGCCCTTAATCAGAACGATTTCTTGTGGAATAACATGTCAAATCTTGAAGTGAGTTTGATGAAAGGTCTCGCTTTCGATGTGACTCTTGACAATTCAGAATCTTATGCTGTGGTCATCGATACTCGTTTCACTCAACCACCCCATGATTTCACACTTGGTGTAGGCCTTCAAAAAATGACCTTCAGTGTTAACGCCGTTATTACCAATGTCTTACAATTCATAAGTTCGCTGACGACAGGCCAAATCAATGCTTCAGCATTAAGCTTGACTTCGATATCAGCGCCTTATGCTATACGAGCCTCAAATCCAGATGCTGACAGTTCGAACCGTCAGTCAGACTGTAACGACGGGACCTCGTATTACGACCCTATTCTCGACCATCAAGCACACAGCCATGAACACAAATGTGGTTTCGGTCTCGGGGTTGGATTTATTCGATTTGACGGTTATGGTGGGGGCACAACTGCCCCGATACTCGAGACTGCGTACATCGATGCGGGATTCCACCCCGAGGAAGGAGATACTCGATTACCCAACGAAGTTGATATCACGCTGCGCAATGACAATCTTGGGCAGAATACATTTGACACCGTCGAGATTTATTCCGATTACGGCGCCGATATGTATCTTCACTATTTTGAAGACCGTTCAAACACCACTGAAGGCGATTCACCGTTCGGTAACGTAACCGACTCTCGAACATGGATTCGTGGCTTGCCATCGGGTACACTTCATCCAGATGAAATCGCTGCAGTATTCACCATGATTGGAGAGGAGCCCGGAGGTGTTGACTTACCAGGAGATATTCCAAATCGTCTTTCGATGATTATCGCCATCAAAAACTTCTCCGGTGACAATCTGAACAATGTCGATGACCCAACACTTCCTGTTAACCCAGCCACGCCACCGAATACGTTAGTAGCCGTCGTGGCGACCGAATCGATTGACTTGTTGGACTACAAATCAACATTCATGCGCGGAGGTTACGCAGCAGATTCTTCCTCCATCGAATTGAGCATCTCAAATGTGCCCAAAGTAATCATTGTCGAAGGGAGTTTTCAAATTCCTGAAAGCGGGTTGAGTCGCGTGAATTATGATAATCCAAACCTCAACACCATTGCTCAAGTGTTCGATAATGCATTGTTGACAATTATCGAAGTTATTCTTGATGTGGGTGATGTTGTCAATGGCCTTCCTGAGTCAATTGTTGGAACCGCCGGTGCGACGGGTGGAGCAGTGAGGCTCAACTGTTACAACCAAGTGAAACAAAGTTTGCCTTCATCGGTTCGCGAACCAATGGAAATTGGTTCAGTCTCTATTGCAATTTCAAGCAGTGATCAACCTTGGTTGCCCGACATCGACCACATCTTACTTTCTGAAGACACCAATATTGAGGAAGTAAACGGTCGTCTTGGCCCTCAACCTCCACTCGTTCCTGTGGCCATGAGCGCTAGAATTGGTGGCATTTCAAGCGTAACTCATGATTATGACCCAATCAATGACATACGCCAAATGGAATTACAAGGCGTTGACGGAGGCCCATTTTTGATTGGGCACATCTTACATGACGATGGGGATGTGCTGAACGCTAACCAACAATCAGCGACGCTTTCAAATCGTCCCAGCACCTTCAACGTGACCCAAACGGCTGAGGCACTTACGTATGCTGCATCAGGTCCAATTGGCACGATTACATATGGAGGAGAAGGCGATGGACAACGCAACGCGATTCGATTGAATGGCTTACCTGCTTCGTTCCAACTTATCCTCGGAGATACGGTCGGATATGTTGCTTCAACACCGATGGAATCGATAGAGGTTCAACTCACCAACGCAACGCAACCATTGACCATGGATGGCGATCATTTCCGTTTCTGGGTTGATGAAGCGACGGGTGAAACCAGTTTGAGTACTGAAATCTCAGATGTAACAAGTATTCGCCGCCTCTCTCCACTTGACCCTGGTGCAACAGGTCCAGAAGGAAATTCGAGAATTGAATTACTGCGTTCAGAATCTTCGCCGATGAATATTCTGCTTGAAGATGAAACTGATTATGAGGATGATTTCAAGGGGATGAACGGCCGTATTGCCATCAATCCCTTGCCGGCAAATATCATAGTTGCTTACCCAAGTGGTGTTGATTCGACAGGACTTGAATTGCCTACATTTGATGAAGGTGATGGAGTTCAAGCACTTTCGTTTTTCCTCGGAGATTTGGTGAACTTCGGTTCGCTTGTCAATGACTTTGTATACTCGACGGTCGTTGATTTGGGCGGTATTGAAAGCAGTGATGAAAACATGTCACTTGGCCTTGACTTACAGACTGGTGAAGTTTTTGATGTGACGATGGATGTCCGTAAAGGAACTAATATCTTGGAGCAACCAGATTGGTCTCACGGTATTGGAGTGGAAGTTTTCGAGGCGTCTAAAGTTACCTTCAACCTCTCGCGAATGCCAACATTCACTCTCTCGAGCAGAACTGTTGTCAACGATGCATTGGCCGATTACAAAATTACGGAAGATGAATTCCAAGACGTGTTTGAGGCTACAGAAGCAGCTAACATCACCAACATTTCACAACTCCTGTTGGCACTTGAAGATGGCATCATTTTGGAATCGGAAATGGAGGGTGTTAACCTAAGCGTTTGGGAGGAGGAAGGCATTACCTATGAAACTCGACGCTCATGGCACCTTCGCTCATGGTTACCGAATTTACCTCCGGGAAGAATTCTTTTAGAATATGATTTCAGAATGAGAGAAGGCATTCCACTGTATGAATTCGACCTTTTCCTCGAACAATGGACGCCTAAGCGCCAACAAATGAGTATTATCGTAAATGGCTTAGAAGGCAGAGACATGGAAATCGTCATTGCAGGGCTTGATACCAGCGGTCCGAATAACGTCTTTGCAAATACCGTATTTTCCACTCAAGACAACCTCACAGTACCTCGTGTATCAATCGATATGAGTTATGATTTAGGTACTCGCTTAGATTCGGTTCATGCAGTCTTTATTGATAGACGGGCGCTCAGTCGTGTCGAGGCACTCATCGTCGGTGTCCCTCAATCAATGACGTTCTCGTCAACCATCGGTGACATCTTCCTCATTGATGTTGAGGTACCTCCACAGTATCAAATCGATGGCCACTCAGCGCAATCACTTATGATTCAACAAATGCGTTATGTCGACGGCTTCTGGTGGCCAGCAACTGCATTCATGCGAGATTTACCCGGTGAGATGCATCTCTCTGCACAACCGAATTCCAATTTCGATATCCGTGCAGATATCTCCTTCCAAGGCATGATGGAACTTGATTACAAATCAAATACAGATGACATGGATTTGTATCTTGAAGCTACAGGTCGCTCTGTAGATTTCAAAGGAGACGTACTTCTTCTGGCTGAAGATTTACCATCGACTTTCGTTCTTCAAACAACAGAGGATTGGGGTATGCGTATTGCTTCTTCAGGACAAGGAGTCAGCCGTCTTTACATTAAACAAACCGATTTACCTTCAACTCCAGGTGTGACTATTGACCGTGTCGAAGTGATTGGGCAGGACCTCAAATCAGCCACAATTCACGTTTACATGGGGCCATTCCAATACCCCGTCATTGTATTGGACGACATCACGAATGGCAGAATTGTAGCCAGTTCAGAAGCGACCGTAGAACCAAGTTACACAACTGGTTTACTCGAGGGTTATTCGTTCAGCGGTCGTGCAGTTTTGCTCGACGCGCAATTCACAGGTCCAATCCCGACCGCATCTTCGTTCGGAGTCAATGGTATGGTCACTGACCTTTCTCTCATCGGTTCACTTACAGGAGACAGTGTTGAAACTCGTCACATTTTGCTTGTTGAACCGATTACGACCGTCATTGCCAGTGGTTTGGCTTTATTGTGGTGATACGATGTCTGATGAGAACAAAATCACCTTCAACGAACATGGAGACATGTTGGTTCATGAAGACGATATTGAGTCCGCAGGATTGCTCGATGTTGCACGTTTGCAAAAAATAGAATCTCTCGGTTATTCGTTGGATGAAGATGGCATTGAAACCTATGAGGATATGCAAAAAGTTTCCAAGGCTATTGATCTGATTCGCCGAAAAGTGAGCCCCAGTCGGGTGGCTTTAGCAGGCATTGTTTTCCTCCTTCTTGCAGGAGTTTTGGCCAGTGGATGGTACTGGGCTTTACCTCGTGATGCGGTCGATATTGAAACGCAATATCTTCAGCGAGGCGGGCACCTCATGATGTCTGAAATACACAACGAAGGTAGCCGTGAAATTACCGACGTATCTCTACAAATCGAATTCCAGTCCCTCGACGGAGAAGTGCTTGGAGTGATGTCGGTGGCTGTGGATGAAATCGATGCACATTCTTCACTTGCAGGAGACAACCTCGAAATGCTGATTATTGGTCATACTGTTTGGGCAGAATACATCATTTCTATCGACTTACAATATACGGATTACAACAACAACATTCAGAATGAACAGTGGTCGCATTCCGTGGGTATTTGGAGTAATGAATACTTTAGAGATAAGGCAGATAGGTCGACATGGCCAATTTCTTGAACCCTTTTTTTGAGACCCAAAATACCCATAGCGATAAAACGGGGTGAAGAGAGGACCTCTTGTGCAAGTCAAGCGGTCGATGTTTTGGGCAATTGCCCTCATGTCCCTCTTCGTTTTGCAAAGTACTTCTCCCTTACTCCACCCCGAAGGGGTGGAATCAGTCGAAATGGAAAGTCAAGGCGGTATCGAATGGGTACAGTTTGATTTGGTTGATGGCGTCTATTCTGATGCGATTGGTTACAGTGATTTCACTTCCTCAGTTGAAGATCGTGAACTCATTGCATCGAGTCGAATTGGAACATTTGATTCTCTCGGTTTACAATTAGATCGACCGGTCCCAAATGAGTGGCTCATGACACGATTTGATTTGAGTTTGGTTTTAGTTTCCAACCAGATGTTGATGATGGATATGCGACTTGCTCTCAATGATATTCCTGGGTTAGAGGTTCGTGAATTGATTGCCCCTTCCGGTTTGTTGGTTCAAGGCACTCCATTCGCTTTGGCAAGTGTCGCTTCGCTTGATGGCGTAATTGCTCAACATGCAGTTCCTCTGGCTTTGCTGGTCGATGGCCCTGTGCTGGACGTGTTGCTTCTTGAAGATGGAGAAGAAGCGCTTCAAGGTCAATCGATGCGAATAGAAGGCTGGAGAAATGATGAAGGCCCAATGGAATCGATTCAATTCACCGATGCAACCGGCTCACAATTGATTCAGAAGGTTTCAGAATTTATTCCGCTTGCTTTTTCGGAATCCAATGAGTGGGACGCTGGTCGCTACCAAGGCATACTCTCTACTGATGACATACTTGGAATTGTTTCTCAACCTTCACTGCGTACGTTCCGATTTGAACCACTGATGGGTATTGATAACAGTCAGGCACGCACTCACATGAAAACCTCTCAATTGACCAGTTATTTCACCACCGACCTTGATGGCTCTGGACAAATTGTTGCCGTAGCAGATTCCGGGCTTGATGCCGATCACGGTGATTTTGGAAACCGGGTTGTTGCCAACAATGACGTCATTGGGGATGGCTCAACAGCAGACAGGCACTCCGGTCATGGAACGCATGTTGCATGCACCGTACTCGGCGATGGGACACGAGGTGGATATTCGGGAGTCGCAACAGCTACAGAATTGTATTTCCAAGCCATGGAAAACGACAACACTGGAAATTTCCAATCGCCTTCACTCAATTATCTGCTTAACACTGCTTATTCAGCAGGTGCTTACACGCACACTAATTCTTGGGGCTCTGCTCGTGAAAGTGACCAAGGTAAGTACACTTCAGAAAGCGAAGATGTCGATGACCGCGCAAATTATTATGACCGCTATTACAACGGTCGAAATGGATTAACAATTCTGTTTGCAGCTGGTAATGATGGGCCAGATTCGGGAACGGTTGGTGCTCCATCCACCGCGAAAAATTCGATTACTGTTGGTAACCATCAAAACAGATATTCTGGCGCTCCAGATTCAATCATGTCGGGTTCATCCCGAGGTCCAACAGACGATGGGCGAATCAAACCAGACATACTCGCTCCGGGCGGATATGTTCGTTCATGTCGTGCTCAAGAAGCGACCGATACTGGTGGCTCTACATGGTCAAACACATACTATCTTGAATACACTGGAACTTCGATGGCTGCTCCAAATGCCGCAGGTGCTGCGGTCATGGTTCGAGAGTATCTGGAAGAAATAGCACAACGCCCTTCACCCCAAGGAGCATTGGTCAAGGCCCTGCTCATTCTTGGCGCTCAAGACGTTGGTTCTCGCAATATTCCGAATGATGATGAAGGTTGGGGACGAGTCGATTTGCGCAACACTCTAGCGCCTACTTCGGGTCAAGGCATCTGGGTTGATGACCGCTCCGTACTTTCTGGAACTGGAAATTCAAAGAGTTATACTTTCAACATCTCTCAAACGAATTCAGGGTTCAAGACGGTACTTGCATGGTCAGATGAACGAGGCTCTCC
>MDSV01086635.1_pt1 | contig 10622 bp, 14 predicted proteins | sample 810851 | NCBI WGS metagenome assembly MDSV01 (sample SAMN05326640, study PRJNA326480) | marine metagenome | isolation source: seawater | place: Atlantic Ocean: North East | collected 2012 | reverse complement strand
TTATCATTTTCACCCATCTGTACTACATAATTGTCTGTACGAACAGCTGTACATCGAGCTTTATATCCATCATTACCTTTTTTAGGCATACCATATACTTTTTTGCATACACTATGCATAATTAATTCAACAAATGCATCTCTTGTTCCAGATGTTGGAGGCGGTATCATAATATCAATTTCATTATCTGAAAATGATGGATTAATGTCAGACCATTTTTTATATGGATTAGGAACCCATTTACCATCTATTAAAACATTCAATGATACTGCTTTAAAAATTTCTTCTTTAGTAAAATTTCCTTCTGGGCCATCATTTGAATTTGCAAATACAATTCCATCATATCCTATTAAATTTTCTATAGGAGTAACGCCATTGGAAGCACATAATTCTTCTTCAGACTTTTTTATTGCTCTTGAAGCACCAGTTAAGTCTGGTGTATTTACTCCAATGCCTTGACAGAACATTTTCATTCCACCACCAGTTCCAGTTGATTCAATAACAGGAGTTTTGAATTCTGTATTTTTGCCGAAATATTCTGCGGCTACTGTGGTGAAGGGATAAACTGTAGAAGAACCTACAGAAGATATTTGGTCACGAGCAAATACTTGACCAGACATAAAAAAAAGTGCAGATGTTATCAAAACAACTACACTTGTTTGTCTAAATAGTCTTATTGGGGAATACGATATCATTTTTTTTCTCCTTTTATAAAAAATAGAGAGGGATAAACAAATTTCCTAGTTAATTTATCCCTCTCTCGTATAACAGTATTTATATGACAAAATCATATTGTCACAAAAATTTTACATTTTTGATTCTTTAGAGAATACTACATTTCTAGTTGAAAGTCAAGTTCTTGATTTTTTCTTGAGTTCGTTTGCAATCCAAGCTTTAGCTTGTCTACTCTTAGGTGGGTTTTTAACTAAACCTCTAATTCGTTTATACACCTTTAGAAAGATATCTTCGCCTGCTTCATTGTTATCAACAATTATCATATTTTGTCCACCAAATAGTGTTTGGAATTTACCAATATTTCTTTGGACTCCATTCCACATTTGTTCAACTGATTTTGGTGGTAATTTTCTTGGTCGCATCAAGTTACGTTCTTGTGCAACTGGAAGAGATGTATTTGCAAATATCATATAAGTATCATAACCAATTTGTGTTAATTGTTGTTTTTGTCTTGCAATTTTATCATAGTCTTTACCTGTACCATCAATGATAATACCAAGTCTACCATCAACCCAACCAGATTGTCTTGCTTTTGTCTTTTGTTTAGACCTATTACGAATTGCTTGACCTTCATCTGAAAAGATGTCTTCTGGTTTACCTACGTCAAGACCAGCCTTTTCTAAGTCTTTCTCATAGATTGCATCTGAGTCAACTATCTTCATACCTAGACCACCAGTAGTCTTACGAACTACATAAGACTTACCAGAGCCAGGGCCTCCTGCTAAGAAAACAGCTTTAAATATATTGGGATCATAAACTCCCTCTTGTATGTCTAGGAATGTCTTCATATCTAATCCTTGTCTGTAACAACTCTTTTATGTATTTATGTTCTTCTGGTTTCATTGGTTCAAGTATCCTCTCCTGTCTTTGAAAATTGGTGAATCTTCTTAGTTTCAGTTTATTTTTCTTTGTCATATTGTTTCCTTTACTAATGAAATTATCATAATATAATTTTTGAGTTGTTTTCTCCTTTCTTAAAAATCTACTAATGGTAGGTGGACATGAGGTGATGCTGGTTGTTCTACACCTTTACCAACATTAGATATTCCACCAGCTGGGTATTCTCTGCGAGTGTTAAATTTAGTTACTTGCATTGCAATTGTATGTTTTAATATTCCAGTTCTTACGAATTTATGTTTTAGTTTTGTTATAATATAATTACCTGTTAAATCTAAGTTTATATCTTTAGCGTCACCTGTTAATGTAGAATTAGATTCAATAGTTAAATGTATTTTATCCCCAACTTGCATAGAGGTATTACCATTAACCTCAACATTTAAAACTACACCACCTGTCATCTGTAGTAATCTAGATGTTTTACGTTGCAAAGTTTTTTCCAAGTTATCACTTTGATATGGATATATATCATCACCCCCCTCTACTTTATCAGAAAATGCATAGCCTCCAGATGTAGATGATACAAATACTCTAGTATCTTCATGTTCTGTTAACATCAAATTTGTTTCTGGGTCTTTAGATAGTGAAACTATAGGAAAACTTTCATTCCCATCTGGATAAGTATCATTTGAAAAATTCGATAGATAATCGAACTTATGTGTGTTTATTTTTTTACTATAAACATCATGTGATATTAATTTAGAACTTAACATACCACTATATATATTTTTAATAGTGTCTTTACTTGAAATCAATTGATATCTTGAAATACTTTCCATTGTTGCTTGAATATCAAATGCACCTGTTTCATTTACCATTGGTGTATGTTCTCTATAATACATTTTAGGACTCATTGATGATAACCCATCAAATGTTACATAATGAAACCCTTTAGTTGTTTCGTAAAATAGATATGTTGGAGAGTCGCCGTGGTTTTGGGAATTAGATATATTTGTTAAATGTTTAATACAATCAAATGGTCTTTTGTTTGGAAATATAACTTTAACTAAATTTGCAGTTTCTTCCTTATGTATTTTCTTTGCACTTTTTAGATAACTTTCATCTCTAATTATTTTTTCTACTATTTCAGATGGTTTTCCTTTATAAGATTGTGATACTCTACACGAACTATTTCTGAGGCCTTCTATAGAACCAAATTGCAATGATACTAGTTCAGAAGATTCATTAGCCTTTTCCTTCATATTGATTTTGTAAATCATTAAAGGATTTTCTCTATAATCTATAGTAGTTTCTGGTGTAGGATTTGATTGTGGAGTTTCAATGTATAATAGTAACCTTTCTTCTCCTAGAATTGGAAGATTATACACTAAATTAGTAGTATCTTTTATTAGTATACTACCACTAATAGTGGCCTTATATATGTCTTCATATATGTCTATTTGTTCTACAAGTTCTGATATGTCGAAAGTATTACCTGTAACAGTTACAAGTTGGCAAAGTAATAATCGAAATTCGCCTGCATATTGTATTTCTTGTCTAGCCATTAATATATGGGGCCTTCTTTAAGTTTTACCCTAAACTCCTCTACAAAATCTTCAATAAATCTTGGTTGTATCAATCTAATCTGTCTTTTCTTTTCTTGTACAGATTCTTCGTATTGATAGTTGGATATATCAGTTGCTGTTGGGTAATCAGTATCTTCACCACCATTCATACCTACATCTATTGTTATTGTGGTATCTCCAGATGTTTGTGATATTTCGTAATGGTGAGTATCCATAGGATTAGGGTATTTGTCATTTACATACTCTTCAAATCTTTGAACACTCATTGGCCAATCATCATAATAATCTATAATATCATTTGCAATTAAAATAGTCCAATGATACTCTGAATTATTATAATATTTAAATGCAATAGTTTCTGGAGTATCACCATCTTGTATATCGTAGTAATCAAAGTTTAAAATATTTTGTTTATCAACATTTACCAACTTTAGTCTTGCCAATAAATTTTTTTGTTGAGTATAAGTTCTATTACCTTTCGCATCATAGAATAATGATGGAAACATTTCAAAATAAGACATTAGTATCTATCCTTAATTTTAATAACCATCATTAATTCTTTCTTTTGTAATGATTTCTAGTTCTCTAAATTGTAATTCTATTTGAGTTTCTACTGGTGGAGCACCACTACCAAACATACCTGTAGTTGGTCTATAAAATTGTACTCTTTCACCACCATACGTTATATTACAAGATTCTAAAACAGCAGTTGAAATTTGATTTATAAAGTTGTTTCTTTCACCCATTTTATACATATATGCAATGTCAAATGTTGATGGAACTATCATAGTTCTTGATTTAGACCTATCACCTATGAATGATGGAGCCATATAATATCTAAACATACGAGTTATTCTATCTACATCTTTTGCTTCTTTTTCTGATTTTGGCATACATTTAAAAGTAAAAGAAAAACTTCTTCTACCAATACCTTCAAAAATCATTTCCATTCTATTATTTCTTATAAACCCTCTTTCAATATCCATAGCTGCACCCAAACCAGATAAGCCAGGTATCATTTCCAAACTACCCCTAATAGATTTTTCCATAAAGGATTCACCACCTTGAGAAGCTTGAACATCTGATACAGCATTTTTAGCTGTTTCTGCAACATTTGAGGTAAATCCACTAAAGTTATCAAACATATTTGGGCCACTTCGTATTTTTGAATATGCATTAATACCAGCAGCAGTAAATGCACCAATCTCTACTTCACCATACTTTGAAGATGATGAAACACCAACTGATGCGGGCATATACATTGCAATTGCAGATTTTAATCTTCTGGTTGCTTTTCTTTTAGTACCAATAGTAGATTGTCCAGAACCATACATCTGATCTTTACTCATTGGGTCATTAGATGGTGGTGAAGGCTCTTCACTCCATAAAAATTCACCAGCAATATCTGGGCCTAGAGATGCAACATTAGCTGCATGAATTGATGCAGCCGCCTCTTTTCTTTTTAGATATGATGCATATGCATTATTATTACTTTTAGCATCACCAAAGTTAATATTCGCATTACTTTGTTCATTTATATTAAATAATACATAGTGTCCTTGAGATGTACTTCCTAAATCTTCTGGATAAATGACAGTCTCCGACTCAAATGGGTCAGTCGTTCTTGCATAATTAGAATTAGCAGAAAAAACACCACCTCTATTGTGAGGATTTCGCCAATTAGAATTACTACCACTAGATAAACCATTTAATGCACCTGTTACTTTTCCAATTGCTGTGTTTATTACTGTGTTTTTTACTTCATTTAAAATTGATCTGAACATCTTTATATATATCCTTATATGATTTATTTAGGTAATAATGATGGCATATCGTGGAAAATATACACCAACCAATCCCAAAAAATATAAGGGAAACCCCTCAAATATTATTTATCGTTCCTTGTGGGAACGTAAGTTTATGGTATACTGTGACCAAAATGAAAAGATAATAGAATGGGGTTCTGAAGAATTTTTCATACCATATCGTTCTCCATTAGACAATAGAATTCATAGATACTTTCCAGATTTCTATGTTAAGGTCAAAACTCCTACTGGAACTAAAAAATGGGTAATAGAAGTCAAACCGAAAGCTCAATGTAAGAAACCCAGAATACCAAAAAGAAAAACTAAAAGATATGTAACTGAAGTACAGACTTGGGTTATTAATGAGGCTAAATGGAAAAACGCAATAGAATTTTGTAAAGACAAAGGTATGGAATTTAAAATTCTAACAGAGGTAGAACTTGGTATATAAATAACTATATGGCAGACACATATTTTGATAAAATTTCTAAACAGATTAAAACTGGAAATGAACCTTTCCAATGGTATCGTAATCGTATTAAGGAACTTGGTACTCCTAATACGGCAGAACTTTTACGTTCTGGTAAACTTGCAAAACGCCCACATCAAGGGTTTCTAAATATGTACATATATGCACCAAAGACAGCAAAAAAATTACCATATTATGATACATTTCCTTTAATTATGTATTTGAAACCAGCTGAAAAAGGTTTCTATGGTTTAAATTTTCACTATTTACCTTATGCAATGAGAGCGAGATTGTTGGATGCAGCTGGACAAGATGAATTGAATGTAAATGCAGTTATGAATAGTAAACTAACTAAACCAACTATTAAACGATATTTGTATGGATATTTAAGGTCAATGTGTTTAAAAATAGAACCAGAAGACAATTTGACTGCAATTATGTTACCAGTACAAAGATTTAAGAAAGCATCAGATACAAAAGTCTGGGCAGATTCAAGGAAAATGCTATAATGGTAAAAGTTAATTTAGATTTAGGTGGAGCAGTTTTTAGTAGTATTAATTCGTTCTTAAAACATAATGCCTCTAGAGATGGTTATGCAAGACAGAATAGGTATGAGGTATTAATAGGCCTACCTACAGGGGTTACTGGTTCTTCAAAAGATGATGCTGGAGAATCTGCATTAAGTGGTAGTGTGTTAAGTCAATTGCATGGAGAGGCTGCTAGAAGAATATCTTTTCGTTGCGATTCAATCTCAATGCCTGGTAGAGCTCTACGAACTCAAGTAAATGGTAACATTTATGGGCCAACACATGAGGTGGTACAGGGTCAAGTTTTTAGTCCTGTACAAGCATCATTTTATTGTGGTTCAGATATGGCAGAAAGATACTTTTTTGAGGAATGGCAAAAGATATCTTACAATCCTAGAACTTATAATATAAATTACTATAAAGAATATACTGGTAGGGTAGAAATATATCATTTAAATGAACAAGATGAAAGACAATATGGAATTGTCTTAGAAGAGTGTTTTCCTAAAACCATTTCTGAACAACAATATTCTCATGCTACGAATAATACTATACAAAAAGTTACTGTAGAATTTGCATATAGATATTGGAGAAATTTAGGTACAGAACCAGAGAGAGGAACTAACGATAGTAATTTAGCAGACTTACTGAAAAATGCAGTAATCAGAAAATTTACTAACCAAATACCAATGATATTGAAGCGACTATTTTAATCATATATAAGGAGAATTGATTATGTCTTTGCCCGTACTGAGCACACCAAAATACCAGTTAGAACAACCTTCTACTGGTGAAAAAATCACCTACAGACCTTTTCTAGTTAAAGAACAAAAAGTTATCATGATGGCTCAAGAAGCCAATGATTCTAAATTAATGATGGATTCTATTGGAGAAATTATTAAAACTTGTACATTTGGTAAAATATCTAGACCAGAAACTTTACCTACATTTGATATAGAATATATGTTTTTAATGATTAGAAGTAAATCTGTGGGGTCTACAATAGATTTAAAAGTTACTTGTCCAGATGATGGAGAAACTCAAGTTGACCATAAAATAGAGATTGATGATATAAAAGTTATCAAAACAGAAGGTCACACAAATGAAATAATGTTGACAGATGATGTTGGAGTTGTTATGAGGTATCCAACTATTAATATGGTTACTGGATTTGATGTTGAAACTGCTCTACTAACAAAACCTACCTTTGAGTTAATAAGAAACTCTATACATTCGGTCTTTGATAAAGAAAATACTTATGATGAAATGGACGCTGTAGAATTAGATGAATTTATAGAATCTATGAATACTTCACAGTTTGATAAAATGTCAAACTTTTTTGATACTATGCCCAAATTAAAACATACTTTTAAAGTAAAAAATCCTAAGACTGAAATAGAAAGTGATGTTACTCTTGAAGGACTGCAAAGTTTTTTAGAATAACCCTTTCTCATGATTCTTTGGAGAATTATTATCGAACTAATTTTAATATGATGACACATTATAAATATAGTTTAGAAGCCTTAGATAATATGATGCCGTGGGAAAGGGAAATATATGTTGGACTTATGTTGCAATATATAGAGGAAGAAAAAGAAAGACAAAAGAGAGAGGGATAATCAATGGAATATAAAAAATGCACTAAATGTGGTCATGAATGTCATTGTAATACAGAGTGTGAACAATGTGTAAATGATGTATGTACAGGGTGTAATTGTCAAGAAAATAGTAGAGAGGATTAACAATGGCCGCACAGAAGAAATTAGCAAAAGATTCTAAGTATGCAGATTTTGATGTAGATGGCGATGGAATAGTAAGTGATGAGGAATTAGCAATGAGTAAAGAAATGATGAGATTAGAAAATGAAGATAAGAAAGCAGATGCTCAACGTAATATGGCATGGTTTGCATTATTTGGTATGTTACTGTATCCTTTTGCAGTCGTACTTGCAAGTTGGGTAGGATTGACTGGAGCTGGAGAAATACTAGGTGATATGGCACCAACATATTTTGTATCAGTTGCAGCCATCGTTGCAGCTTTCTATGCAAAAGAGGCCTTAAAAAAATAGGATAAACCGATATGTCAACTTTTCAAGCAGTTGTTCAACAACTTCAAAAAAATAATCAAGAAGAGGCAAACAGAGATAATACTTTAGTTAAAAGTTTAGAACTGCATGGTGAACAAAATCGTGTGGGTTTTAACAAATTAATTGAAAAAATTACTGGTCAATTAGATGGAGTTAGAAACACTTTTGAAGATGCAAGAGAGGAAGAGGCGAACCAACAAAAAGAACAGAAAAAACTTACAGCAACCAAAAAAGAAGAAGAAAATAGAGTCGCAAGATTTATGAAATTCTCTCTTGGAGCTATCAAAAACTTACCTAAGACAATGAAAAATGCAGTTAGTAAGGGTATGAATAAATTGATTGATACCATGAAAGATATAGGTAAAAAAGGTTGGAACATTGCAAAGAAATTCTTAATGGTTGGTGCTCTTGGTGTATTACTGGCGTTTATGAATAGTAAATTATGGACACAAGTTACCGAAACATTGGGTAAAATTAAAGATGGTTTTATGGGTATGGTGAGTGGTCTTATAGAAATAAAAAATGCATTTTTTGATAAAGATGGTAATCTTGATGTAATAGCAGGCCTTAAGAAAACTTGGGAAAAAGTTACTGAAGGTTTTAAAAGACTATCAGATGGTATAACAGCTGCATTTTTTGATGAAGAAGGTAATTATAGAACAGATAATATAGTTGGTCAACTTACACTAATTGCAACTGGTCTTATTGGTGTAACTCTTGCTTGGAAAACTCTTAGATTTGCAATTAATGCTTTTAAATTGGGATTGACACCAATAAAATTCTTCGGTAGAGGTGTATATTCTGCTGGAAGATTGGGTGGTGGATTATTTGGTAGTGCATTGAGAGGTATAAAAGGTGGTTGGGGAACATTAGGTAGAGGTATGAGTGGATTTAAAACTTCACTCATGGATATTGGTACTAGTTGGGGCGAAACTAACAAAAATGCAAGGAAGTCTGGTGGTTGGGCTTCTAAAGGTATGGGTGGTTTAAGAGGTCGTTTTGGTAGATTATTTTCTATGGTGGGAAGAAGAGGTTTATTAGGTCTTGTTGCTGGTGCTGGTGTTAGTATGCTTGCAATGGTAAATTTTGAAAAAACTAAAGGTATATTTTCTGATGCAGCTGGTGGACTAACAAAGATTTTTGGTAATGCTTTTGATGTGGTGAAAAACTTTGGAAGTGCTATTAAAAATGTTGCATCTAAGGCAGCCAGTAAATTAGCATCAGTAGTAGATAATGCAAAAAAAACTATTGCTGGAGATGATGCAAAGACGAAAACTAAAAGGCCAGAAGAGATAGATGCAGAAAGAAAAAAAGCAAATGCAGCTGACGTAGACTTGAAAAAGAAACAAGCTGCAAATCTTGAAAAATTGAGATTGAAAAATCAAGCAATAGCAAATAAAAGGTCAATGGATTTATTTAAAAATGCAGATAAATTAAGTATGAAAAATTTCAATGCTGCTCAAAAAGCTGCAGCAGAAATTGCAGAAAAGACCTCAAAAAAAGCTGCACAAGAAATCGCAACACAAACTTCAAAAGAAGCTGCTGAATTAATTGCAAAAAGTGCTACTAAATCTGCACTCAAAAAAATACCGATTCTTGGTATTGGCGCTGGTTTAATTTTTGGGTTTCAAAGAGCGTTAGAGGGAGATTTTATAGGTGCTGGTGCTGAGGTAACCTCTGGTGTTGTTGGTACTTTTGCAGGGCCAGGTACTGTAGCATCTATGGGTATTGATGCTGGTTTACTTGCAAGTGATTTGAACAAATCTGGTACATTTGATGGACTTAAAACATCAGCAGATGGTGGTGCAATAGAAGATGTAAAAACTAATAATGGTGGTGGTACACTTATCGGGCCTTCATTAATTAAAGGTGGAGATAGTTTTAGTTCAAGTCAAACTTTCAGTTTGGAAGGAATGGGTGATGGTAATAGTCAATTAGGTTCTTCAATGTCACCCTTTTCAATTCCTTGATTAAAAATACCCTCTACTTTCAAATCCCAAATATAACAACCAACCTATAAAACTAATTACAATAATTACTGCAATTGAGATTGCAGACATTTCCATCCAAAATCTTCTACGTTCTTCTTGTGCATAAATGGCGGCCTGTCTTTTTTTACGAATGTCGGCCTCAGTTTTTAATAATTCAGTCCATGCAGAAGGGCCTCTAGTGAAACTAATAAGGTTTCGAAGCTCCTCTCTCATATCTTCTGCTTTCTTCTTCGCCATGAAGATATTTAATGCCTCTTCTTCTACCGAACCAGCTGCAAATAATTTTTTAAATAATGGTGGTTTTTTGTTTAATTCTTCTGCCTTCTTAATATCACTTACGGCGCCCATCCAGCGCCCTAGATCACCAGCCATACCTTCCATTTCACGGCCGATGGCAAAACCTTTCTTAATTGTATTGAACGCAGCGGTTGCCGTGGCAACAGCTGTAATAGGGTCTATCATTCCTCTCTCCTAAACTCCAAATTATAGGAGTCCTTACTTATACCTATTTATAAGAAAAAAGGAGAGTAGATTTCTCTACTCTCCTCAATAAACTAACCATTGGTTTATGCGAGTGTATTAAGGC
>MDSV01080156.1_pt1 | contig 10622 bp, 10 predicted proteins | sample 810851 | NCBI WGS metagenome assembly MDSV01 (sample SAMN05326640, study PRJNA326480) | marine metagenome | isolation source: seawater | place: Atlantic Ocean: North East | collected 2012 | reverse complement strand
TATAATCGCCAGATATAATATTATTATGAGTCTCACCAACATTCTTCTCATAGCTTGGATTAATGGCTCTGAATAAAGAGTTGGTCGTTGCATAATTAGAGGACAACATTACTTCTTTTTCAAAATAAGGAGAGTACCCAGAAATATCATTGGAAAGCACGAGATTATCAAATACTTCATATGATGTAATATTATTATTGTTAGTGTAAGCAGTTACGTGAGACGTGAATCCTAAAACTTTATCTTTGAGTTCTTTTTCAAAACCATTCATAACAGATATGACTGTTATTAATATTGATATTCCAAGGATAATACCTATAACAGATATTTTTGATATTATGTTGATGAAACTCGAATTACTTTTTGACCGTAAAAACCTATATGCTAGTAGCAATCGCATAAAAATATTATATCATAGGGTATTTATGAACCAAGTAAATAAATCAAAACTTTCATTGATAACAGATCATGATTCAAATGGAATTGTACTAGCTTGGCCGGATATATATAGAAACAAGGCATATTGGATTGGTTTATTAAAAATATATTATGAAATAATAAAAAACTGTTTAGCAAATAATAAACATATAATATTAACTGTTAGAAAAAATTCAAATATCTATAATGATCTTTCTGAAATTAATAAAGAAATTAATTCCTTAATAGCAGAAAAAAAAATGTATTTTCATTTATTTGAGCTAGATTATGATGATATCTGGCTCAGAGATCAAGGTCCACTAATGATAAAAGATAAAAATGGAATTTATGGCTTTAATATAGCTAAATTTAATGGATATGGTGAAAGATATAATCATGAAAAAGATAAGAATTTTGCTTTAAATTTTTTGAAAAAATATAAGTCTTATAATTCAAAATATCTTAACAAGGAACTAAGAATATTCAATGATTTAGTTATTGAACCAGGGAATCTTGTATTTGATGAAAAACTATGTATTGTGAATAAAATACCACTCTTGAGACATAATAAGTTTGATTGGAATATTATTGATAATATTTTAGAGAGAGGTTTTAGAAATGTCTTAAATATTGATTATAGGATCATTTCTTCACAACCCATCACAGGTGATGATACAAATGGACATATTGATAACTTAATAAGATTAGACAAAAAAGATACTTTATACTATATGGCTACAAATGATAAATCACATCCAGACTATTCTGTTCTAAAAAGCTTAGAGCGGCAAATTATACAACTAGCAGTTAGTGGTAGGAATTTGATACCAATTTATCATGATTCATTGGATGTGATAATAAACTCTAATGCAAGTATATTGCCTTTTTCGTATATGAATTATATAAAGATTGGAGATTTAATATTAATGCCGATTAATAACAATACATCTGAAAATAAAAAAAATAAAATTCAAAAAATATTTAAACATGATAATGTAATTTTTATAGAAACTGATAGTTTGCTACATGAGAAAGGTGGACTGCATTGTTGTAGTATGAATATTAAACATGAAATATAGAATAATGAAAAATTTAATAGATATCATCCTTATACAAGAATCAATGAGTAATGATGTGAAAAAAAATCTCAATAAACTTTTAACTGCTATTTCAAAAGTAATAGTAAAGAATACCACGATTGTGGTCTTACATGAACTATCCTATTTAAGATATATAGCTATAAGTAAAGACTCAAAAAATAAGTTTCTTGCTATAAATATCAACTCAGATATTATTAAACGGGTTTGTAAATTATCTATAAGTACAAAAATATATATCCTCTTCCCGTTTTATGAAATTTCTAGAGGTAAGTTTTATAACACATCCATAATAATATCCCCTCAAGGTAAAATTTTAAGCAAGTATAGAAAAAGAAATATTCCGAGTGAAATGTGCTATGAGGAAGATTATTATTTTTCTTCCTCTGATAATAAGCATTCAATAGTTAATATTAACGGTTACAATATTGGGCTGATGACATGTTGGGATCAATGGTATTCTAACTCATATTATGAACTATCCAAAAGAAATGTGGATCTAATTCTTTGTCCAACCTCTATTGGTCATGCATATTATAATCAGAAAAATATAAGCATTAAAAATGAAAAGAAGAAATGGGTAAATACTATAGTAGCAAATAGTCTTATGATAAACACACCTGTGGTTATTGCAAACAGGGTTGGTACAGAATTTAAAGGAAACAAAAGTATAAAATTCTGGGGCTCTAGCTTCATCACTAATGCAAATGGTGATATATCCTTTCAGATAACTAATAAAAAAATTATCCATAAACATACTATAAATTTGTCATCTAAACAGAAGTATCAAAAAGCCTGGGGATTTAAGTAAAAATCAAGAAAATGTATAATTTTAATGGTTTTTTTGGTCAGTAAAAACTTAAATAATGATAAATTATCTACACTTAAATATACATATAATGTAGAATTATTGTTAAAGATGGCTCTTAATAGTTATCTGTTATTGATCGGAGATGGAATAATGAGAATAGTAGCAGTAATTTTAGTAGGTTTATTTAGTATATCTAATGTATATGCTGTAGATGATAGATCAATGAATAATCTTGAATCAAATATTAGCAATTACATTATCTTCGCTGAAGAAGATAAACCTCTAGAGGAAGAGCCAGATTGTGAATAAAAGTACAAAGGGAGACAATATGAAAATTAAATCGATATTAAGCGTTGTTCTAGTATCCATGTTTGCATTATCAACTGCATATGCAGATAAGCCAGTGGCAATATCTAAAGCTGATGGTCCAAATTCATTAGAAATTGGAATTTCTGTAGATGTTGGTAGTCACAAAATAATGAGAAATCAAAACAACAAAAATATGGTAAATCCAGCATTTGCTAAAACATCAAGACCATGTCCACCGTTTTGCGTTCAACCAATGCAATTAAGACCTGGTATTGAAACTATTGGAGAACAAGAGATAATTCACTATGCAGTGATGCAGAGTAAAGGTCAAAGAATGCCTGATGGATCTGAAATTATGGTAATTGATTCAAGAACACCAGATTGGACTGCTAAAGGCATGATACCTGGTGCTGTAAATATTCCTTGGACTGCACTAAGTGAAGCTAAAGGTGCTGACCCAATATCTATTGCAGAGATAATGACAGAGAAATTTGGCGCAAAAGAACAAAATGGGCTATTCTATTTTGATGACGCAAAAACTCTTGTTATGTATTGTAATGGAATGTGGTGTGGTCAATCACCAAATAATATCAAAAGCCTGTTAAAGTATGGCTATCCAGCGGATAAAATTAAATGGTTCCGTGGGGGTATGCAAACATGGGAAATTTTAGGTTTTAATACTGTAAAATAAAAGAAAGTTTGCTAATTGAAAGCAGTACATAATATGTGCTGCTTTTTTTTATTATGAAAAATATAACTGATAATAAATATAAAAGTATACTTGGTGGAATATATGGTTCGTCAGGAGCATATATAATAAATAATCTATCAAAATCGTTTAATAACATAGTTATAGTCTTAAATAATAATAATGAAGCAATTAATTTTAAAGATGAACTATCAGTATTTTTAGATACTAGTACTAAAATATCATTATTTTTAGATATTGAATGTTTTCCTTATGAAAATATTATTATAGATAGTGAAATAATAGCTGAGAGACTTAAGACATATAAAAATTTACTTGAATTTAAAAAAAATATAGTCATATCAACTTTTTCTGGTTTAAGCAAAAAAATCCCACCAATTGATAGCATAAAAGAAAATTATAAAGTGATAAATTCCAAGTATGGATACAATAAAATCATAGATATTCTAAAAGATTTCTATTATGAGAGGACAGAAACTGTTCTGAATAAAGGAGAATATGCAATAAAAGGTTCAATTATTGATATATATTCAGTTATTGGAGATCATCCCACTAGATTATATTTTGATGGAGATAATATTGATTTTATAAAGAAGTTCAATATCGAAACACAAAAAACTTTTGATGAGATGGATAATTTTGTTTTGAGTTCTATATATGAAGTCAGTTTGAATAAAAATAGAATAGATACATATAAAAAGTCTTGTATTAAAGTTTTTGATGATGAGTATGTCTCAGATATTGAATATGAAAAGATTACACAAGGTTTAATGACTTCTTCTATTCATAATATTATGTCTCTATTTTATAATAACTTAGCTAGTCTTTTTGACTTAATTCCAAATTCTGATAGTGCAATTATTTCATTGAAGGATCCCTCAGAGGAACTAGTGTTAATTAATGAACGTTATAAAGAGTATTATTCCAAACATCATATTGATAAATACTTATTAGAGCCAAATAAGATAATTATGAATAATATTGAATTAGAGAATCATAAGAAATCCTTCAAGAATATAATATTATCTCTATATAAGGTTAGTGAAAATAAAATGTCATCAAACTTACCTATAAAAAAACTACCTTCTCTATTAATAAATAATACATTCAAAGATCCCTATAAATATCTGGTAGATTTTATTAAACATACCAATACAAAAATAGTTTTTTGTATAGATAGAAATAGTCTAAGAATAGAACTTCTTCAGTTACTAGAGAAGATTAAAGAGAAATTTGTTATAACTGAAAATATAGGAAATATAAAAAAATTTAAATCTAAAATTGTTATTTGTAACAAATATATTGGCGAAGGATTTATTGATTATTCAAAAAATATTTCGATCATAAGCGCAAAAGATATTTATGGTAAAAGATCCATAAGGTCATTCAAAAAATCTAATAATAAATTGATAGATAGTTATATAAATGATATCTCTTCTATAGAAATTGGATCACCAGTAGTGCATGATGAATATGGCGTTGGAAGATATAAAGGTCTTTTCAATATGGATATAGAAGGAATTCAGACTGAATTGATAAAACTTGAATATGCAAATTCAGATGTTCTTTATATACCAGTCACCTCAATTAATCTTATAAAAAAATACTCAGGACATACAGGATTGAATGTTCCATTACATAACCTAGGGACAGATACTTGGGTTAAAATTAAAAATAAAGCTCGTAAAAAAATAAAAGATATTGCTGTTGAACTTTTAGAAATTGAATCAAAAAGACTTTCAAGTAAAGGATTTAAGTTTACTAATAATGAGATTGAATATAATAAATTTAAAGATGATTTTCCATATCTTGAAACATATGATCAACACAGAGCAATAAATGATGTAATACATGATATGCAATCTGAGAAACTAATGGATAGGTTAGTTTGCGGAGATGTGGGATTTGGTAAAACTGAAGTAATTATGAGAGCAGCATTTTTAGCTGCAAGCAATGATTCACAAACTATGATTCTGGCTCCTACTACGATTCTAGTAGAGCAACATCATAAATCTTTTTTAAAGAGATTTTCTCATACTGCTATAAATATCGGTAAGCTATCAAGACTACAATCAAGTGCTGATAAGAAAGAAACTAAGTTAAATATAGCTAATGGTGGTATTGATATAATTATTGGCACACACTCTCTCTTATCAAAAGATATATTATTTAAGAATTTAAAGCTCTTGATTATTGATGAAGAGCATAAATTTGGTGTATTAGCAAAAGAAAAAATCAAGAAACTCAAAAGTGATATAGATGTACTTACCTTAACTGCAACACCTATACCAAGAACATTAAATTCTGCACTTTCTCAAATAAAGGATCTAAGCATAATTGAGACGCCACCACAGAATAGAAAATCAATCGTAACAAGAATTATTAACTGGGATAAAGAAATTATAAAGGATGCTATTGCAAGAGAGGTAAATCGTGGGGGACAGATTTACTATGTGCATAATGATATAAGTACCATGAATAATGAGTTAGAAAAGATACTTGAGTTTAATTCAAAAATAAAAATTGGGATAATCCATGGCAAACTTGATTCTAAAATAATTGAACAAGAGATGAATAAATTTCTTAATAAAGAATATGATCTAATAATTTGTACCAGCATAATTGAGAGTGGACTTGATATTCAAAATGTAAATACCATAGTAATCAATAATGCTAACAATTTCGGACTTTCTCAATTACATCAGATAAGAGGAAGGGTCGGAAGAACTAATCGGCAAGCTTATGCCTATCTTGTAGTATCAGAAAAAAATAAACTTACAAAAGATGCTAAAAAAAGACTAGAAGCTATTGACTCAGTTGATAGTTTAGGTGGAGGTCTTGAGCTAGCTACTCATGACTTAGAGATACGTGGGGCCGGAGAAATTCTGGGCGAAGAACAAAGCGGGCAAATATATGAAATTGGATATGCTATGTTTACTGATATGTTAAATAAGAGTGTAGAAATCTTAAAATCTGGATCTAATTTAGATACTAATGAGACTTTTGATATTGATGTTGATATATCATGTTTAATTACACAAGATTATATAAATGATATTGTAACTAGATTAAAATATTATAAAAGGATTTCATCCTCAATTTGCATCGAAGATAATTTATTAATAAAAGATGAAATGATTGATATATATGGCCCAATACCAATTTATGTAGAAAATCTATTTGAATTATCTAATCTCAGAATAAAGTTAAGAAATAAAAATATAAAATATATTAAAATTTTAGAAAATACAGTAAAGATTAGCTTTTTTGATCAAGAATTAATTAATTTAGATAGAATTATAAGTAATACAAAAGATTATGACTTAAAAGTTTTAAAAAAGAATGCAATACAAGTTAAAATCGATGCCGATGACTTTAAGCATAAGTGTATAGAAATTTCCAACTTGACAAATATGATATCTTAATTCTGTGTCCAATCAATTGTAGTTGTTGGAAATGCAATAGCAGCCTTATGTTCTAGTATTATCTTTGATGTTTCATAAAGAATATCTTCCTTAACTTTTAAATATTCTCTCCAATCCTTTGTATTAGTAAAAGCATAGATAAAAAAATCACATGATGACGCTGAAAAACTTTTAAAATAAACTACCGGCTTATTTGAATGATCAATATTTTTATTCTCATCCAGGTATATTCTGACTTTATTGACTATCTGAGGTATTTTTTCAAGATCTTCATATCGCAATCCTATTACTTCATTAATTCTTCTATTAGTCATCCTCGTAGCATTCTCTACAATTATGTTCGAAAATGCTGAATTAGGTATATAAAGGACATTTTTTGAAAAAGTTCTCACTACTGTCAGTCTCCAACCTATACTTTCAACTATTCCCTCTATATTTCTATCAGGGGATTTTATAAATTCACCTATTTTAAATGGTCGATCAAAATATATCATTAAACCCCCAAAAAAATTTGATAATAAATCTTTTGCGGCAAGCCCCACTACTAAGCCTCCTACTCCACCAAAAGCAAGCAAGCCAGATATGCTTATACCAAATTGTTGCATGAGTGTTAGTAATGCGATTACTATTATAGTTATCTTTAGTACTCGTATAGTTATCTCATATGTTTGCTCTATCACAATTGGATCATCATCTTTTTTAATATTTTTAAGAAATGATTTACTATTATAGTAATTATCTAAGATATTTATGAGAGTCAATGTAATCAAAATAACAATTAATAAATAGATAATTTTTGATGTGTCGAAATATTCAAATAGACTGTAATTAATATTTAGTTTTTCAACAATCAATACTAAAGAAACTAATATGATAAGATACGTTAAAGGTTTTTGTAATGACTTTAAAACTATATCATCAAAATCAGTTGCTGTTTTCTGAGATATACCGGTAAACAGCTGTATTATTTTATTCTTAATAAATAATAAAAATAATCCGATAATTAAAATCAGCACTATCTGTGTATACAGGTCTGTTGTAAAAATAATAGCAAAAATATCCATCATTATCTAATTCCCTATTTATCTAGGTAAGATTACATCATCCATTTTATCATGATTTTTTTCATAGTGCTCAATGATATTCTTGGTAAAGCAATTTTTTTCAAAATACTTATAAGATTCATTATTTGCAATAATTTCTCGATTTTGCATAGTCGTGATAATAATCATTCTGCATCCAGCATTTAAGGCTCTTAATATTCTTTCCTCACATGATATATTTTTACCATCAACTTTCTTTGCAGCATGCATTTCTATATCATCACTTATAAAAAATGGTCTTGTATCAAATATAGAGCTTGATACGTTTGTAAGCCACTGTTTTGAATAAGTTGTTATAATGTCATCGACTTTCGGATAAATTATATGATTAGTCATGATAGGTAAATTATTTTTAGAATATTTTTTGTGTAAAATCTTGAACGGTAAAATATCAGTTTTCATGAGAGTATCTAAATCTATGTTTGAAACACAATCTTCTGTATGACTATCGGCTTTTACTCTTCCATGTCCAGGAAAGTGTTTCAAAACTGGAAGAATACCCCCGTCTAAACAACCCTTAATATATGTATCAGCTAATAATATTATTTCATTAGGATCACTGCCAAAGGTCCTATCCTCTAGAAGAATATTATTTTTGTCATGAAAAATATCTATTACAGGGGAGTAGTTAACATCAATACTAATTTCAGATAACTCCGATGCACCAACAAAACCCGCATTATAAGATTCAGTTAATTTTTTATCAGTGTCTTTAATATTAGAAATAGATGTGAAACTAGGTAGATGCGTAAATTGATCAATTATCCTCTGAACTCTACCTCCCTCATGATCAATACTTACAAGTAAGTTATCTTTAATACTCTTAATATCAAGAATTAAGGATTCTAACTGAGTTCTGGAAACATAATTGTGGCTGAATAGAATAATACCACCTATAAGTTTATTTTTTATAAGTCCCTTCTCACTATCAGATAATTTGATACCATCAATATTAATAATAAGGGGTCCTATATTTTTATAATTCATACTGGTAATCATACAAAATCAAACATTAACCAGAGAAGTTATACAGTAGCATGTCACTCCTTCTCCTTTACCGATATATCCTAAAGATTCTGACGTTGATGCTTTAATATTAATCATCTTTTCGTTTACTGAATTATGAGGAGCAGTTTCATTAAATATTTTTATAATATTACTTTTCATTTTTTTCTTATATGAAGAGATTTTTGGTTTTTCTAAAAGCAATGTAATATCAAGATTATTTAAAACATATCCCTCTTTCATAGCTTTCTTAATAACAAATTCAACAATAAGTCTACTATCAATGTTTTTATTGTGAAGATCAGTGTCAGGAAAATAGTCGCCAATATCACCCCCTCCGATAGCACCTAATATTGAATCAGCAATTGAGTGATAGATGATATCGCCATCAGAGTGAGCCTGTATTGAAACATCAGATGGTATCTCTAAACCAGACAATCTGATAGAGTTACCACTTACTAGTTGATGAGTATCTATTCCTAATCCTATTTTCATATTTTTTTCATTAATGCCGTTATTGTTTCAAGGTCATCTTTATAAGTTAGTTTTATGTTTCCAACAGAAGATTTAATAATTTTTACCTTATGGTTTCTTAAAGACATTGCTTCAATTTCATCATCTACCTGTATCTTTTTCTTTATAATATCACTATAAGCATCAAATAATTTCGAATAATTATAAACTTGTGGGGTAAAGGACATATACAAATTATCTCTCTTAATATTATCTTTAACTATAAGATTCTTATTAGTCATTTTTAATGCATTTGTTAGTGGGTAACCCAGAGATAAACCAGTTTTTAATGAATTACATTGATCTAGTAGTTTCATAATATCCTTTTTCTCAATACAGGGTCGTGCTGCATCATGTATAATTACATTTTTTTCATGATTATTACATTTCATGATGAATTTTAATCCATTATAAACTGATTTTGTTCTAGTATTTCCACCGTTTACTAAAAAGATACTAGAAAATTTAGATGGTAGTCTATAACTATTATGCTTATTAATTACAACAACTATATTGTTAATTTTTTTAGTATCGGTAATTTTCTCAATCGCTATGTCAATCAAGCTTTTTGAATGAATCTCTATATATTGCTTAGGTATAGATGAGATGAATCTTCTACCAACTCCAGCTGCTAAAATGATAGCATCAAATTTTTCATTTCTCATCTTTTATAATTTGAAAAAAAAATTCATTTTCTTTAATATAACCATAATTCTCTCTCGCATAACCCTCAAGAAAAGATTTGTTATTTGAAATTTTTGCTATTTCTAATTTCAAGAGATCATTCTTTTTTGATAATTCTAATATCTGTTCAATATAGGAGTTATGTGTATATTGTAAATCGAAATATGAGAAGATACTATTATTACTTAGAAATAATGAATGTTGCAAACTTAAAAATAAACCCAAACAAATTATATGAAATATTTTCATGATAACCATCTTTCAAAAACATTGTTTTTATTGAAATATGATTTACCAATCTGCTCTTCAATTCTAAGCAACTGATTATATTTAGAGACCCTATCAGAACGAGATAAAGAGCCTGTCTTTATTTGACTTGATGACGTTCCAACACTCATATCAGCAATAGTAACATCTTCAGTTTCACCACTTCTATGAGATATAATATAGTTGTAACCATTATCTCTGGCTAAATTTATTGTATCTAATGTTTCCGAAACTGTGCCTATTTGATTAAATTTTATTAAAATTGCATTAGCAACTTTTTTA
>MDSV01244142.1_pt1 | contig 10623 bp, 9 predicted proteins | sample 810851 | NCBI WGS metagenome assembly MDSV01 (sample SAMN05326640, study PRJNA326480) | marine metagenome | isolation source: seawater | place: Atlantic Ocean: North East | collected 2012 | reverse complement strand
ATTAATTGGATTATATATTCTTATTATTTTCTTTTTATTCAATATAAAATTAGAGAGAGTATTTTTGTTATAATCAGAGTTTACCACAATTAAATCTGCGAAATTATAAAAAAATATTTTTGATATAAAAACAAAAAAATTTTTAATTTTATTTCCAGATAGTAATAAAGCCTTTATTGGATTTGCATTTTTAATAATTACCTTAAATTTAAATATCTTTGCTAAAAATATTGAAAATATGTTATTTTGTAGAGACAAGACAATTGTATTTTGATTATTATTAGCTTTAAGCCTTTTCTTTAAAATAAAACTACAATCTAATGTTTTAAAGAAATTATTTTTTTTTGAATTATTTTCTGAACTTTGAAATATCTTTAATTTTTTATTGAAAATTTTAACATTTTTTTTATTAAAAGTTATTAGCTCTATTGTGATTTTCTTACTTAAAAAAAATTTAATTAAGGATTTTCCAACTTCTTCCAAACCACCCCTATTAAATATAGGAAAAAAAATTATAATTTTATGATATTTCATTGTTATAATTTTAAATTAAATTATTTTTAAGGATTGGTATATTTTTGCCTATATTTCAATTATAAAATGTAATTAATTTTATGAATATTTCATACCTAGCTATGTCAGATTTACCCTCAAAAAACGCAAATGGTCTCCAAATTATTCAAATGTGTTCAGCTTTTTCGGAAATTGGTCATAACGTTAAACTCGTAACTCCAAATTTTGACACTTCTGTTAATCTATCAGTCAGTAATTATTATGGAATAAGAAAAGAATTTAAATTAATTAAAATTGGTAAAAAAAAAAAATTCTTATCTAAAATAGATAATATCCTACTACCATTGAAACTTTCTTTATACTCAATGAGGAACAAAGAAGACTTAGTGATGACAAGAAATTTAGTTATCAGTTTTTTTTTGATTATTTTTGGTATAAAACATATTTTAGAAATTCATGATGATTTAGAAATAGCAGGAAAAAAAATATCTTGGATATTTAAAAAATTTAAATTACTGAATTCTTCAAAAATAAAAAAAATAATTTTTATCACACAAAGTTTGTATAAATTTATTTCTTATAAATATTTTTATAAAAAAAAAAATTATGAAATTCTATCGGACTCAAGCTCAATTAAAATTAAAAATAAAAAATTAGTTCAAAAAAATAAATTAAAGATTGGATATTTTGGAAGTATTTATAAATCAAGAGGTATTGAAACTGTTATAAAAATTTCTAAATCTGATATCAAGAATGATTACTTTATTTTTGGAGGGACAAAAAAAGAAAATAATTTACTTGCAAGAAAGTATAGATCTAAAAATCTTAAGTTTCACAGACAAATTCCATATTCAAAAATTAGTTATCAACTAAGTAAAATGGATATTGTATTAATGCCTTATACTCATAAAGTTACATCAACTGGTGATGTTGGTAATATAATTAATTTTATGTCTCCTATGAAAATGTTTGATTACCTATCTTCTGGAAAATTAATAATTAGTTCAGATTTACCTGTATTGAGAGAAGTATTGAAACATAATCATAATGCAATTTTAATAAAAAATTATATGAATATTCTAGAGTGGAAAAAACATATAAACAATTATAATTTTAATATAAATAAATTAATTGTTATCAAAAACAATGCTCAAAATTTAATGAAAAATCTCACTTGGAAAAATAGAGCTAGAAGAGTAATTAATTTTTAGATCTTTTTAAAATATAATGATTAATAAAAAAAAAAAAAATTACCTTTTGGTCTCCACATATTAGCCAAGTTGCGACAGTTAAAGCAGTCTATAACTCTGCAAAATCATTAAAAAAGTTTTCTAATTTAGAATTTGAACCTGAAATAATTGATTCATTTGGAGAATGGGAACAAATAGAAAATAATAGCTTAGGAATTAAAATTCACAAACTCCATTCAATTAATTTCATCAAAAAGATATCATCTAAAGGTTTTATTTTTAGTAGAATTAAATACATACTTATATTCATATTCAGTTTTATTCCACTAACGCTTTATCTTAAGAATAAAAGACCAAGTTATTTTATAATTCATCTTATTACATCACTTCCATTATTTTTAAATTATCTATTTAATTTTAAATCTAAAATAATTCTAAGAATATCTGGAAAACCAAAATTGAATATTTTGAGATATATGTTTTGGAAAATAGTATTAAAAAAAGTTTATAAGATCACTTTTCCAACTAAAGAAACTTATGAATATTTTAAATCTTTACAAATAACAGATAATTCAAAACTTTTTCTATTATACGACCCAGTATTAAATATTAATGAAATTAATTTTAGTAAAAAAGGGATAATTCAAAATCAAATTAATTTTGATAATTTTTATCTTTGTATAGGAAGATTGACGAAGCAAAAGAATTTTTTATTTATTATCAATTGTTTTAAAGATTTAATATCTGCAAAAAAAAACTTAAAATTGCTAATTATGGGCGAGGGAGAAGATTATAAAAAATTAAAACTCTTAATTGAAAAATATGAGTTACAAAAAAATATTTTTTTAATTGGTTATAAAAAGAATGTAAATTTTTATCTTAAAAAGGCCAAAGGTTTTATTCTAAGTTCATTGTGGGAAGATCCAGGATTTGTTTTAATAGAGGCCATGTATGCAAATACTCCTATTATATCAAGTGATTGTCCAAGTGGACCAAAAGAATTAATTGGTTTTCAAAATGGAATTTTATTTAAAAGTAATTCTAAAACAGATTTTTTAAAAAAATTTAAATATTTTGAAGATTTGGATAAAAAAAAAATTTATCAAATGAAACTAAATGCAAAAAAAAAAGTCAGACAATTTACTTTATTCTACCATTATAAAAATTTAAGAAAATTTATTTTAATATAAAAAATAATTATTTTATATTATTTATCAAATCTAAATATTCTTTTAAGTTTGAATTAAAATCAAATCTATAAATTCTTTTTTTGGCAAAATTTTTTTTATAAGCACATTTTTTTTTATTATTAACATAAAAAATAATTTTTTTAGCTAAATCATCAGAACTATCTAATTTAAATAATAAACCACCTTTACCATTGTCTAAAATTTCAGCTGGTCCAGTTGGACATTTACTTGAGATTATAAATTTATTTAAAACTATAGCTTCAAGAAGGACATTTGGTAAACCCTCATAACTGGAGGATAGAATAAATACTTCAGATTTTTTAATAAACGGATAAGGATTTTTTATATTTTTCATTATCAACACATTATTTTCAAGATTATTAGATTTAATAAAATTTTTAATTTTTGTTTCATTTTTACCCTCTCCAATTAATAGTAATCGGAAATTTATTTTATTTTTCAATTTCAAAAAAGCTTTTAATAGAATTTTATGATTTTTTTGATCTGCAAATCTTGCTACATTTATAAAATTAACAAATTTTTTTTTAAAAAAAGGAAGATTAATTTTTTTTTTACTATTTTTAATAATATTAGTTTTATCTAAAGGATTATAAATACAAATTGCATCAATATTAAATTTTTTTTTGAGAGATTTTTTAAATTCTTGGCTGTTAACTACAACCTTGTCAGCAATTGAAAGAGCATGTTTATATATAATGTTTTTTAAAAAATTATTTGACCAACCTTCAGGAGCACTATTTGCCCTTATAATCACTTTAGTACCTAAAATTTTACATAAATAAGAGCAGTAAATATTTGCTTGAAAACTTATTATTAAATTGTTTCTATTTTTAATTATTTCGAAAAATAATAGAAATAGACCAAAAAAAAATTTTAATCTTCTTGAGAGTTTGTTTAAATTAATTTTATCATATGAAACAAAGTTAATATTATGTGCAAATTTTTTTTTACTATCTACCGAAGTTGTAATTACAGTAACTTTTTTAAATTTTTTACTAAAGTAATTGGAAATTATTAGAAAATTTTTTTCTACTCCCCCAATTTCAATAGATGGCATAAAAAGAATTAAATTTTTTTTATTCACTTTAAAATTGTTTGTAAAATGTTAGATTGAATTATTAACATAATAAACATGGATTTAGTTACTATAATCATACCTTATTTTAAAAAAAAAAAATTTATCAATAGCACTATTAGATCAGTTATAAATCAGACTTATAAGAATATTGAAATTATTATTATTTATGATGACGAAAATAAGTCGGATTTATTATATTTAAAAGAATTATGTAAAAAATACCCAAAAATAAGGATTATAATAAATAAAAAAAATTTAGGAGCAGGATTTTCGCGAAATAAAGGAATACTAGCTGGAAAAGGGAAATATATTGCATTTTTAGACTCTGATGACGAATGGAAAAAAAATAAACTAGAGAAACAACTAAGAATTATGAAAAAAAAAAAATATTTAATTAGCCATACATCTTATGAAATTGTTGATAACAAAAATAAAATACTGGGCAAAAGAGTTGCTAGAACTTTTTATAATACAGAAGATTTATTAATGTCATGTGACATAGGATTATCGACAGTTATATTGGAGAAAAGAATAATAAGTAAAAATATTTTATTTCCTAGTTTAAAAACTAAAGAGGACTTTGTTTTATGGTTAAAAATTCTTGAAAAAAAATATATAATTGGCTCGGTAGAAGCCAGATTATGTAAATGGAGAAAATTAAATAATTCTTTATCATCAAATATTTTACAGAAAATTGTTGATGGATATAAAGTTTATTTTGTTTATATGAATTTTAATATTTTTAAATCTTTATATTATCTTTTAATTCTCAGTATAAATTATATAAAAAAGTAAAATGATGCTTCTTAATATAACTTTATTCATATTGTTTGTTTTTCTCATAAATTTTACTTTTAAAAAAAAAAAAATGATTTCTAACTATAGTGGAAATAATCACCAGATGTTTTCTAATCAAAAAAATATTCCATTATCTGGAGGCCTTTTTCTTTTTATCGGTTTATTACTTCTTTTTTATGATGATGAAAATATTAAATTATTTTTAATAATTTTTAGTATATTTATTTTAGGGTTTTTTTCAGATTTAAAGATATTGTCATCCCCAATAAAAAGATTTCTATTACAAATTATAGCAATAATTCTTTCAGTTTTTATTTTGAATTTACAAGTGGCATCAACAAGAATTATCTTTTTAGATTACCTATTAGATAATACTGTATTTAATTATTTCTTTGTATCATTTTCTATTTTAATTCTTTTAAATGGAACGAATTTTATAGATGGATTGAATGGTTTAGTTTTAGGTTACTATTTAATAATACTACTTATACTTCAACAACTTCAATTAAATTCTGAAATTTTAGATATAAAACATGTTATTAAATATTTAATAGTTTTATTTTCTATTCTTTTTTTATTTAATTTATTTAATCAATTTTTTTTAGGTGATGGTGGAGCTTATATTTTAGCATTAATTTTTAGTTTTTTTTTAATTAATTTAAATAATTTTGATCAAAATATTTCGCCTTTTTTTATAGTTCTGTTATTATGGTATCCATGTTTTGAGTTATTATTTTCTATTTTAAGAAAAATAAGATTCCATAAATCTCCTATACTTCCAGATATAAAACATCTTCATCAGTTAATATTCTATGTAGTTAAAAAAAAACTAAAAGCTAATAAAATTTTTTGCAATAGTTTAAGCAGTTGTCTAATTAATTTTTATAATTTAATAATATTTTTAATTGCACTAAATGATCCATACAACTCACAACTTCAGATATTTCTGATATTTGTTAATATATTCTTATATACTTTTTTATATCTAAGGTTTTTTGATTTTAAATTTAAAGCAACTTAAAGATTGAATAAATAAATTCAATTTTATTTTATCATTTAAAATAAATTTTAATCATTGAAATTAATATCTTAAAACCATCTTTAAAAGCATTCACTTTTTTTTTCCCACCTATTCTCGATCTTTCATTAGAGGGGAGAGAAATAAGCTTATGATTAAATTTATTAGCTACAATTGGAAGTTCTATACAAAAAGAGAAACTTTTTTCTTTTAATTTTAAAGATCTAGCTTTTTCTGAATTCCCAAGAACGAAAGTGTATAAAATATCTGAAATTTTTAGAGAAAAAAAAATCTTTCCCAATAGGGAGAAAATTTTATTACCAATGAATGTTATAATTGTATCATCTTCACTGGAAGCATTTTTCATATATCTGGATCCAAAAACAAAGTCAAAATTTTCATTTTTAACTTTATTGTACATTACCTCGAGTTCTCTTGGATCAAATGATCCATCTGCATTAAAAATACAAAAAAATTTCGTGCGAACATTTTGAATACCATAAATTAGGGCATCTCCATAGCCAGATCCATTTTGATATAGGATTTCGCAATCTTTTTCACTTATAGAATTAATAGTTTCAAGATCTTCTTTTTCTAAAATTACAACAATTTTTAATTGATATTTCTTTAATTCATCTAAAACAATATGAAGTGACTCTTTCTCAAATTTTGCAGGTATTAATAAAGTTAAATTTTCCATAAAAATTTAATATTACTAATTACTAAAAATATTGAAAAATACAAATAAATCATTGTTAAACTTAATCTATTAATTTTATTAAAGTCCATGTTGATATTAAAGAGTGTAAAACACAGTATTAAAATCATTGGGTCATAGTATTTATGATAAACTGTAATTTGTGGATTCCCCAATAACAATATAATAATTATTAAAAAATTATCATATTTATGACCAATCATAGAAAAAATAAAGATTAAAGAAGCAAATGCTATTAAATAAAATAGTATATTATTTGTAAATAAATAATAAGAAAGTTTAAAAAAAATACCTCCCCCAGAATAATTGTAATTGTAGTCAAAGAAAAACACTGACAATACAAACAAAAATAAAATAATTAAAATTGAATTTATTTTTATTTTTTTACTTAATTTAAATATTCCTAATAAAATGAAAGGTATTAAGTAAAAGAAAATTATCGAAGAAACTAATAAAAAATTGTTAGAAATATTTCTAAATAATATTCTTTCATTTTCTTTAATACCGATTGCAGCTGATTGATTGATAAAATTAACATCTAGTATAAAAATATAATAAAAAGCAGGTAAAGATAAAACTATATTAAGTAAAAAAATTATAACAGTTTTTTTACTTTTTAATGAATAAAACTTATAATATTGATAAAAAAAGAAAATTGAAAATATTGCAAAGTTTAAACTTATATAAGATGATATTGTATAAAATAAAATATTTAATACACAATATTTGAAGTGTCTTACATTTTCGAACTTTAAATAAAAGTAAATACTAAAACAAAAAAATATTAAACCTAATAAACGACTATCAGGCCAAATAGATAAACTTCTATAAGTAGGTGATAAAAAAACTAGACCTACTAATAAAAAAAGACTGTAAGAAATATCATTTATTTTAAATTTTTCTTTAATACATAAAAGAAAGATAATTGGTAGCGATAAACATATATGGAGGTGTATCAATCTAATAATTAAATCATTTAAATTAAGTTTCTCAAATATTGATAAAAAAATTATAAATATTGGAGAATGTCGTGTTTGAAAATTTTCAAAATTAAGAAAAGTACTTAAAAAATCTTTGGAAAACGCTAAAGAAATTTTTTTTTGGTTGCTATAATCAATTATGGCCCCACCTGTGGAATTTTCGTTGAAAACGAAACCAATAATTAATGTTAAATATAGTAAACTATATACCAACAAATAATTAAGTTTTTTTTCTGTATTATAATTAGCAGTCACTTTAAAATGAGGTTATATATAAATTAATTTTTTTATAAATAACAATAAATGCTAGATCACCTAACTTTCCTATTTTACTTAAATATTTTTTTAATTTCAAACATTGGTTATGGTTTATTGTTTTCAAAGTATATTTATAAAGATTTTGATAATCTAAATTATGGTTATTTAGGTATTATAGGTTTTTTTTTAATTACAATCATTGCATATATTACTTCATTCTTTACAGCGCATAACTTTTTACATAACTTTATTATACATTTTATAGGTTTATTTTTTTTTATAATTAATTTTTCAAAAGATATAGGTAAAAATATACTCCAAATTAAAAGACTATATGCAATTACAATAATATTATTAGTTGGTGTTTATGTATGGAAAAATCATGATGATTTTGCTTATTATCATTTAACTTATGCACTAAATCTTTCTCAAAACAAATTAATGATTGGAACTGGTCTATTCAGTCATGGTTTTAGAACTTCATCATCACTTTTCCAATATCATTCAACTTTATATTTGCCTCATATTAAATATTTTTTATTTCATTCGGGTCCTTTTTATATTCTAGTTTATTTTAATTATATTGTTTTAATAAAATTATTTCATAAATTTAAAGAAAATAAATTTGATATAGTTTATTTTTTTTCATTATTAAGTTTTTGTTTTGTTAATGTAGCATTTTACAGATTAGCAGAACATGGCACAGATCGTACAGCTCAAATATTAATATTTTTAATTTTTATAATTTTTTTAGAAATTTTTTTTATTGAAAAAGATAAAAAGAAAAAAACGATTTTATTAAGTTTTTTTATAATAACTATCTTTTTAGCTGCATCTATGAAAGTTCTTTTTATAATCTATACAGCTTTAGTTCCAATTATTTTATTGAAAAAATATTTTTATAAAATCTATTTTATCAAAAAAAATATAATAATTTTAACTTTGGTTTCTTTAAGTTTCTCATTAAATTTATCTACCAGTTTTTTTAACACAGGTTGTCTAATTTATCCGGAGGAAAGGACTTGTTTTTTTGGAAAATTTGATTGGACGTTATCTGAAAAAGAAGTGAAAAGAATGAATATTCATTATGAATGGTGGGCCAAAGCAGGAGGTGGACCAGGATACGTTTCAGAAATTAAACCAAAAGAATATATCAAAAATTTTGTATGGTTTAAAAATTGGATAGATAGACATTTTTTTAATAAAGTTTCTGACACACTATCAGGAATAATCTTTATAGCAGTTTTAAACTACTTATTATTTAGAGATAAAAAGAAATTAAATTTCAAGTTAAAAAAAATTTTTATCATAAATATAATAATCTTATTTTTATTTCTTGAATGGTTTTTAAAACATCCTTCGATGAGATATGGTGGTTATGTATTATTTGCTTTACCAATTTTTATTTTTACAAGTAAACATCTTGAAAAATATAAAATTAAAAAAAGAAAAATACGTTATGTAACAATCCTGCTTATAGTTTTGACTTTTTCAATTTATAATATAAGAAATGTAGTCAGAATTAATGAGGAAGGTCATAATTATTATTCTGGATATGACTTACTAAAGTCACCATATTATTATTTGCCTGAACTTAAAGTTAAGACTGTATATGATAAAGATGGTTTTAAAATTTATTCACCTATCAAGAATATGTGCTGGAATGCGCCTACACCATGTTCGTATAGAAGAAAGATTGATGTGATAGAATGGAAAAATTATAAAGTAATACAAAGAAAATCAGACTAAATTTTTTTGCTATTATGTTAAATAAAATCTTTATTATTTTTTTAAATTTTTTTATCAATTTAGTAGACTTAAATAATAAAAAAAAAATTATAAATTTTTTTAAAATAAGGTTTGCTAAAACTGCTTTAACCATCATTGATGTTGGTGCACACAAAGGAGAAACAATCGATATTTTTTATAAAAATTTTAATATAAATAAAATATTTGCTTTCGAGGCCAACCCTTTAATGTTTGATAAAATTAAAAAAAAAATTGGTAAAAAAAAATATAATGAGAAAATAGTTCTTTTTAAGAATGGTTTAGGTGATAAAGAAGAAATTAAAACTTTGAATATTTTTAATGATACTTCATCATCAACCTTCAATCCTATTAATAAAAAAAATGATTATTATAAAAGAAAAAAATTTATTTTATCAATTTTCAATTTAACTAATATTTTTTTTCATAAAAAAATCTTGAGTGAAATCAAAACATTAGAAAATTTTGAATTTATATTTTTAGAAAAAAGTATAGATATATTAAAAATAGATACTGAGGGTTATGAGTATAATGTGCTAAAAGGAATGAATTCAAATCAATTTAAGAAATTAAAATATATATATTTTGAACATCATTATGATTTAATGTTAAATAAAAACTATAAATTTGCTGATATAAATCTTCTACTAAATAAAAAAGACTTTTACATGAAATTTAAAAGTAAAATGAATTTTAGAAAAACTTTTGAATATATTTATGAAAATAAATATCAATAATCAAAAAGCTACAGTAATTATTGTTAATTTTAATAATGCTAAATATTTAAGTAAATGTGTTAACTCAATATTGAGGCAAGACTATAAAAATAAAGAAATTATTATTGTTGATGATAACTCGTCTGATAATTCTATTGAAATAATCAAAAAATATATAAAAAGAGTTAAACTTATTAAAAATAAAAAAAAAACTGGCATTTCTTTTTATGACCAAATGAATGCTTATCATTTAGGTTATAAAAAATCGAAAGGAGAGATAATTTTTTTTTTAGATAGTGATGATTTTTTTCATAAAAATAAAATTTCGATAATAATGAATTATTTTTTAAATAATAAAAAAAAAGATATAATATTT
>MDSV01243773.1_pt1 | contig 10623 bp, 10 predicted proteins | sample 810851 | NCBI WGS metagenome assembly MDSV01 (sample SAMN05326640, study PRJNA326480) | marine metagenome | isolation source: seawater | place: Atlantic Ocean: North East | collected 2012 | reverse complement strand
GTTTGCAGGCACTAATTCACTCATTCGAGATGGGTCTTATATAAAAAAATATTGTAAAATAGGTAATCTAGTAGAAGTTAAGAACTCAATCATTGGTGAAAAATCAAAGATTTCTCATTTTTCTTATATAGGTGACTCTACATTAGGTAAAAATGTGAATATTGGTGCGGGGACGATTACTTGTAATTATGATGGAAATCTAAAGCATAAAACAGTGATAGAAGATGGAGCTTTTATTGGAGCAGGTAGCATGTTAATTGCTCCAATAACGATAGGGAAGTGGGCTAAAACTGGAGCAGGATCTGTTGTTCGAAACGATGTCTTGAAAAATGATGTTGTGGCTGGAGTTCCAGCAAAATCTATTAAATAAAGGCATTTATATAAAATTATGATACCAAAAATTGAAAAAATTAATGACAAAGAGGAACCTCCTCATTCGAGTAGGAAATTAGATTTTACTCCTTCGTATATGACACTTGGAGCTAATGATGCTTAGCTCATTAATATCAATATTACTTTTTTCTACTCCTATAGTTGGGTTTTTTCTAATAACTTTGACACTTAGCTCTCTAGGTACAAGAGTTATAGCGACTCCTTCATCGCTTAAAAATTCCACTAAAGGTAATGATGATGACATACATCTTGAAAGGCTTTCTGCTGAATCTTCGGCTGTAGGTAGAGGGTTACAAACCTTATTTATAGTCTTATTATCTAATGTTTTATTTAAAGAAATTATTATCTATGATAATTTTACTGCCAATCAAGTTATATTTATTAGCTTCTTTTCTTCTGTAACTATAGGAGTGATCTTACACATTGTTGCATCAGCAATATGTAGTATGTGGATTAATAATCTGAGATCTTTCACATTTCCAATTGGTAAAATATTAAATTTCCTAAGTTCATTACCTTTAGTTTCAAAAGTTATCTCTTTTATATTATCAAGAGGTTTAGGAAATGTTGCAGTTAACCAAGATGTATATGCTAACCTTCAAGAACGATTAGAACAACTTGAAGATGACGTAATTCCGGCAGACGAAGAAGAACTTAAGATGATTAGGGGAATTTTGCGTATGGATACAGTAAAGGTTAGAGAAATCATGGTGCCAAGAGTTGATATGATTACTGCTGATTCTAATCAAGATCTTATGTCTATAATTGAACTTATGAATGTGGGTGGACATAGTAAAATACCTATATACAAAGATTCAATTGACTCAATAGTTGGTATTGCATATGCTAGAGATGCTCTTGGTACTAAGAATAGAGATATTAATATAAATAAATTAGTTAGACCAGCATTAAGGGTTCCAGAGTCTCAAAGTTTGGAAAAATTATTAAGAGAATTGCAAGAACATAGAACCAGTATAGCTATTATTATTGATGAATACGGCGGTGTTTCAGGTTTAGTTACTGTTACAGATCTAATCGAAGAAATTGTTGGTGAATTGGTTGATGAATTTGATATAGAGGGACCAGAAGTCCAAAAAATTAGTGATTCAGTATTATTAGTTGATGCAGGTGTGTCAATAGACTATATCAATCAATACTTTACAACTCATATTCTTGCAGATGGTTTTGATACAGTAGGCGGATTGATACTTAAACACATTGGTAAAATGCCATCAATAGGTGAGGTAATTACCATAGATAAATTACGAATAACGGTTCAACACGTAATAGGAAGAAGAATTACCAGAGCTAGAGTTGAACTTATAGATTAGCTAAATTTAGATTAGCTAAATTAAATTTCCAAAAAAAAAAGCGCCTTACGGCGCCCTTTTTAATCATTCAATTTGGTGAGATATTATCTAACCACATCGCCTGCAACCGCTCCAGAAGATCCTCCGGAACTAGCACCAACAACAAATGCGTTAGAAGCTGCTCCACCGCGAGTACCTATAGCTGTTACACCATGTACACCATCAGGTGGGTTGTCTAAAGCGAAATCTACTGTAAATGCACCGTTATCATCAGCATCAGCTGAACCAAGTACATCACCACTGGTTAAATTACCAAGAGTGACTGTAACTTTAGCTCCGCTTCCGAAACCACCACCGTGAACGGATAGTGTACTTCCGGATAAGGAAACTGATATACCTGCCATGTTTGTTGCACCAGATGCACCAGATGCACCCTTGACTCCTGCTGGTCCTTCCGGTCCTGCTGGTCCTGATGGTCCTGCTGGTCCTTGTGGTCCTGCTGGTCCAGGTTCTCCAGGTTCCCCAGGTGCTCCAGGGTTACCAGGTGCTCCAGGGTTACCAGGGTTACCAGGTAAACCGGGTAGTCCAGGTTCTCCTGCTGTTCCTGCTGCTCCCTCACATGCGAATGATGCCATTAAGGCTAGCATCGTGCCGATTATTATTAAGGCTTTTGCCTTTTTTTGGATCAGACCTTTCATGGGCCCCCATCCTCCAGTCGTTATTAATTAATTAATTACTTTATGTTCAAACAATAAGAGTGAACTGCTACATATTATAAATATATGACAATAAACTATGTATTACGAACATACAATTATTATACTTTATTATTTTTCAATCTACGCTGTCAATAGACTGTATATACACGATTAGTGAATTTTTGAATTTTTTGCAACTTGCTTATATTTGTTTATAAGCTTTCATACTATTTGATAACAATTTATTTCAATATAGTATTAAATTTTACGATAAAATATATATTCTTTAGATACTTCATGATAACCTTAATGGAGTTTAAAAAAAAGAAATATAACAATGATGAATTCTTTGATACGTATATCAAAGAGCATAAACGGGTGAAAAAAGAATTGGAAAAAACTGAAAAATTATCCATAATAACCAGTCATCAAGCTCATAAAACTGATACTGGTTCAACGGAAGTGCAGATAGCACTATTAACCGACAGGATTAATTACTTAACTGACCACTTAAAAACACATAAACATGATTTTAGTGGAAGAAGAGGTTTATTAAAGCTTGTTGGGCAAAGAAGAAGTTTATTAAAGTATCTCAATGGTAAGAATGTAAATAAATACAGAGAAATTTTAGATAAATTAGGACTTAGAAAATAATTCACTGTTTGAATATTAGTTTTTAAGACGCCCAAAAGATCAAAAAGAACAAAAGAGAAGAGTAGATGATTAATAATTTTGAGATGGAGGTTGGTGGTAGGTCTCTAAGGTTTGAGCAAGGAAAAGTTGCCAAACAAGCTGCAGGAGCAGTGACTTTACAGTACGGAGACACAATGATTTTAGCAACAGTCGCGGCTTCAAAAGAGCCAAAAGATTTAGATTTTTTACCCCTTACAGTAGAAGTGTCAGAAAAAGCCTATGCGGCTGGGAAGCTTCCTGGGGGATTTTTTAAGAGAGAGGGAAGGCCAAGCTCGGAAGCAATTCTTGCAGCAAGGATGGTTGATAGACCTATTAGGCCACTTTTTGCTAAAACTATACATAATGAGATACAAATAATAATAAGTGTTCTGAGTTCAGATGGTGAAAATCCTTATCCAGCAATGGGGATTATAGGAGCTTCTACAGCTCTTGCTATTTCTGATTTACCATTTGATGATCCAATAGGAGCTTGTGTTATTGGGTTGATAGACGGTGAGCTAATAGTTAACCCAACTTATGAAGAACTAAAAACTAGCCAATTGGAACTTATGGTTGCTGGAACCGGGGATTCAGTCATGATGGTAGAATCTGCAGGAAATTTTGTTTCTGAAAGTGTTCTTCTTGATGCATTGCAATTAGCTCAAGAAGTAAACGGACAAATTGTTGATCAGATTATAGAAATCCAAAAAAAAGTTGGTGTGAAAAAGTGGGTTGCACCTGAAGTTTCAGAGGATGATAAATCTGCTTTTGAAGCTACAAAAAAACATATAGGACAAGATTTCTTGAATACGCTGAAAGATCCAGGAGATAAAAAAGAAAGACTTGATAGAATTTCTGAACTTATGAACAAAACTATTGAGGCACTTGGAGAAGAACATGAACCTTCAAAAATAAAAAATGCTCTCTATTCGCTTGAAACTGAGGCAGTTAGGAAAGCCATCCTAGAAGATGGACAAAGGCCCGATGGTAGAAAATTGGATGAAATAAGAAATTTAAATACAGAAATTGGATATCTGCCTAGAGTCCATGGCTCTTCAATTTTTACACGAGGAGAAACTCAAATTATGGGTGTCCTTACCTTAGCTTCTGCTGGTGAGCATCAAAGACTTGATAATTTTACTCCAGAAGATGAGAAATACTTTATTCATCACTACAACTTCCCACCTTACTCTGTAGGAGAGGCTGGCAGATTTGGATTTACTGGTAGAAGAGAAATTGGTCATGGTGCACTTGCTGAAAAAGCTTTGAAGCCAGTTGTACCTTCTCAAGAAGAATTCCCTTATACTATTCGTTTAGTTTCTGAAGCCTTAGAATCTAATGGTTCTACTTCTATGGCGAGTGTTTGTGCTGGCTCTTTAGCAATGATGGATGGAGGAGTCCCTATAAAAGCTCCGGTTGCTGGTATCGCAATGGGATTAATTACTGATGAATCAGGAAATCATGCTATCTTAACAGATATACAGGGCGCTGAAGATCACTCAGGTGACATGGACTTTAAGGTTGCTGGAACTCGTGAAGGTGTTACTGCATTACAGATGGATATCAAAGTAAAGGGTATTACCTTTGAAATTATGAACAAGGCGCTTGATCAGGCTAAAATAGCTAGATTGGCGATTTTGGATAACATGGAGGCGACGATCGCATCATCTAGAGATGATATAAGTGAATTTGCCCCTAGAATGATTAATGTAAATGTTCCAAAAGATAAAATAGGTGCTGTTATTGGCTCTGGAGGATCTACTATCAGGAGTATTGTTGATGATTTTGGAGTTACTGTAGACGTTGATGATGATGGAGTTGTTACTATAGGTTCTTCGGATAAAGAAGCTGCTGAAAATGCAAAAAAATTCATAGAAAACTTAGTTAAAGAAGTCGAAGTTGGAGAAATCTATAAGGGTAAAGTTGTAAGGATTATGTCCTTTGGAGCTTTTGTTCAGATTCTTCCTGGAAAAGACGGTATGGTACATATTAGTGAACTAGCAAATGAAAGAGTTCCTGAGGTTGAATCTGTGGTTACTATTGGAGATGAAGTTGAAGTTAAAGTAATAAAAGTTGATAATCAAGGAAGAATAGACTTGTCCATGAAAGCTCTTCTACCTGGAGCAGATAATTCTGAAAATCATAATGATAAAGATAGCGAAAAAGAAAGACCAAAGAGAAGGAATAATAATTCTCAGAGAAGAAGAGTTTCTGGGGGTTTTGATCGAAGCAAAAAACCTAAGAGACCTTCGCGATAAAAATGAAAGTTAGCAAAGAAATTAAAATAGCCATAAATGGAATATTTGGCAAGATGGGTTCTACAGTTTTTTCTGCAGCTAATGATGAAGATCAAATCATAAACGTCGCAGGTATAGATCCCATTATAGACAATGTTGAAAATAAATTTTCTATCCCAGTATATAGAAGTTTTCCAAAAATGATTGAAGCTATAAAGCCAACTGTTTTGGTGGATTTTACAAATGGCAAAGTGGCTGCTAGTTCGATTGAAATGGCTTTGTCCGAAGGGATAAATGTTGTATCAGGATCAACAGGCCTTTCAAATAATGAGTATTCTCACTTAGATAAATTATCTATAGATAACAATGTTGGTTTCATCTCAGCACCAAATTTTGCTATAGGAGCTATCTTGTTGATGCACTTAGCAGGAGTAGCATCAAAATACTTTGAATATGCAGATTTAATAGAAAGTCATCATCAAATGAAAATAGATTCACCTTCGGGAACAGCTATTTCTATAGTTGAATCTATGATTCAAAATAAACCAGATGGCTTTAATAATAATAAAGCAGAAATTGAAGATTTTGTAGAAAATACCCGTGGTGGTGAGTACAATGGGATCAATATTCATAGTGCTAGACTGCCGGGCAGGGTAGCTAGACATGAAGTTGTTTTTGGTGCCCTTGGTCAAACTCTAACTATTGTTCATGATTCTATTAATCGTGATAGTTTTATGCCTGGAGTCATGCTTTGCATTAAAAAAGTTGAAGAGTATCGAGGAAAGGGTGTTATTTTGGGTCTTGATAAGGTACTGGGTCTAGAAAAATGAATATAAATAATTTGAAAATTGCTATTATTGGTGCAACTGGAGTAGTTGGCTCTACAGCAATTCAAATACTTGAGGAAAGAGAACATCCTAAAGAAAATATATTTCCATTAGCATCAAAAAGATCTGAAGGAAAAAAAATACAATATTTGGATAAAAATTTAATTATAAAAGAAATTAATCATAATTCATTTGATTCTATAGATGTAGCAATTTTTGCTGCAGGTGGTTCAGTTAGTGAAAAATTTGTAGATATAGCAATAAGTAAAGGTGTTTTTGTAATAGATAAAGGGTCTGTTTTTAGGAGGGATCCTAAAATTCCCTTGATTGTTCCAGAAGTAAATGCCGAGGATATTTTATGGCATCCGGGAGTTGTATCTACCCCAAATTGTACAACGACCCCTCTAGTAATGATCATTGATGCGCTAAGGGGCATATCAAATATTACCGCTGCAAAGGTTTCAACATACCAAGCTGTTACAGGTACAGGACTTTTAGCTAAAAATGAATTATTTGAGCAATCCAAAAATTTTTTAGAAAATAAAAAAATTAAACCAGAAGTATATCCGCACCAAATAGCATTTAATGTTTTGCCACATATAGACGAATTTTTGGAAAATGGATATACAGGCGAAGAAGATAAAATGCTGTTTGAAACCAGAAAAATATTACATGATGAAAAAATAAATATATCAGCAACTTGTGTTAGAGTGCCTGTTTTCACCTCTCATAGCGAATCCATATTATTCAAGTTTGAAAAAGAAGTTTCTTTAGAGGAAATTAATTCTGTTGTTTCAGATTATCCTGGTATGAGATTGTTTGATGATGTTAAAAATAATGTTTATCCTATGCCAATTTTTGCTGCTGATACGGATGATGTTTTAGTAGGAAGAATAAGAAAAGATATTTTTGATGAGAATACAATTTCTTTGTATCTTTCTTGTGATAACCTAAGAAAAGGAGCAGCCTTAAATGGTATTCAAATAATGGATTATGCTAATAAAAATAATATATTAAAACCTGTCTCAGAGAGAGAATAGTAGAGGAAAAAATGAGTAAATTTGGAAGGCTATTAACCGCTATGGTTACTCCATTTTTTGAAAACGGAAATGTTGATTATAAAACCGCAAGAATTTTAGCTAAAAAAATTATTAAATCTGGATCAGACGGTCTAGTTATTGGGGGTACAACTGGCGAAGCTCCTTCAATGACAGATGATGAAAAAATTAAACTTTTTCAAGAAATAAAAGATGAAATTGGAGACTCTGGAGATCTTATAGCCGGGACAACAGATAATAATACCAATGCATCTATTAATCTTTCAAAGAGAGCAGAATCTGCTGGAGTTGATGGAATTTTACTAACTGTACCTGCTTACAACAAACCTACTATGGGAGGATTGATATCTCATTTTCAAGCGATAACAGACAATATTTCAATTCCTGGAATACTATATAATGTTCCATCAAGAACCTCACTAAATATGGATGTAGAAACTACTTTAAAATTGGCAAGTTTTGAAAATATTATAGGTACCAAAGAAGCTTCAAGTGATCTTGATCAAATTTCTAATATAATAAAAGATTCTCCTAGTGACTTTTGTGTTTGGAGTGGTAATGATAATGAAACATTTTCAATCATGTCTACAGGTGGCTATGGCGTAGTGAGTGTAGCAGGAAATATAATAAGTAATCAGATAAAAAATATGATTTCTAATATTATTGATGGTAACTATAAAAAAGCCTCCATTCAACATCTTGATATGTTACCAATATTCAATGCTTTATTCATCATAACCAATCCTATACCAGTTAGATATGCTGTAAATCGATCAGGCTTTAATATCGGTAATGGTAGGCTCCCAATGATTCCAACCGACGCAGAGTTAAGGAATTTTTCTAAAATCTTTGATCCTATCATGGATCAATATTCTATTGACTTATAATAGTAAAACATATTTTGACAAACAAAATGAAAAAGGTAGTTGTAATTGGTGGAGGTAGTGGATCTTCCGTAGCATTGATGGGTCTCAAAAATTATGATCTTGATATTACAGCTATCGTTACTATGTTTGATAGTGGAGGTAGTACAGGTATATTGCGAGATGAATTTGGATACCCATCATTTGGAGACATACGTCAGTGCTTATTAGCATTATCCAGTGATAAAAATGAAAAAATTTCCGCCTTAAAAAAAGTACTAGATTTTAGATTTGATTCTGACTCTTCTCTAAAGGGGCATAGCGTTGGTAATTTAATTATGGCTGCATTAACAACAGAAAATGGTAATATCCAAACAGCTATAGATAAAATTTCAGATATTTTATTGGTAGATGGAAAAGTTACCCCAGTAACCTTAGATGATGCAAATTTATGTGCAAAATTGTTGAATGGAGAAATTATTTATTCAGAGTCATCTATAGATCTTCGTCAAAGTAATTTACCTGGAATTGATGAGCTGTTTCTTGATAAAAATGTCGTAGCTAATCCAGATGCGACTGAAAGTATAAAAAATGCAGACGCAATACTCTTAGGACCAGGAGATTTATATACCAGTATAATTCCAAATCTTTTAATTGACGACATATCAATCGCATTAAGAGATTGTTCTGCTCCAATAATATTTGCATGTAATTTAATGACTAAATATGGTGAAACATATGAATATCCATCATCAAAATTTTCATCTGAAGTTGTAAGATATCTCAGAGGTAGAAAAATAGACTATTTTTTGGTAAATTCAAAAGAATTTCCACAATTAATAATAGACAACTATAAATTAGAAAAAGCCAAACCTGTAATATATGACCGCAATGAAATATTACAATATTGTAATAACATTATTCATGATGATTTTGCATTTATTGAGGCTAAGAAAGTTAGGCATGATTCAGAAAAGTTATCTGCTTTTGTGATTTCTAAGTTATAAATTCCTTGATATGCAAAGTTTCATTCCGGCCAGGACCAGTTGATACAATTTTTGCTTGAACTTCAACTATCTCTTGAATCATATTAATATATTTTTGAGCATTATAATTAAGTTTAGAAAAATCAGTTACTGATCTAGTTGATTCAGTCCAACCTTCTAGTGTTGTATATATAGGTTTAACCCTCTTTAGATCTTCAAGATTACTAGGGAATTCAGAAGTTCTTTCTCCGTCTATTTCATACTCGGTACATATATTAATTTTTTCCCAGTTATCTAAAGTGTCTAATCTTGTTAAAATTAGTGCATCAAATCCATTTATTTTTGCGGTATATTTTCCTGCTACCCCGTCAAACCAACCAATTCTCCTTGCTCTACCAGTAGTTACTCCAAATTCTCCTGCTTTATTTCTAATTTCATCACCAAGTTTACCTAATATTTCTGTAGGAAAAGGACCTTCTCCAACTCTTGTGCAATATGCTTTGTAGATACCCGCTATACCTTCATAATTTTTTGGAATAAGTCCTAAACCTGTTAGTGTTCCACCTATAGTAGAATTAGAACTTGTAACATAAGGATATGTTCCGTGATCAAGATCTAGTAAAGAGCCTTGAGCACCTTCAACTATAATATTTTTTTCATTTTTTATTGATTCTATTATTATTTTTTCGATTGGTTTAATATAATCTTCAAGTTTATTTTTCCACAAGTATATGCTTTCCATAACTTCATCAAAACTTAATTGCATACTATTATAAATTTTAGTAATGATTTGATTTTTACTTTCAAGAATAATTTTGATTTTTTCAGATAATATTTCTATATTTTTGAGCTCGCCGATTCTTATACCATTCCTTGAAACTTTGTCTACATATGTAGGACCAATACCTCTACCAGTAGTACCAATTGAATTTTCACCTCTATCTTTTTCTTCCAATTTATCCAAAATGATATGGTACGGCATAATGAGATGTGATTTATCACTAACTATTAAACGATTGGGATTTAATTTATTTTCTTCGATTTCTTTAATCAAAACATTCGGATCAATTACTACGCCGTTCCCGATTATATTTGTCGTATGTGGCCACACAATACCTGATGGAACCAAATGAAGTTTGAATGTACCATGTTCATTAATAACAGTATGCCCAGCATTATTTCCACCTGAATATCTGGCAACTATGTCTGCCTTTTCGCATAAAAAATCAATTATTTTACCTTTCCCTTCATCTCCCCACTGTCCCCCAATTACAGCAAAAGCAGGCATAATAACTCCTAAATATTAATCTTTTTTGTTCGACATGTACATTTTAACCTATTATTTTTTTGAATCGAATAATTTTTAAGTCATTTAAACACGATAATTAATTTTAATTACGCCATAATAGATTATTTTTTTAGACAATTAATTTTTAGTATATAAATAATATGTGTTATCTATTGACTAGTACAATCAATGGGATATAGAATAGTATTTCGTCTTAAAATTTAACTAAGACTGATCCCATTATTTTTAGTAATGATGAGATGTGTACTTTTAAAACTGAATAGTAGATTT
>MDSV01238664.1_pt1 | contig 10624 bp, 8 predicted proteins | sample 810851 | NCBI WGS metagenome assembly MDSV01 (sample SAMN05326640, study PRJNA326480) | marine metagenome | isolation source: seawater | place: Atlantic Ocean: North East | collected 2012 | reverse complement strand
TTCTGCAGAAATCATGCCCCCGAAAAAATCCATCTGTTTTTTTGCAACAGAATGCTGAGGATGACTTTCTAATCCAGGATAAATAACTTTTGAAATTTTAGGATGGGAATCTAGAAATTCTGCAATTTTTTTAGCATTTTCAGAATGTCTTTCCATTCTGAGGGCAAGAGTTTTAAGACTTCTTAAAGCTAGATAACTATCAAAAGGACTGCTTATAGGACCTAAGGAGTTATGAATATTTGAAATTCTTTTGGAATTATCTGTTTCAGCATCTTTCATCACCAAAACACCCATGATCACATCTGAATGGCCGCATAAGTATTTTGTTGCCGAGTGGATAACATAATCGAAACCTTTTGTGAGAGGTCTTTGTATGTAGGGAGAGCAAAAAGTATTATCAGCGACAGTTATGATATTTTTAGAACTTGCCAAGTCAGCTAGCTTTTCAAGATCTATAACTTTTAGAAGAGGATTAGTAGGAGTCTCTGCAAAAAGCATTTTTGTATTAGGCTTAATCGACGCTTCTATATTTTCATCCTTCGACATATCAACATAAGAAATTTCGATACCCTGAGAAATACTTTTAATTTCATTGAAGAGTCTTACCGTTCCACCGTAAAGATCATCCATTGCAATGATATGATCACCGGGTTGTAATAACTCCACACAGGCTGAAATTGCAGCAACACCAGAAGAGAAGGCATGGGCCTTTTCTCCTTCTTCTAAGCTGGCAACACAAACCTCGAAAGCATGACGAGTTGGATTGGATGTTCGAGAGTAATCATATCCTTTATGCTCTCCTGGACTCTCCTGAGCATAAGTAGAGGTGGTATAAATCGGAGGTATTACTGCTCCTGTTACCGGATCAGGATCCTGTCCAACATGAATGGCTTTTGTCTCAAAATCTAAATCTTTATTTTTCATTATAAATTCTCATTCAACCAAACTTCATTAAAAGCTTTAGATAAATATTTATTTCCAGTGTCGCAAATCAAAGAAACTACAGTTTTATGACTTTTCTGTCTTTTGCAATAATCTACAGCAGCTTTTACTAAAGTCCCGCAAGAGGAACCGGCTAGTATACCTTCCTTTTTTAATAGGAGATTAACCATTTCAAACGCATCCTTATCTGAAACATAAATTCCTTCATCAATGACACTTAAATCTAGGTTATCTGGAATGTAATCCTCGCCTATTCCTTCTACAAGCCATTGTCCTCCAGTGTATTCAAAAGCTCCTTCATTTACAGCATCTGCAACTACTGAACCTTCAGGATCAGCAACAATAATTTCAATCTCAGGATTTTGACTTTTTAAAAATCTTCCAATTCCACTGATAGTTCCTCCTGTTCCAACACCAGCAACAAATGCATCTATTTTATGATCTGTTTGGTCCCATATTTCAGGACCAGTTGTGGTTTCGTGAACATATGGATTTGCAGGATTGGAAAATTGATTTGCAAAAAAAGAATTTGGAGTATCTTCAACTAATTTAGCTGCAACTTCAGTGTAATACTCTGGATCTCCTTTTTGAACATCTGAGCGAGTTAGAATGATCTCAATTCCCATTGCTCTCAAATGGGCTAATTTTTCTTCACTCATTTTATCTGGAATAACTAAAATCAATTTATATCCTTTAAGAATAGCAGGAAGTGCTAATCCCAATCCCGTATTCCCCGCAGTGCATTCAATAATCGTTCCACCAGGTTTTAAGAGACCATTTTCTTCAGCAGAGTTTATTATGCTTTTACCAACTCTATCCTTTATTGATCCTCCAGGATTAAGGTTCTCTAACTTTAACAACAAGTCACATTTGCCAGTATCAATGTTGTTTACCTTGACCATAGGAGTGTTTCCTATGCTTTCTAAAATATCATTGTGCAGATTCATCTTCCTTGATAGTTTTTTTTCTATTGTATTTACTTTTATCTTTAAAAACCTTTGGTTTATTAAATTTATGGAGATTTTTTGCTACTGGATTTTTCTTAGACTTTTTGATTTCTTTAGGCACTACTTTAAGAAAGACGTTTATAAGCTTCTTCTTTTAGAAGCCAAATTCTATCTTGACCCCAAACATAAAAAGGATTTGCGTCATCATCATCGGTTAATTTATAACTAGGCACTCCCCAACAGTTACCTGAATACATATCACTCAGATTATCTGATAAAACTTTTTTCCATTCTTCTGAATCCAAATGAGATTCCAGCTCATCCCAATTAATGTCTAATTTATCAACTATAACTTTCAATTTATCTATCTCACCTATATTTATTCCTTGATTAAAGGAAGCATCCATCAACAAAGCTATATATTCAAAACCTTTGCCTAAAGAATCGATAATTGGGAAAAGAGAATAAGCTCTTCTGGCTGGCTGACCTAGAGGCGAATATATTTTATCAATTTCTTGCGAATATCTTCTGCCTTCTCTGGCTGCATCGGAAATTATGTATTTAGCTTTATATAAAGGTATTTTCATTTCTCTCATCAGCATGGGAAGAACAGGGCGCGTAATGAGATTCAAATTATATTTAGATGCAAATTCTCTTGTTCTATCGATGCTCACGAATGTATAAGGACTGTTGAGTGATGGAAAAAAATGTAAATTAAGCTTTTTTTCAGAAGAAAAATCTTCAGGAGCATTGAACGCAGGAGAAATAATATAATCGTTAAAATTTTCTTTATTTAACTTAAGTTCGGTTAGCCTATCCTCTAAGTGATTAAGCCTATCGAGTCCCCAATAATTTTCTCCTTCATAATGAAACGCGGATCCAAAATAATATCCTGCCTCATCTCTCAACTTATTTCCTTCATTAAGGACTTTTTGAATTTCTGTGTCCGATAATTCATTTGTTGAAATATCTCCAGATAATTCACTTTTATTTCCCCAAATCACTTCAGCAAGTTGTAATGCATCGTGGATGAATTGTTCTTTATTAGTATTAATTAGCAAGGAATTCGCTTTTTTTACTAAAGCATTATTTGGGTATGTATCTTTCGAATAATGAACGTTGTAGTAAGGCCCAATTCTTTTAGCATCGTTCAAACAATGAATGTCGTACATGCTTGGCTCATGAACAGTCTCTGAGACATCATCGCCTACTAACACCGGGGTAAATTCAACGTTAAATCTTTTAGAAATTTCTCCTGCATACGATGCAGTTAAGTATGAATAGGGATCATCTACTTTATGAAAGTATAGAACTTGATGTGGACGATTTTCTTCAATTCTTTTTTCTTCGGCATTTTTTCTTTGATCGAGAAAAGCTTGCTCATCAGCAAACCCCATCATATTACGGTTGCGAACTGGAGCAGCTATGGTCGACTTATTAAAAAGATGCAAAAGGGTTTTTAACATTAAAACCTTACATTTCCTGACTGGATGCCTTTGTATAATTCCTCATTAATCTCTTCGTACTTGTCACCGTTTAAAAAATACACTGGATCTTGAGATTTTGTGGGATCAAAACCTAATTTTTTTAAGTCTTCCTTTTGATGCTTAAAAGTACCTGTTGTTTGCATTTCTTTTGTTAAACGCAAAAAGTAAGGTTTTTGAAAACCGTTAAGATTCTTTTCAACATGATCTGCAAAAGAATTTAAACTAAAGCTATCGCTGACATTCATTTGAGCCATTCCAGCTCGTCCCTCGGTATTATCAACCTGGACTCCATAAACATTCGCATCTAGAACACCTTCAGCTTTGTTGACTATTGCTGCAACTTCCATTGTAGAAACGTTCTCTCCTTTCCATCTAAAGGTATCACCAACTCTATCCGCAAAAGATAACCAATTATTTTCATGAAGAGTTAATAGATCTCCACTATTAAAATACCTATCACCATGTTTAAAGCAATCTGTAAGAATTTTCTTTTGAGAAGCTTGTGAATCTAGGTAGCCATCAAAAGAAGCTAATTTAGAAATTTCACTTATGTAAAGGCCAGTTTCTCCAATGTTAACCTTCTCACAGAGACCCTCTGTATTTCTTATTATTTCTCCGCTTTCTAGATCACATTTTACGATCTTATCAGCTGATCTGTGTCTGCCGATCATACCTGGTCTACCAGCTCTATTAATGAATCCAGTTACTCCTTCAGTAGCACCGTAGATTTCTCTGATTTCAGGGATCTGAAATCTTTCTTGGAATTTTTCCCAGATATCAGGTCTTAACCCATTTCCAGAAATCCTTCTTATTTTATGGCCTTTTTCTTCTGGTACTTCTTTAGAGTTCAAAAGGTATCTGCAAAGCTCACCCACATAAGGAAAAATCGTTGCTTCATATTTCTGGATATCCGACCAAAAATCTGAGGCAGAAAACTTTTCCTTGATGACAATAGCATTCCCGGCTCTTAATGAAGCCGCCCAACAATATAGAAGACCTGTAGCGTGATAGAGAGGCAGAGTATTATAGAGAATATCGCTTTGCTTGAAGTTAAAACCTAAAAACTGACCAAAATAAGTCATTCGAACAGCTCTTTCATTAGTTATCAGAGCAGCTTTGGGTAAGCCAGTTGTGCCGGATGTATACATATACATGCATGCTTCTTTGAAAGAGGTAGTTACTTCATCACAAGGAATAGAATCTTTTTCTAAGTTAGTAAAATTTTGAGTGTCAGTAGGGACTTTCTCTTGATCATCTATACCAACGACAATTAAATTCTGCTTTTCTTCTTCGGTGAGCGAAGAATTAAATTTCTCAAGATGAGATGCACCTATGAATATAGCTTTTGCATTTGCAACATTCAAAACATGTTTTAAACCTTCACCCTTTACCGTTGTGTTGAGCAAAGCTGCAATTGTCCCTGATTTAACAGCAGCTAAGATTAATAAAAGATATTCAATTCGGTTATCCATCAAAAGAGCAAAAGAATCTCCTTTGTTCAAGCCTAAAGACCTTATTACCCCAGAATAACAATCAATTTTGTCTGAAGCTTGCTTCCAAGTTAGAACTTCATCTTTGAAAAGGAAAGCTTTCTCATTTGGATATTTCTTAATATTCCATTTAACGAATGTATAAAGATTGAGAGGTGATTTTTCACCCCAATAAAGAATGAAACGCGGAAGGGCAGTTACGTAGTAATAAATATCTTCAAATATTCCATGAAATTTCCAATATAAATTCTCCATTTTCTCCCCCTTAACTATTAATTCAACCCGCGTTTTCTAAGCAAGGAATTCACGTTTGGTTCCTCACCTCTGAATTTTTCATATTGATTCATTAAATCCACTGAGTTACCTGAACTATAAACAAAATCTTCCAGTTTTTCAGCATATTCCCTGTCATACAAACCTTCCTTATCAAAGATTTCAAAAGCATGTGAATCTAGAACCTCGGACCACATATAACTGTAGTATCCCGCAGCATAACCTCCAGCAAAAATATGACCAAAATAGGTACTCCCGTATCTGCTATCTATTTCAACTGGCTTGCCTATTTCTTTGAAAAGAGTTTGTTCAAATTTTTCTGTGTTCTCAACGGGTGATTCTATTGTATGCCACGCAAGATCCAGCATTGAAGCTATCATGTATTCAGTGGTAGCAAATCCTTGATTAAAAGTTCCAGCAGCTGACATTTTTTCTAATAATTTTTTTGGAATAGGTTTGCCGGTTTCAAAATGTTTAGCAAACTCTGCTAAAAAATCAGAATGTCTTATCCAGTTTTCCATAAGTTGAGATGGAAACTCAACATAGTCTCTAGTCACACTTGTTCCAGATAAGTAAGGGTAATCCACATCTGAAAGGAGACCATGCAAAGCATGACCAAATTCGTGAAAAAGAGTTTCAGCATGCTCAAATGTCAAAAAAGCTTTTTCACCGTCATTTGGTTTCGCAAAATTACAGACATTCAATACTATAGGCCTTACTCTTCCATCGAAATTACTTTGATCCCTAAAAGTATTCATCCAAGCTCCGCCTTGCTTAGATGGTCTGGCAAAATAATCTGTTAGAAAAACCCCTAAATGTTCATCATTTTTATCAAGTACTTCAAAGGTATCAACATCTGGGTGATATTTAGGAATATCATTTTTCTGAACAAACTTTATACCAAAGAGCCTGTTAGCGAGCTCAAAGGCAGAATCTCTAATTGAATCCATCTCAAGATAAGGTTGAACTTCTGCTGAATCAAAGTCATATTTTCTTTTTCTAACTTTTTCAGAATAGTACATCCAATCCCATGCTCGAAGAGCAAAATTGTTACCTTCCTCTTGAATAAGTTCTTGCATATCATTGATCTCTTGTTGAGCCATCGCTTTGGCAGGCTCCCAAACTTGATTAAGAAGAGCATTTACTCCGTTTGAAGATTTTGCCATGGTTTTCTGCAACGAAAGTTCCGCATGATTTGTAAAACCCATCAGTTGAGCTTTCTCTAACCTTAAATTAGCCATTCTTCGGACTATGTCCTCATTATTAAACTCATTAGGATTTTTTCCTCTGTTTATGTACATTTTATAAAGCTGCTCACGTAAATCTCTATTTGTAGAGCTTGTTAAGAAGGGATACATGCTAATTCTTGTTGGATTAAAAACCCACCCGGATGAATAACCTTTATTTTCAGCTAGACGTTTTGCTTGATCTTTGATTTCATCTGTTAAACCGCTAAGTTCCTTTTCATCGCTTACAAATAATTCAGAATTGTTGGTATCTTTTAAAACATTCTGATCAAACTTTATAGAGAGCTCAGTTAGTTTTTTATTTATTTCAATAAACCTTTCTTTACTTTCTTGGGATAGGTTTGCACCATTCATTTCAAAGCTTCTTATCATCTCATCAGTTAATCTTTGTTGCTCCGAGTTTAAGGAAGAGTATTCATTTTCTTTGATAGATTTAAGTCTTTGAAATATTTCTTGATTAAGAAATAGCGAATCTCTGTGAGCAGAAAGTTTAGGGCCAATCTTTTCAGATAATTTATCTAAGTCATCGTTAGTATCGGTCGACAATAAATTATAAAAAACAATCGTTACTTTAGTTAACAACTTTCCCGATCTTTCAAGTTCAGCAATCGTATTTTCAAATGATGGCTTTTCATCGCTATTTGAAATTTTTTTTATTTCCTTATTATGAGCTTTAATACCTTCATCAAAAGCTGGCAAATAATGGTCTATTTTTATTGCTTTGAAATTAGGTACTTGGAACTCATTTTTATAATCTTCATAGAATGGATTCAACATCTCACTTTCCTCCGTACAACTTAAAATTAGAAATGAAACAAGAAATATGTAACTTATTTTAAACACAATATTTATTTTTTAAATATCGCTTTAACCTTATTGGATATAAACTTTTTTTCGTCTGAATTCTTTAACGATGCTTTTGCATAGTAAGTCATATGATTATTTTCAGATGGAAAAGATGTATCCGAAAAATAAACTAAACATCCATCAGGATTTGGTGGGCAATCAAATGTTTTCCACTTTTCAGCTTCGCCTTGATCGCCTTTTGATCGATAAATATCAACAAAAATGGTTACATCTTCGGAAAGATTCACTTCTGAAGAATTACTCACGGATAGTTGCAGTCGAGGTGTTTTAGAAAGTGAATACTCATTTAGTTGCAGAAAGGCATCATTTTCTGATTCTTGAATCAATAAATTGAGGTCCAAATTATATTTTTCATCAAATATTCCAATCTGACTAAAGACTAAAGTCATAACAACCAAAGCTAACGCTAAATAAGGAGCTTTTTTCTCAAAATTCATTTCTTCAATTTATCCCACACTGCAAATGGAGTATATATCAATGCAAAGATTAAAAATGCAAGAAGAATAAAAATTGGTATTTGAGCTGGTGGATCTGGAAGAAAATCAGCAATTGAAGCTGCATCAGGCCTTGCCATGAGGTACCAATAATTTGCAGGCTCACCCTCAGCTAAATAATTTATAAAACTATTTATAGAGTAAACAACTGGGGATAAGAAAACAGTAATGAAAAAGATTTTTATGAAGGTTTTAAAGTAAGGTCTCACCTTGTATACAATTAAAGAAAAGAATATTCCTAACCACATTAATCCGTGACCAAAGAAAAAAAGAATGAAATTTGGATCAGGAAAGGTAAATCTAATATCTGGTTGTGTATTGGCAATCAATCCGCCTGCGATTCCCCAAAAAAATGATATTTCAAAAAAAATCTTTTTTCTAGAAAGTAAAAATATGGCAGCACAAATTGCTGATAAGTGACAAAAATGAAGAGGTAAAATCTTTAGTATCGAGAAATAATCTGGATAAAGTGCGGGATAATATATTGGTTTAGAAAATTCATTTAGCAGAATCAATAATGCTAATGAGGTAGAAATCACATTTTGAGTTTTTTCTTTCAAGGTTAGAACAAAATAGGGAATAATGATTATCGAAGTAAATATCAAACCCAGAGCTATCAAGTGATCAGATCCAAATATTATGAAAGGCTCATTTGTAAACATGTTTAAATCTTATTTCAAAGGCAGATATTTATTCTATATCTTTTTATCTTTTTTATTTATTTCTTGTTCTGAAAATAAGATTGAAAACAAAATAAGTTGGCAAGGCAATTCTTTTTATGTCAGTAGAGAAAACGATGAATATAAAATTGATTATTCTGTAACTACAAATAAAACTTCTGCAGAAATTGGCACAGAGTTAAATATCTTTTCCTTTCCTGAAGGAAAAATTATTGATAGTTTTTTTATTGAATTAATTGAAAAGGAAGTAAGAGTTGATGGAGTTGAGTTTTGTAGGATCTGGGGGAATTCAGAGAAAACTAAATCTATGAACTACATTGTCGTTAATGACTGTCTTTATTAGGATCCGCTGATTCCATAAAGTCAGCAAACTGCGTTTGCAATCTTTGCATACCGGAAATCCATCTATCTCGATCATTCCCTTTTCTAGCCACATACTCAAGAACCTCTTTATGTGGTGCTGCTAAAAATCTTTCATTAATTATCGCATCCAAAACTTCAGCAGCACATTCTTCAGGTTCAATCATCCCGTCAACTCCTGCAACACCAGGTCCATTAGCAGTCATAGCTGTTCTTACCGCTTGAGGACATAAACAGGTAACGCCAATTCCATTTGAACCGTATGTAATTTTGAGCCACTCAGCAAAAGAAACGGCAGCTGCTTTTGTAACGGAATAGGGTGCAGCCCCGATTTGAGTTAAAAGTCCTGCTGCAGATGCAGTATTCATGAAATAACCAGATTCCCGTTTAAGCATGTTTGGCAAACAATACTTGGCAGCATGAATATGTGACATAACATTTATGTCCCAGATAGTTTGCCAACCCTGAGAAGTGGTATCGAGGAGGCCAAACTCTCCTCCAATACCTGCATTTGAACAAAATATATCTATGTCATTCTCTTTATTAACTTTCTCAATGAGATCTTTTATTTCTGATTCATTTGATACGTCTGTTCTTATTGCAATACCTTCCATTAAATCAGCTGTTTCTGTTAGACCATCTTCATTCAGATCTGCAATATAGACTTTATCTGCTTTAGCGTTTCTAAAAGCTTGAGCGAGTGCTCTTCCTATTCCGCTGGCAGCCCCCGTGACAACAACAACTTTATTTTCAATATCCATTTTAATTTCCTATGCTGCTTACTGCTTCTTCCCTTAGTTGTTTTTTTGCAATTTTTCCAGAAGCAATTCTTGGGAGTTTTTCTGTTTGAAATTGCATAAATTCTGGAATTTTAAACTTAGCTAATTTAGAAGCTAAAAAACCTGACAATTCAACCTCGTCAATCATTTGATCTTCTCTGCACGATACAACGGTGGCAAGCTTTTCGCCAAGTCTCGCATCCGGAATCCCAAAGACAGATGCTTCGAGAACAGATGGGTGTTCGGTTATGGCTGCTTCAACTTCAAGGCAGGCAATATTTTCTCCACCTCTGATAACAATATCCTTCTTTCGATCTTTTATGTACAGAAAACCATCACTATCAAGTAGACCTAAATCTCCTGACTTAAACCAACCTTCATCGTCTAAAACCTCATCCGTAGCATCCTTATTTTTCCAATAACTTTTGAAGTTACATGCTCCTCGAATGCAAACTTCTCCAATTTCATCAGTTTTGAGGTCATTTCCATCATCATCAATAATTTTAAGATCTATTAATTTTGGAATAGCAAAGCCTGTGCTCGAGGGTTTCTCCGAATATAAATCCCCGGCGTTATTAGCTGCTAATGCATTTGTTTCTGTAAGACCATAACCTATTCCCGGAGAAGTATCTTTAAAGTTTTCTCTCATTTCTTTTACTTGTTCGGGAGGTCGGGCAGCTCCGCCACCGTTTAAACCTTTTAAAGACGATATGTCTCTTGGATTCTTTTTTTGAGCCTCGACCAGCTCATATGACATGGTTGGGACTCCAGTAAAATCTGAAATTTTTTCTCTTTCTATTAAATCTAGTGCTACTTCAGGATCCCATTTATGCATTAGGACTGTCTTTCTTCCTACAGGGATTGATAACAAAAATATGGCATGACAACCAGTTACATGGAACAACGGAACGCTAACAAGCACAGCAGTTTGGTTTTGCTCATTCAAGATTTCAGGGTTTTCTTCATCTGTGGTTTCTTTTAATAAAGTTTGAAGGGCTATCCAATAAAATGGCGCGAACATCACACCTCTGTGAGAAGACACAACACCTTTTGGATGA
>MDSV01155617.1_pt1 | contig 10624 bp, 9 predicted proteins | sample 810851 | NCBI WGS metagenome assembly MDSV01 (sample SAMN05326640, study PRJNA326480) | marine metagenome | isolation source: seawater | place: Atlantic Ocean: North East | collected 2012 | reverse complement strand
ATAGTTGATGCTGCTGCTGCTTTAGGTTCAAAATTTAAAAAAAAACATATTAGCAAATATGGAATTTTTTCTGTTCATTCTTTTTTTTCTGATAAAACCATTACAACAGGTGAAGGAGGTATGTTATTAACAGATAGCAATAAACTCTTAAAAGTTTGTAATTACTACAAACATGACGGAAGAAAAGAAAGAGGTGAAGATACTATTAAAATATCTGGATATAATTTTAGATTTACAGAGCTTCAAGCGGCAGTAGGTCTGGCACAAACTAAAAAATTAAATTTTTTTATTTCGAGAAAAAAAGATATTTACATGAAATATGAAAAAAATCTTAAAAAAGTAGAACAAATAAAACTATTTTATTATAGTAAATTCTGTAACCCAGTTCCTCATAGAATAGTTATTCTAACTAAAACAAAATCAAGTTCATTAAGAAAATTTTTAAATAAAGCTGGTATTGGAGTAAGATCATTATTTATGCCAATGCACAGACAGCCAATATACAATATAAAAAGAAAATTTAAAAATTCTGAAATTTTATACTCTACTGGTGTCTGTTTACCTTCTGCTCCCTCATTAAAGGACAAGGAAATAAATTATGTTTGCAATAAAATAAAAAAATTTTTTAATTAAAAAATAATTATGAAAGTTCCAGCAAGTAAACCTTATTTTTTTAATAACGACCAAAAATTCATATTAAACGGACTTAAAAAAATTTTAAAAGGTAATTCTTTTTTAAGCATGGGTAATTATGGTAAATCATTTGAAAACAAATTTGCTAAATTTATTGGAACTAAATATGCTGTTTCTTGTAATAGCGGTACCTCTGCGCTTGAATTAATATGTCGATCTTTAAATATTAAGGGTAAAGAAATTATTGTTCCATCAAATACCTTTATTGCATCAGTTAATGCAATTTTAAATTCTGGTAGTAAACCAATTTTTGCAGATTGTGCAAATGATATGTGTATAGACTACGAAAGTATTGTAAAAAAAATTACAAAAAAAACAGCTGCTATAATGGTTGTCCATATAGGCGGTATAATAACTAAAGACATTTTTAAAATAAAAAAACTATGTGAAAAAAAAAAAATATTTCTGATAGAAGATGCTGCACAAGCACATGGTTCTTCATTAAATAAAAAAAAAGCTGGTTCCTTTGGTATTGCAGCTGGTTTTAGTTTTTTCTCCACTAAAGTTATGACAACAGGTGAAGGTGGTATGGTCACCACAAACAATTCAGAGATGGTAAAAAAAATGAAATCTATGAGAGAATTTGGAAAAATCAAAAAAGGTATTTATACAAATTATCATACATCAATTGGCTACAATTGGAGATTCGGAGAGGTAAATTCCTTAATGGGTCTAATGCAATTAAAGAGTATAAAAAAATTTATTAATGGAAGAAAAAAAATTGCAAAAATTTATGATGCTGAACTTTCTAATTTAAAAAATATAGAAATAATAAAACCATTTAATGTCAAAGAACATAACTATTTCAAATATATAATTTTATTAAAAAATAAAAAAAGAGAGATTGTGCATAGGCAGTTAGAAAAAAATTCAATTTCACCTGGAGGTTATGTTTATGAAATTCCCTTGCATAAACAACCTGTGTTTAAAAAATATAATAAATTAAAATTAAGTAACTCAGAAAAATATTGTTCAAAGCATATTTGTCTACCAATTTTTTATAGCATGAAATCAACACAAGCTAAGTATGTTGTAAATATATTAAAAAAAATCTTATCTAACTAGTTTCTTTTCTAATTTGCTCGATTTTAATTTTTTTTTGTAAACTTCTATTTTTATCATACAGAAGATTAAACTTAATTTTATTATTAGTTTTTACAGTGATTGATTTAGCATTTCTCGTTTCTATATTATCTGCGACTGCACTTATTGGTCTTTTTGATGGATTTAGATTTGTTATAACAATTTTAGTTTTATCATTAACTATTTTACCTTTCCATCTTCTTGGTCTGAACGCGCTTATTGGAGATATTGATAATTTTTTTGAATGAAGACTTAAAATAGGACCATGCACAGAAAGATTATAAGCTGTACTACCAGCTGGTGTTGATACTAATACACCATCTGCAACTAGCATTTTAATTATTTTTTTTGATCCTTGATAAATAGATAAAGAAGCAGCTTGTCTACTTTGTCTTAAGATTGATACTTCATTAATTGCAATATGTTTTTTTGTTTGACCGTTGAAATTTTTAACAACCATTTCTAATGGAGAAATTGTAACCATGTTAGCTTTAAAAAGGTTTTTAACAATATTTTTTGGAGAAAGTTTATTCATCAAAAAACCATAATTTCCAGAATTTATTCCATAAAATTTTTTATTGTATTTGTAAAATTTTTTTAATGAAGCTAGCATAAATCCATCACCACCAATTATTATGAATAGGTTTGATTTAGAAATAGAAAAATTGTTTATCTTTTTAATTAAAAATTTTTTTATTTTAAGAGATGAGTTATTTTTATCTGAAATTATATGTGGTTTTATCATTATATCTAGATCTAAATAGTATAATTAAACATAATTAATTATCAAGAAAGTTAAAATTTAAAGATATTTCATATAAAAGATTTGGATAATTTTTTTTTGCAAACCTCAATTCTTTTTCATTTAAAATAAGAACGTGGGAGTTTTTTAAGAAGTAACTGCTTTGATTAATATAATAATCTTGATCTTGAGACAGTTTAAAATTTTGAAAAATTTGTTTTTTAAAAATCTGATTTAACTTCCTAAAAATTTTATTAATAATATTTTGTTGATCACCATTTTTGACTAAATAGCTATACAAATTACTGTCATTTAATTGATTTAAGTAAAGAGTTAAAAAAACTGGCATCATATATTTATGCTTAAATGGTTCTACCCCTGGAGGTGTAGCAAATTTAAGTGAATTATTCATTTCATTAACATAAATAAAGTAAGGTGCTTTATTTGAACCAATTTTATTGTCAATTTGTATATTTTTTAAATTATCTGAAATTTCTTTGGATAACTTTTTCATGTAAAGATGATAAAAAATATCTTGTAAATGATAATGATGAATTGGTTTATTATTTTTTATATTTGAAAAGTCACTAAATTTTAAATTATTTACATATTCTTTATAATCTAATTTCTGAAATAAAGAAACAGTGAAGAAAATTAAAATAAAAAAAATAATAAAAATATTTTTTTTCAAATCATTCAAATTAAAGATTGAAAATAAATGCAAGTAAGTAATCAATAAACCCCTAGATATAAAAAATATTAAAAATGGGATTAAAATGTATAAACGAGTACCGCCCAATGTAGAGTAAATTGGAATTTCTTCTGATATTGCTCCATATGTATTGTTTGATAACAAACATAAAAATAAAGTTGACAATAAAAGAAAATAAAAAAGATAAGTTTTTTTATCTTTAATTGAAAAAATAAAACCAATTGCAAAAAAGATTAAAAGAAATTTGTTTATAATTGGGTGTGGAACACTATATTGAAGAAAGTATACATTGTTATTATCTAAAGTGCCTAGAATAAAATAATCATAAAAATATTTAATATTATATAATATTTTTTCAAATAAAATTTTTTCTGAAAAAATAACTCTTTCACCTTTCATGTGGTTAGGATCAAAAATTTCTAAAGAAAATATGGTAATTAAATTAGGAGGATAAATAATTGTCAAAATTAATATTATATAAAGAAGTATCTTAAAATATTTTATTAAAAAAAATTTAAATCTTCTAAAATTTAAATTTTGATCCGTATTGAAGGCTTGAAAAAGAATTATAAAAAAATAAATATAAATAATGAGAAATAAATATCTTCCAATTATATAATTCATTAAAAGTAAGCTTGAGCTTATAACTACTAATAGAATAGACCTGTTATCCTCTAATTTTAAATTTTGAAATGTATAAATATTCCAAAAAATTAACATTATACAAAGAGGCTGATTTATAAGTGAAAGACTAAATACTTGGTAATAACCGCTTGTGATATATAAACCTATACATAAATAGGATGTATAATTGTCAAATGTTTTTGATATAATTTTATGAAATAAAAGTAGAGCCAAAATACCATAAATTATATTTATTGATTTTATAAAAAAAATATTTGTGTAGAAAAATTTAGAAAAAACTCTTGAAAAACCCAGTAGTGGATAACCAATATCAAAATTTCCTACAGTGTCTGCTGCTTTCTGTATAACTGGAAAAAAAGGATCATACATTGGTCTAAGTATAAAAAAAATTGTATTAGACTCCCATCTTCCAAGTAAGTACTGGTTTTCAAAAAAAATTAAAAAAAAATAAACAAAAGTAAAAAAAATTAAATAAAAAAAATTCTCTTTTGTCATTTAAGATAATAAATTATTAATTCTTCTTTTTTATTTGGTTTTTAATTACATATTGAGGTTTTTTATTTATTGTCAAAAAAATTCTACCTATGTATTCACCGATCAACCCTAATGCTATGAGAATTGATCCTGAAAAAATTATTGAAACAATTATTAATGAAGCATATCCTGATGGTATACTGTTATTAAATATTCTCTCAAAAAATGTAATAAAGCCTAATATAATACCAAAAAAAGTTATTATTACTCCTATAATGGATGAAATTCTTAAAGGTAGAATTGAAAAGCCCGTAAACATTCTTAACCATAATTGGATAAGTTTTGTTATGGTGTAACCAGACTTGCCTTTTTTTCTTGTTTCATGTTCCACCTCTACATAAGAAATTTTATTGGTAATTTGATGAATGACGCCGTCGATATATACATAAGGTGATTTGTGTATATTTATTTGATCTATTAAAAATCTGTTTATAAGTTTAAAACTTGATAAATAAAGATCTTTGGATTTTTTTAAGATTATGTTTGCTATTAAATCATTAAACTTGCTACCAGCATTTCTAAAAAAACCATCCTTTTTATTTTTATATTTTGTGTAAACAACATCAAATTCATTTTTATTTTCTAAACCATAATTAATTAGTTTTAAAAGTGAGTCGCTTGAGTTTTGAAAATCATCATCCATTATAACTGCGTAATCACCGACACAATTATTTAAACCAGCCATAACAGCATTGTGTTCACCAAAATTATTTGATAACTCAAGATAATTTATAAAATTATAATCGTTAGTAAGTTCAACACAAATTTGATGTGTATTATCTTGAGAGGAATCATTTATTAGTAAAATTTCAAAAGAATAGTTATTTTTTAAAGACTTAATAATTTCCTCAATTAGTTTTCTAATAGAATCTTCACTATTATAAACTGGTATTATTATTGAAATCATTTTAATAACTAATTTATTATATCATAAATAAAATTGTTTTAACAAAAGGATTAACTATATTTCTTTTTAACGATAACTTCTTGATTTGTGATAAATTTGCCCAAATATAATTATTTTTTTTCGTTTCTATATTATCTGGATCATCTAACATTAAGATCATATTTATGTTAGTTTTTTTCCAAAATCTAGCACCTTCTTCATTGTGGGAAGTTGAATAAATTAATTTTGCTCCTTTTCTTTTTAACACAATATTACTTAATGGTGGTATTAGTCCTCCATGTGCTCTGTTTATATTTGATTGAGTTGCTTGAAACGAAGGGCATAACTTTATATCACCATTATCACCTGGTTCAGTTTTAGCATTTAGTAAAAATTGGACACCCTCATTATTTGTTTTTCTAGATAGAAAAGCAAGTATTCCACCATGTTTTTGTGTTAGTATTGGCTGATCCCAGGATTTAACCTCTCGATTAAATGCTCCAATTGTTCTAACACCTCTAAGAGAAAAAAACTGTTTGGATTTATGATTAATATTTCCACTATTATCAGGAAACCAATTCCTTACTTGTTTTACATTAATTAGCTTAGATTTAATTCTATTTTTTTTTTTTAATTTATTTCTCCATTCAAGAATATGTTTTATATTTTCACTTTCTTTATACCTAGATGACTCAATTAGTAATCTAAACTTTTTTAAATTATTTATATTATTTTTTAATTTCATTCATAATTTCTTTTAGTGATGTAACTACTTTATTCGCTTTTTTTAAAGTAAGAAATGGATACATTGGAAGAGAGAATATTTCTTTAGAAATTTTTTCAGTAATAGGAAAATCACCCTTTTTATAATTTAAATATGAATAACCTTTCATTGTATGGATTGGAAATGGATATGATATGTTACAAAATATATTTTTCTTTTTTAATTTTTTGATAATTAAATCTCTTTTTGGATGTCTTACAACATACACATAATAAGAGTGATAATTATTGATATTCTCTTTAGGTAATATTAGACCTGTATTTTTAAGATGTTTGTTATAATATTTTGCTAATTTTCTCCTAAATAAAATCCAATTTTTTAATTTTTTTAACTTTAATAATAATATTCCAGCCTGAATCTCATCCAATCTTGAATTTATTCCATGCATATTACTATAATAAAGTTTATTCATTCCGTATTTTCTAAGCTGGATTGATCTTTTAAAAAGATTCAGTTTAGAAGTTGAGACGATACCAGCATCACCATATGCACCTAAATTTTTTGTAGGATAAAAAGAAAACGCAGAGATATCACCAAGTGACCCACTTGGCTTACCTTTATAAAAAGAACCTAAAGATTGTGCACAATCTTCAATAACAATTAATTTATTCTGTTTTGCAATTTTATTGATTAAATCATAATTAGGACATTGACCATAAAGGTTTACAGGAATTATTGCTTTTGTTTTTTTTGTAATTACTTTCTTTATTTTTAGAGCATTAATTAAAAAATCATCAGAATTAATATCTACAAAAACTGGTTTAGCACCAGAAGATACTATCGCACTAACTGTTGGTACTGCAGTGTTTGGAACAGTAATCACTTCATCCCCTTTACCTATTTTAGCAGCCAATAAAGAAACTAATAAAGCATCAGTACCACTATTAACTCCTACACTATGTTTTGTTTTAATATACATTGAAAATTTTTTTTCAAATGTCATTAATCTTTTACCTAAAATTAATTGCCCTGACGAAAAAACATTATCAACTTCATCTAAAATTTTTGTTTTTAAAATTTTGTATTCCTCTAAATAATCCCAAACTTTTATTTTCATATTTTATTTTTTAATTTTTTTCTAAAAAAAGAGTCATAATAAATTTTATCATACTCATTTTTAAAATTTTTATCTTTTAATTTAACAAAAATATCTTTAAAATAATTTAAAAAAATATTGTCTTTTTTGAAAAAAACGTTTTTGTTTATTTTAGTATTTTTATTCTTTATTGAAATTTTAAGACTCAAATCACTTGGTGGTGAAAAAACCCTATTTAAATTATAAAAATTATTTTTAGTTTCAACTAATAAATTATTTTTATATTTACTATTAAAACTAAAATTCCCTAGAAATAAAATTTTTTTACATACAATTTTGAAATTAAAAGATCTATTTAAATCTTTTCCTTTATTGTGTGAAAAAATAATATTTTCACTTTTAAAATCTTTGTTTATCAATAACCTATTTAATGAAGCAGCATAAGGGCTCATATCGTTAAAACAACCACCACCTAAAACAGTTTTGTTTCTAAAATTATTTTTAGGTAATTTAGGAATACTGAAATTACATTTTATACGGATTATCTTTTTATCTTTTTTAAGATTTTTTATTAAATATTTAAATTGTTGGTGATAATTAAATACAACAGCTTCAGAAAGTAATTTTTTTTTCTTTTTTGCAATAGTAATTAAATCAGATGATTCCTCAAAACTTAAAGTAGCAGGTTTGTCAATGATAACATGAAAATTATTTTCTAAACATTTTTTTGCTAATTTATAATGTAATGAATTATATAATGATATATATACTAAGTTAGCTTTAGACTTTTTTAATGCTATATCATAATTTCTAAACCAATTTGATATTTTAAAATGATAATCATTTTTTTGCGATTTAGAGCAAATATCAATCTCAATATTTTCAAAATTTTTTAATAAAGATGGAATCACACGTCTCTTACAAATATTAGAATAACCAAAAATTAAAATTTTTATCATTTAAATTTTAAATGCAAAATTTTAGTTGCTAGAAAAATATTCCTTGGTTTGGAAATATTTTCCGTATATTCATTTAAAATTTTTAATATATCTTTATAGTTTAAAATAAAATTATCATGAGCTGTAAACTGTAATAAGAGATTTTTAAAAAGTTTACTTACAAATCCTCTTATGGTTAATCCAATAATTAATTCACATTCTGGATTAATTTTTTTTAATTCTTCTAAAAATTTAATAATTTCTGACTTATCAAAATATTCTAGAACATGATTTATAATAATGATATCAAATTTAAGGTTTTTATAGTCGTCAAAATCAGAGTATTCAGGTTTAATATCGTAGTTAAAAATTTTTTTTTCCATTAATGATTTAGCGAGCATTTTGTTACCACAACCATAATCTAATATTTTTTTTTCAGTATTTCTCAATTTTCCAATTTCAATAATTTGTTTAATAATCGTTTTAAAATAAAAATTTGTTATAAAATTATTATAATTAGTAGTATTTGAATTAATGAAATTACTCATTACAAGAAAAGTATTTTATATAGTTCAAATTAATGATTGTAAATACTTGGAGTAATTACATTTACCATAAAAACTTATAGCCTTAATTAAATTTTTCTTTTTTATCCATTTATTATTTAATGCAATTTCTTCCAAACACGCTATCTTAAATCCTTGTCGTTTTTCGATAGTAGATACAAACTGGGATGTATCGTAAAAATCTTCAATTGATCCTGTATCCATCCATGCACTTCCTCTTCCAAGAAATTCTGCCTTCAATGATTTTTTTTTTCTATAAATATTTAATAAATCAACCATTTCTAATTCTTTTCTCTTTGATTGTTTGAGAGTTTTTGAAAATTTTATAACTTCATTGTCAAAAAAGTATAGACCTGTAACAGCCAGTTTGGATGTGGGATTTTTTTGCTTTTCTTTAATTGAAACAATTTTTTTATTTTGATCGATATTTGCAACACCGTAGAGAGAAGGATTTTTTACAGAATATAAAATTACTCTTGCACCAGATTTAAGTTTTTTATAATCAATCAGTTTCTCAGTTAAATCTTGTGCATAAAAAAAATTATCGCCTAAAATCAATGCAACATTATCTTTTTTTATAAAATTTTCTCCTAATACAAATGCATCAGGAAGGCCTCTCGGGTATTCTTGCTCTATAAAAGTTATTTTGCATCCTAGATTATTACCATTTGGAATAATCTTTTTAAATTGAGAGATCTGACCTTTATTAACAATTATTAAGATGTCTCTAATTTTTGCTAGCATAAGAATAGATAAGGGGTAAAAAATTAAAGGTTTATCATATAGTGGTAATAGCTGCTTGTTTACAGCTTTAGTAAGTGGGCTCATTCTTGAACCATAACCCCCAGCTAAAATTATTCCTTTTTTAATCATTTATTTAACCCATAACGTTTATTAATTAATATTTTTTTGATTGGTCTAAAATATGATTTATTTTTTAAATACCAATCGATTGTATTGTATAAACCATCATTAATACTAATTTTTGCTGTCCAATTTAACTTTTTTTTAATTTTTTCACTGTCTAGAGAATATCTAAAATCATGTCCTGGTCTATCTTTAACAAATTTAATTTTTGAATTATTTTTTCTATCAAAATATTTAAAGTAAATATTTATTATTTTCTTTACTAATTGGATATTTTTAAAATTTTGGTTAGTGCCAATATTATATGTATTTCCAACTTTTCCTTTATCTAAAATTGCCACTAAAGCATTACAATGATCAAGAACATTAATCCATTCTCTTGAATTTTGTCCTCTACCATAGACTATAATGGGTTTTTTTTTAATTAAATTAAAAATAATTTTTGGTATTAATTTCTCTGGAAATTGATTTGGTCCATAATTATTACAAGAGCATGTGATAATAGCAGGAAAATTATATGTTCTAATAAATGATTTAATTATATGATCTGCTGAAGCTTTGCTTGCAGAATATGGAGAGCTAGGATTGTAACAAAAATTCTCATTTGATTTACCCCTTAAAATATCTCCATATACCTCATCTGTTGATATATGAATAAATTTAATTTTTTTTTTTGTTTTTTTAATATAGTTATGAGTTGAACACAAAAAATTATAAACTGATAGTATATTTGTTTTGATAAAGTCATCTGGAAAATCTATCGATCTATCGACATGTGTTTCGGCCGCTAAATTAAAAATAGCAACTGGTTTAAATTTTAAAAGTATTTTGAAAATTTTATCTTTATTTGAGATATCAAGTTTAAAAAAAAAATAGTTCTTATTTTTTTTGAATACTTTTGAATTATAAAAATTTGCAGAGTAACTGACTTTATCAATATTAATAATTCTGTAATTTTTTTTTATTAATACTTGAATCAAATTACTTCCGATAAAACCCAAACCACCGGTTACAATTATACTTTTCATAATGAGCTCGTTTGGTGCCCTCGGCCAGACTCGAACTGGCACTCCGCAAGCGGCAAGGATTTTAAGTCCTTTGTGTCTACCAATTTCACCACGAGGGCATGAGTTATTTT
>MDSV01135809.1_pt1 | contig 10624 bp, 6 predicted proteins | sample 810851 | NCBI WGS metagenome assembly MDSV01 (sample SAMN05326640, study PRJNA326480) | marine metagenome | isolation source: seawater | place: Atlantic Ocean: North East | collected 2012 | reverse complement strand
ATAACATTAAGTTTGCAAAGTGTTACAAACACGTGAACGAGCGATAAATAACGAAAACTTAACTTACTAAAAAGTACTTTATTGTTACGATTAGGTTACGATCTTACAGTTCTAAATTTTTAATAATCAAAAAACAAAAAAAAATCATATTCGTGACAAACAGTATACATTTTCTTCGGCATTTTGTGACAATTCTACTGTAGAAATAAAACTGTTCGCTGAATAAAACAGTGGACAAAAATTAAATCTGCAATGAAAAAAAGCATGAGAACAATGGCGCTGGCTTTGGGCCTGACGGTTATGATTACTACCCAAGCGGGCGATATTGATGTAAAACTACCTGCATATAAGAAGGTATCCGGTGTTTCAGGAACACTTAATTCAGTTGGTTCAGACACTTTAAATAACATGATGGCTCTTTGGGCTGAGAGTTTTCAATCAGTTTACCCAAACGTTAAAATCCAAATCGAAGGTAAAGGTTCATCCACTGCGCCTCCGGCATTAATTGAAGGTGCTAGCCAAATCGGGCCTATGAGTCGTCCTATGAAGTCTACGGAAATTGATGCCTTTGAGAAGAAGTTTGGCTACAAGCCGTCTTCTGTAGGTGTCGCTATCGACGCACTCGCCGTATTTGTTCACAAGGACAATCCAATTAAGGGTCTTTCACTAAAGCAAATTGATAGCGCCTTCTCTAGCACTTACAAATTAGGTGGCAAGCCAGCTAAGAATTGGGCTGATTTAGGACTAAGCGGTGCTTGGAGTAATCGCGCGCTTAGCCTTTATGGTCGCAACAGTGCATCTGGTACATACGGCGTGTTTAAAGATATCGCTCTTTCTAAGGGGGATTACGCTTCTAATGTAAAAGAGCAACCTGGATCTTCGGCTGTAGTGCAAGGTATAGGTAGCGATCTTGGAGGGTTAGGTTATTCTGGCTATGGTTACAAGACATCTTCTGTTCGTGCTGTTCCTGTGAATGGTTATGAGCCTAGTGCAGACAATGCCCTAACCGGTAAGTACCCGCTTGGCCGCGTTCTCTACGTTTACTATAACCATAAACCCGGAACAAAACTCGACTCGACAACTCGTGAATTTCTAAAGTTCACCTTGAGTAAGCTCGGGCAGGAGGTTGTAGTTAAAGACGGATACTTTCCACTTAACGCTGGAGCGGCTAATAGATTTCGCTCTAAGCTAAAGTAAAAATCTCAAGCTGGGGTGCTATCTATCTTGGGAATGCTCAGTGATGTGTGGGGTGGGCTATTTGCTTGCCCCACCATCCTGTCTAATCCCCCCAACGGATAGCCCCTTTAAAATACTGAGTACAATCTAAATAGCACCCTAATTATTCATGGCAAATAACAGCCATATCTCTCCACTTGGTCCGGAACGGTTTCAAGTCTCAAAAAAAGTACTTTGGATCGATCGGTTTATGAATAGCTTTATCAAGGTAGGTGGGTTCGGAGTCATAGCCGCAATTTTTTGCATTTTTCTTTTCATTCTTTGGCAAATCATCCCTCTATTTCAAGGTGCCAAAAGTAGCTTGGCTGGTACGGTTGATTTTGCACAAAATGATTTAAAAATTTTTGGTATTGATGAATGGGGTGAATTACCGTTTGTAGCCGGTACGGATGGAGTTTTTCATTTTGCCGACCTGGAACGTGAGTCGACAGTTGAGAATAAACAGGCCACGCGTCAATATAATGTTGAATCGGGAAAAATAGTCTTGGGAGACCGAGGCATATTCCGAAAAGAAATCTTCTCTGGAGAAAGCTACCAATCATTAAAATTTGATCCCCGGCCAGGATTAGCAATATACTCTAATACCAACGGTCAAATTCGCTTAGCTAAAGTCAAATTCGCACCTGTGTTTGACGATGAGGGGGATCGTAAGATCGACGTTCAGATTGAGTCAGAATCACCATTTCAAATGGGTCAAATTGGACAGGAAATCTTAAGTGTAGATGTCCTGGAAACTGCCGACAAACGAATTATTGCAACAGTCCAAAAGACAGATAAAAGTTTAAATGAAATAAACCTGCTTTTCTTTAAGGCTGCAGGCGGCTTGTTCGATGATGGAGGACTTTCACCCCAGGGCTACGTTTATCTGAGGGATGATAAAATAGGAAACCCAGTTCAAATTCTGATCAACGGCGCAGGTGATTCAGTAATTGTTGTTGATGACGAAGATCGTTTGCATTACCTGAGACTAGAATCTGATGAAACTGTTAAAAACGAATCAAGTGCCAGTGGATTACTAACCGGCCTAGGCGATGATTTTGAAGGCGAAGAAGCGTTGGGAAAAGCGCCTTATAAATTTACACATATGCAAACCTTTTCCCCTCTAAGCAAGGAGATCGGTTCCAGAATTATCTCGTTACAATGGCTGTTTGGTCGTGGATCATTAATGCTAGCCGGAAGTAATGGAGAACAACATATCTTAAGTAGTTACAGTAAGGCTGGGGGAGGTTTAGAATATGATCGAATTAACGAGTTTCCACCCCTTACAGGAAGTGTTGATCTTTATGACTATAGTCGAAGAAATCGTGCATTTTTAGTTACACATGGTACAGAGGTAATCTTGCAATTTGCCACCACGGGAACAACGCGTTGGCAAACTGATCTTGGATATAAACCAGCGTTGGCAGCATTCGGGCCAAAGTATGACTTGATGATGTTTGCAAACAATCAAGGGGTTTTAGAGATTAGACACTTACAAGATCCCCATCCAGAAGCTGGCTGGAAAGCGTTTTTCGGAAAGATTTGGTATGAAGGTCAACCTGAACCAAAGTATACATGGCAATCAACTGGTGGTGAATCGTCATTTGAACCTAAACTATCAATGGTGCCGTTAATCACTGGGTCTTTAAAAGGCACGCTATATGCTCTAATTTTTGCGGTTCCTATCTCAATATTCGCAGCCCTTTATTCATCACAATTCCTGTCCAGACGATTAAGCAAGATCATCAAGCCCACAATGGAAATCATGGCATCTCTTCCATCTGTGGTTTTAGGTTTTCTTGCCGCTCTATGGCTTGCCCCAATACTAGAAACAAGAGTGCCATCGATAATATTAATCATTACTTTGGTTCCAGTAACCTCACTTTTTTTTGGTTACTTTTGGAGCCGGTTACCAAAAAATATACGAGCCGTATTACCAGAAGGGAGCGAATTTTGGGTTCTTATCCCGGTAATGGCTATTGCTACTTGGCTGGGCTGGATAGCCGGCCCTGTTATGGAGCAAGTCTTTTTCGGTGGTGACTTTCGGCAGTGGTGGCCAAGGATTACCGGAACACCATTCGAGCAACGCAACTCACTGGTGGTTGGTTTCATGATGGGGTTTGCTGTTATTCCAATCATTTTCACCATTGCTGAAGATGCGATGAGTAACGTCCCAATTTATCTCAGAAGTGCTTCTCTTGCTCTAGGTGCCAGCCGATGGCAGACCGCTTGGCGAATTGTTTTACCCACTGCTGCTGCGGGGATATTTGCTGCAGTCATGATTGGGTTCGGTCGAGCAGTTGGGGAAACAATGATTGTTGTAATGGCAACAGGGAATACTCCTATTATGGAGTGGAACATATTCTCTGGAATGAGAACTCTCGCTGCGAATATTGCCGTGGAACTTCCAGAAGCACCCCAACATAGCACCTTGTATCGTGCTTTGTTCCTTGGGGCGATGTTACTTTTTCTCCTAACATTCACAGTTAATACAGTCGCGGAAGTTATTCGTCAGCACCTCCGCAATAAATTTAAAGCCGTAAGCGACTAAGCATGAAAATCGAAGAACTCAAACAACGTCCCGCAGGAGAACCCATGGTCTGGTTGACAGGCATGGGGCTCGCCTTGGGAACCGTCATGGTAGTTTTCCTGCTTTCGGTCATTATTGCCAATGGGATTACGGTGTTTTGGCCTAAGCAAGTTCATCTGATTCAACTCAAGGAAGACAGTTCATTTAAAATAGGTCAAACAAACATGATCGCAGGAGCTGTTTCCATGGATCGAGAAATCCCAGGGCAAGAAGAAGGTAAACGCGAATACCAATTCTTTGTTGGCAACAAGGATTCCTATGGTTTCATGTATAAATTTATACCGCAAAATGATATTGAGTCTATGACTTTTGCAAAAGAAATTATGGTTGCTGAACGTCTCGAGTACGGGAATGCAATATTCTTCCCAGTTCAATTAAACCTTGGAACAAATCAAGTTGTGAAGGCGGATGAAAAAAACTTTATTAGCGAACTTCATCGAGTTCTAAATGAGTGCAATAACCGCCGCGATCAATACACCAATCTTGAAAAGAAAGATATTGGACGAATCAACAATGCAATTCGCAAAATAGACATACGCGAAAAAGCAATTGTATCTTCTAACACACGAAGTGAAATTGACTTAGATCCATTACTTACAGAGGAATTGGAGAGTTTAGACAGAGAGAAGAATGACTGGATTAAAGAGTACGAAGTTCTGGCAACTCAGGCTGAAAAACTTCGGATGGCCCAAAAAACTAATACACTTACCTATCGATTGATTACCGGTGAATTAAAAACGCAGGCTATAGGTGATTTCGTTCATATTTACAAACCCAATGAATTTGAATTTTGGGATAAAACCGGATTCTTTTTTAGTCAGTTTTGGGGGTTTCTTACTGAAAACCCTCGAGAAGCCAACACAGAAGGTGGTGTGTTTCCGGCAATATTCGGAACGTTTGTAATGACCTTGCTTATGAGTATTGCAGTAATGCCTTTCGGGGTCCTTGCTGCTATCTACTTACGAGAGTATGCTAAAGACGGTATCTTTGTTCGTGGTGTTCGTATAGCCGTAAACAATCTAGCTGGAGTGCCTTCAATCGTATTTGGCGCGTTTGGAGTTGGTTTTTTTATATACTTTGCAGGCGGCACAATCGACCGGCTATTTTTTCCTGATTACGTCGCTAGTAAAGTGCCCTTCTTTGGAACAGGCGGTATCCTATGGGCTTCACTTACGTTAGCATTAATGACTGTACCAGTTGTTGTGGTAGCCACGGAGGAGGCGCTTGCGTCTGTGCCTCGAGCAGTTCGAGAAGGGTCATTAGCTTGTGGTGCCTCGAAATGGCAAACTATTCAACGGATTGTAATCCCTGCTAGCGCGCCTGGTTTGTTAACTGGATTGATCTTGGCCATGGCACGTGGTGCGGGAGAAGTAGCCCCTCTAATGCTAGTTGGGGTTGTGAAATTAGCACCCGAACTTCCAATTGATATGGTTCCGCCATTTATTCATCTCGACTACAAGTTCATGCACCTAGGCTTTCACATTTACGATGTTGGTTTTCAGTCACCTGACTCTGAAGCAGCTAAACCAATGGTATTCGCTACAACATTCCTTCTTATACTTCTCGTGGTGATCATGAATTTAGCCGCTATTTTAATACGCAATCACGTTAAGAAAAAATATTCCACAAGTGCATTTTAAAAAATACCGAGCATGTCAAAAATAATAGAAAAACAAGCACTAACTCAACAAGCTGAACCTTCTGGGAAAATGATTGAACAAATTGGTGTAAACGGTAACTCGATTGAAAATCCGCTCATTCGAGTATCAAATGATTTCTCTTTTTGGTATGGCAAAGCGCAAGTGCTATTTGATCTCAATCTAGATATTCCTAACAGAAAAGTAACAGCTCTGATAGGTCCCTCAGGTTGCGGCAAGAGCACATTGCTCCGTTGCTTTAATCGGATGAATGACCTGATTGAAGGCATACATCACACCGGCGATATTAGCATTAACAATCAAAGTATTTTTGATACTTCTTTGGAGATAATATCTTTACGCAAGAAAGTCGGAATGGTATTTCAGAAATATAATCCCTTTCCTAAGAGTATCTATGAAAATGTAGTTTTCAGCCTTCGGGTTTCTGGAAGAAATAAAAAATCACTACTTGATGAAACAGTTGAACGAAGTCTAAAGCGTGCTGCTCTTTGGGACGAAGTGAAGGATCGCTTGCATGATAGTGCATTAAGTCTATCCGGAGGCCAAATGCAAAGGCTTTGTATTGCCCGGGCAGTTGCAAATGATCCAGAGGTTATTTTAATGGATGAACCATGCTCAGCGCTGGACCCGATTGCCACCGGAAAAATTGAAGAACTGATAGTTGAGTTAAAAGAAAACTATACGATCGTGATTGTGACTCACAACATGCAACAAGCCACTCGGATATCAGATCGCACCGCTTTTTTCTATCTGGGTAAATTAATCGAATACAATGACACCAAGACTCTTTTTACAAACCCAGAAGAGCAACAAACTGAAGACTACGTAACAGGACGATTTGGATGAACAAAATTAAACAAATGAGCCATTTAGAGGCCGAGTACTCCGAGTTCAAGAATAAGCTACTTCTAATGGCTAGCCATGCTGAAACCATGATGGTCTCAGCTATTAATTCGGTTATCAAAAGAGACGAAGACCTAGCGGAAGAAACCAAGAAAATGGATTCGAATATTGACCGGTTAGAAATGGAATTGGATAACCTTGGCGTAAACATCCTATCCCAGGCACCTTTAGCTCGTGATCTGAGGCTAATAACTTCAGGGATGAAGATTTCCAGCGATCTTGAGAGAATTGGAGATGAATCAACAACTATTGCTCGTCGATCAAGTAAACTAGCTGCTGATCCTCGTGCAATCATTCCAGTAAATATTGAGAGAATGGGAAAAATAGTAGGTAAAATGTTAGCTAAGTCACTATCTGCGTTTGTTTCTGGCGACACAGACTCCGCCAAAAATATCATCACAAAGGACAAGGAAGTTGACGCTTTAAACAAAGAAATAAGAACTGACTTAATTTTAGCTATAAAACAGAATCCAAATAGCACGGAATCCAATCTAAATATAATTTTTATCGCTAAATCCCTCGAGCGTATTGGCGATCACTCGAAAAATATTGCTAGAGATGCTGTTTTTCTCTTTGAAGCAAAAGATATTCGTCACCCCAATCTTTCTAAATAAAATGAAAAAAAATATTCTCATAGTTGAAGACGAACCTGACGCAGTAGAATTATTGGAGTTACATTTAAAAAATGCCGGTTATGATGTGACTGTTGCAGAAGATGGAGATGAGGCTCTAAGAAAAATCCACAAGTCGATCCCAGACTTGGTTATTCTTGACCTGATGATTCCGGAAATTAACGGATTGGAAGTTTGTAAAGTCATCCGAAAAGATCCAGCGACTGAGTCAATACCTGTCGTGATGTGTACAGCCAAGGCAAGTGAGATTGATAAGGTTCTTGGTTTGGAACTTGGTGCAGACGATTACATTACAAAACCATTCAGTCCTCGAGAATTAGTATTAAGAGTAAAGAACCTACTAAAGCGTAATAACAAAACCCAACAGCCTGAAAAAAATAAGATTAGAATTGGAAACATAACAGTTGATAAGAGCAGTCACGACGTGCTCGTCGGGGATTCGATTATAGATTTGACAGCAACAGAGTATAAACTTCTTATGCTTTTTTTGGACAGAATCGGACGTGTTCAATCCAGAGAAGTGCTGTTAAGAGACGTTTGGGGGTATCAATCTGATATCGACACTAGGACAGTAGACACACATGTGCAAAGGCTACGCACAAAATTACTTAGTTCATCAAACCATATAGTCACAGTTCGAGGTTTCGGCTATAAATTTTTGACTGAGACTTCATAGAATACATGTTTTTGATGGGTTTTGCACAAGCCGATGTACTTGCTCTCCCATTGAAACTGAGTGAGATTCATTGAGAAAAAGGGAGACACAGTGGGATTTGCACAGTCTTAAACCATTTATCATTGGAGTTTTGAATGTTATGAGGGTTCGATTCCCTTCACCCTCTCCACTTCTCCAACCTTCATTCTGAACGGTTTACCGCTACGATAGAGCAGTGAAGATTCAGGTTTTACCACGGATTCAATGAGCACAATCTAAGATCTTACGCTCCAACTCAGCTCTCTGATATCTATGGTTTATTAATGTCGACTCCCTTACCTTTTTTCTTTGTAAGTCGCATTTACTGAGGTCACATAATCCAGTCTTGTCACAAATGTTGTGGGCGAATAAATATCATCAATATACTCTGAACTATGATACCATTGGTCAACTCCTTCAAAATATTGAGGCTCAGCATTGCCAACCCATCGATCAAAAACCATTCCTTCAGCAGGTGGGTCAGCAACAATAATAATTGGTTTGCCAAACTCGTAGTATCGTCCGCTACCGCTACCACGTGTCACCCTCAACTTTCTCAGCCCATCTATTCTCAAAGAATCAATTTCAATGAAGTAAATCTCAGTTTGATTCACGCTACTTAACGACAAACGCACATCGGAAAGAACGGTGCCTCCATCTTTAAGTTCTACTTTCTCTAACAAATACTCCTTGTATTCACCCGCACCTATTTGGTCATGAATGGATATCTTACTGCCATCAGCACGTAACTGCCCTACGGTAACGTTTACGGTGTCTTGAGGCCCCCTGGCTCCAAGCCCCAATCTCACATTGTAGAGCCCTGCAGGTAAAGCGATGCCCCATGAATGATTGCTACGCTGGGTTTCAAAAACATTGCAGGCTGCGAAGAGCATGTTGGTTTGCGAGTCACCCACTGAGCCAGCCATGTTGTATCCCTCAAGCCAGCCATAAGTATATCCACTCAATTTCTTGCCATACGGAGCGCCCCCGTCGACCTGGTATCCAGCAGTTGCGTAAAATCCTTCCAAGGGACCAAATGAGATCCGTATCGGCTTACGGTATAGCTCCACTGGGTTTGCCTCGCTCACAAATACTGGTCTTAAGGTGAGATCTCGATTTGTTTTAATTGTCAGCACACGATCTTCACTCTCCATATCACCAATCCAACTATGAAAGCGGTAGCCTTTTTTCGGAATTGCTGTGGCCTTAACCGGAATATTGTCGACGTAGAGACCTCCCTCAGGTTCGAGTTCAGCGTGTCCGTTCGGCACATCCTTTTCGATTTTTAGCGCCACCTTTCTCATGCCGACGAAAACAGGAATTCGCTCTCGGCTGACATTGCCAGAATTATCCTCAGCCTTGACAAGAATCTCGTGTAAACCGGGAGACACGTTGGTCAATGTCGCTGTGATGCTATGGGAATCTTCTAGCCTCTTTATTTTTCGCCCGTCCAGATACAATTCCATTTCAGATATTGAACCACCGTTGTAGTCGTTTACATAAGCCTCAACTTCAATTACCGCTTCGTTTTTAGTGATGAATATTTGGTTTCGTGTGGGCCTTACGAAGTTTACAAGAGGTCGCGTGTCATAGTACTGAAGGGAAAGACTATTCAGATAATCTTCTACGTTGGTATAGCCATCATTGTTAATGTCTTCAATTCCGTCCCGGAAATCATCGGGATCTAATCCATTGGCAAGCTCCCATTCATCAGGCATTCCATCATCGTCCTTATCAAAAGAGGCTGGTCGCGACTTCAGTTCAGGCCACCCCCCGACTGCTGCTTGCGTATCAATAAAGCCATCTGTGCTGCCGTTACCTCCATCTGGAAAGCTCACTGTTCCGCTAGCGACGTCATTGAGGATTCTCTGATCGACCAAGTCTCGCTTCACACTGGCCCCAGCAAACTGAAGTACTTTTTGGTAGGCTTCTTCGGCAGAATGGGTCGTCACCATACCTGCCTCTAACGGACTATTCAGTCGGAGCATTTGTTTGTCCTCTTCTGACATGTGTTTCCACTTGGAATCGAATTGGACACCGAATCTCCAGTTATCCTTTGTTGCTCTTTCGGACCCGATAAGTTTGTTGCCAGCGATGTAAAACTTTCCCCAAACATTGTAGAGGGGATCCCAGGTCTCGACCCGATTCCAGACTGCAATAATTCTCTCTTGATTCTTAACTGTCGCGGGCCCGGGTTTATAATAATTATTCACAATATTGACGTTCATCCCTTCGCCCCCATAGCAACTGTTTCCTCCCCAGTTGTAGATGACATTATTCCTGAGATCGACGAGGTCCGACAGCGCGTAAGAAGACACATACTCCCCTAACCTTGGATTTCTGCTGTCATGATGTGCCAATAGGTTATGGTGAAATGAGGCATTCTTGCCCCCCCAAACACCACCAAACCCATGTTTGCCGCCTTTGTGTAAAGAGTTCCGCAAGCTCTCGGCGATCAAACACCATTGCATTGTGAAGTTCTCGTTCGCATAGAACGAAGCGCATTCATCAGTAGACCAACTCGCAGAACAATGATCAATTATGACGTTCCGGTTCTTTTGGCCGCCAATCGCATCCCCCTGTTGTCGTGCCTCATCTCCCATTCGAAAACGGATGTATCGAATAATGACTTCTTCAGAGGCATCAAGGAATACCTCGTAGTTCTTGAGGCAGATCCCATCTCCGGGAGCGGTTTGCCCCGCAATCGTAAGATAGCCGTTTTGTATTTTCAGTCGGCTCTTCAATTCAATCGTGCCCGAGACATCAAAAATGACAATGCGAGGTCCTTTCGCTTCAACGGCAGCACGAAGACTACCATCTCCACTGTCGTTAAGGTTGCGTACTTTAATCACTCGACCACCGCGTCCGCCTACCGTGTACATCCCATAACCTTCAGCCCCGGGGAAAGCAGGAATCTCTTTGGACTTCGTCT
>MDSV01087302.1_pt1 | contig 10624 bp, 8 predicted proteins | sample 810851 | NCBI WGS metagenome assembly MDSV01 (sample SAMN05326640, study PRJNA326480) | marine metagenome | isolation source: seawater | place: Atlantic Ocean: North East | collected 2012 | reverse complement strand
TCATACAGGTGACTGGCCTTATGGAAGAACTAATCACTATTATTTTGATTTAAATAGAGACTGGCTTTACTTAACTCAACCTGAGACCCAGGGAAGAGTTGCATTAATAAACGAATGGAGACCTCAAATTTTAGTTGATGGTCACGAAATGGGTTCTCAAGATACCTTTATGACAGGACCACCTAGAGAACCAATTAACAAAAATATTGATAAAGATCTTATTAAATGGGGTAATGTCTTTGCTCAAGATCAAGCGAGTGTATTTGATAAGAATAATTGGCGCTTTTATACAGGTGAATGGCATGAGGACCTCTACCCGGGATATTCTTTTTACGTTCAATTTAGAGGAACTCTAGGTATACTTTATGAACAATCAAGAATGGCTGAAGATGGCGTAAAGAGGCCTGAAGGAACAATTCAATCATACAAGGAATCTGTTCATCATCAATTTGTTAGCACTTTAACAAATCTCGACACATTATTAAAAAATACAAAATCTATTTATAAAGATTATTGGGATGGTAGAAAATATAATATTTCTAAAGAAAGTATTTATGCAGATAAATCATTTGTAATTTTACCTACTAATAACAATGACCGATTAAATACACTTGCTGAGAAGCTAAAAGCCCAAGATATTGAGATCTATCAAAATATAAAATCAATCAACTCAGTCAATGTCTTAAAACAAAATGGAGATATAGAAAAAGACTTTGTTATTCCCCTTGGTAGTATGATTATCCCAAATAAGCAGCCTGAAGCGCCTCTAATTTCTGCAATTCTTGAATTTGATGCAGATATTGATGAATCAGTTCTTCTTGAAGAAAGACAGAAAAGACTAAGAAATGGCTCATCAGTAATGTATGACACAACTGCATTTAATTTTACAATGATGTATGGTCTTCCTGCGGTTATGGTTCCATCAAACATATCAAGTAACTTGGAACCATGGTCACCATCCTCAGTTTTATATGAGGTTACTGAAAAAGCTGTTATGTGGGCAGTTGACGGAGACGATGACAGGTCTGTAGCTTTTGCTGCTCGTCTAATGGAACAGGATATAGAAGTTAGAATTATTGATAAAAAATCAATTTTATCTGAGCATATCTTATCAAGAGGAAGTATTGCCGTAATTAAGATGGACAATCCTAATTACAAAGAATTACATAAAGTAGTTAAAAAAACTGCAGTAGATCTAGGAATTTCAATTGTTTCAATAGAATCAGGATTTGGTGCTGAAGATCTTCCTGATTGGGGTGGAAGGCATTTTAAGTTATTAAATAAACCTCAGATAGCAATTTTAAGTCATGAGGGTTTTAATTCTTATGATGTTGGAGCTAGTTGGTGGTCTTTAGACCACCATCTTGGAATAAGGCATAGCCAACTTAATTCATCATTAATTTCATATGGAGATCTTAGAAGGTATAACACCATAATAATGCCTAGCGGCAATCCTAACATTAGTAACTATTCTTCCGAAATATTAATTGATTGGGTTAAACAAGGAGGAACCTTAATTGCTAATAACAGAAGTGCAAAATTATTAGCATCAAGCAATGAATTCGGTAATGTTCAATTACTTCAGCAATCATTTGATAACAGTAAGTCCTATAATATAGATTTAATGCGAGAAATTTACTCATTAGACAACAATATTAATAAGAATGATGTTAATTCTAACAGAGTAAATTTTAAGATTGATTATCCATGGGAATCATCAGACAGAACTTATTCAAAAGATGAATTAGAGATTAGAGATAAATGGCAATCTCTCTTCATGCCTTCAGGATCAATGCTTGCTGGACGTGTTGACCAAAAGAGCTGGATAACATTTGGTAGTGAAGATTTTATACCTATTTTGTATGCTAATAATCCCATATTAATGACTGGAGGAAATGCTGAGGCTCCTATTAGAATCGGAGAGCTTATTCAAAACAATGAAATTAAGAAAAATAGAGCAATAAATTGGTCTCAAATCCCTAAAGGTTATGACTTAAATGTAAGGTTAAGTGGTTTGGTATGGCCGGAAGCATCTCAGAGAATAGCTAACTCAGCTTATATAACTAGAGAAAAGATTGGTAAGGGTCAAGTTATTCTTTTTTCAGGTGAGCCTAACTTCAGAGGCTCGACAAGAGGTACAAATAGACTATGGTTAAATGCTGTTATATATGGAAGTGGATTGGGTACTGAGACCCTCATCAATCAATAACAAGAGTTTTTATTTATGTTTTTAATTAATCTTTTTGTTATTCTAACAATCCTTAATAGAATTCTTAAAAATCGTATATCCATATATTAATTTCAAATGCAATAATTACTAATAGTTTATTTATTTGGTAAAAATATATATTTAACAATTAAGTAAAGAGCAAAAATACTCATAATAAAAAATTCATTTATTTCAGAAATTTTATTTATTTTTATTTGAGGCTTTTGTTCCCATATTAAAGCTAAGTCTTCCCCCAAATGATTATTAACAAAAATTAAATCCGAGTCATATTTATTTTTTAAGAATTTTATATTATCGGAGGATATTTGAGGATGGTAGGCAGATTTATTTTTAAAAGTAGTAATAAAGTTTCTTGAAACATAGTCACTTAAATTATTTTTACCAAAATAATTAATAAATTTAATAATATATTGTTCAGCTTTTGTAAGACCCCTGTTATCTTTCGTTTTGGGATAATTACTTAAAATCTCTTTAATTTCATTATCACAATCATGAATTGAATTTAATATTGATTCCCATAAATTATCTTTTTCTAATGAATAGTTATATAAATTTATTTGATAGTTTTTTTCTATACAATTCTCTAAGAATTTTTTATTGGGACCAAGTGGCAAGTGTCTATAAAATTTCATTTTTGTTAAGCCCCTTTTTTTAATATCCATTAAATATTGCGAAGTCATAGTGTCCAAAGGGTTTCTATAACATTGAATAAAAATAAAATTAAATTCATTATTATATTTTTCTAGCTGACCCCAAAACTTCTCAGCTCTGTTCTTTTCGGATAATCCTTCATTCGAAAATAAATACGATTTATAAGAAGGTGAATTTTTGATTCGTTTAATTATGAATGTATCAACCCAACTATTACTATCCTTATCTAATAGTTTAAATGCGGGTAAATTACCAATTTGAAAGTCATTATTAGAAGCAATATTTAAAAGATGATGATTTACAGGATAGTAAATTCCAAGATTTTGCAGTTTTAAATGATTGTTAGTTAGAAAATTTTGAAATGCAGTTGAGCCTGTTTTTGAATGACCAATGTGAATATATACATTTTTTTTTGAATTTGATTTAGACATTACTTACCACCTCTACTCTATTATTCTTTCTTTTAAATTAGTTATAATTTTTTTGTTCTTTAATAATCTTTCAACCTCATTTATGTTTATTACTTTATCTCGCCATGATTCATTTTTATCTTGAACAGTATAGGAATGTTTTTTATCAATTGCTATTTTGAGATCTTTAAAATTAAGCGAACTATATATATTATTTAGACTTTTTTCCTTATCAGAGCGAACACTTATGTCTTCATAATTGACTATATTGATAATATTCTCGTTAGAGATTGAGGAATAGTTATATTTATACCATTTCAAGATTTTAGTTTGATATGATAATAGCTTGCTTTTATCTATTTCAATTTTAATATCAGTTGTATCTACTTTGTTCCATTTATTTAAATTAGACGCTTTTTCTAATGATATGTATGAATCTAATATATTTCTTAATAGAAAAATATAGTGAAGGGATTTATTTCGATGTAGTTTTTTTAGACTATTATCAGATAAATGCTCGTTGAATAACTTAAAAAAAATTTTCTTATCATTATTTTCTTGAGCCAACTTTAAAAGAGTTGATAGGAACATATTAGGCTTACTCAATCTAAATTTATTAAATTGATTGTCATCAATTGAACCATCAACATAAGAAAATTGATCCCTGTGAATTTTTGAAAGATATTCAATATCATTATTTGATAAACCATATGGTTGCAATGGATGAAAGAGCTCGTAATAACCTTTAATACCATCAATGTTTTTTACAGCATTGCAGAACCAGTTGCTTCCTGATCTTGCTACGGTTATTAAACAAATTTTTTTTATCATTAAAGCCTCTATTTTAACGTACTTCTAAAGTATATTTACTAATAATCATGTTAATGTTATCAATGATGGAATTAATCTCTCCACCAAAAGTAATCTTTGATTGGAATAATACATTTCTCATTGAATCTTTGCCTTTTATAAGAAGTACAGCAGTTACATTAGAAAGCATTGTTATAAATTAATTTGAGTTTAGTAGGATATTCTTAATTTCTTCTGATTCAATATAAACATCTTGATGATTGGATATAAGTTCATCAATTTGGATTGCGTTTGTAATCTTATCTTGCCAGTTTTTACTTTTATCTTGCTTAAACAATTTGCTATCTGAATGATATTCTTTAAAATTATTTTGATGGGTAATATTATTAAATAAATCAATTACATTATCTTGCCAATTATTGTTGTTATATATTTCGTCATATGTGATTATTTTAATATCATTATTTTGTGAAAAAATCTTATAAGAATTTACATAAAACATCATGAATTTCTTGTAGAAAGATAAAAATTGATCTGGATTTACCTCTATTTTCATTTCTGTTGTATCCACACCTCTCCAAACTTTATTCTTCTCTGCTTTTACTTTAGAGATAAAGACATCCATTACATTTCTCAAGACAAATATAGTAGAAATATTATTCATATTAGCTATTTTTAATAAATGATAATCACTAATTTTATAATCTTTGGTGAACTTCACAGTTAAATATTTATAATTAAGCTCATTAAAAAAATCAGACAAAAGCATTACAAATTCTGAATAATTTTTGTTTTTTTTATGAAAAATTAATTGATTATATTTTTCTGATAAATTTGAATCTTTATAACTATAAATTTTATGAGCATTATTCTCTAATTCCTTGTTTTTTAATTTACAAACCTCACAATTCAAATAGCAAAATGAAGGAAAATTAATTTTCATAAAATTATCCAATGCAGTTACTCCAGAGCGACCATGAGAGATTAGAATTATTGTATTTAGCATTTGAATATTTTTTTATGTTATAAATGAAATGAATTTTTTAGTAACAAAAGTATCATTATAAATATCATTACCATATACATCTTTAAAAGTTTCTTTTAATTCACTTGTGAAACGAATTGTGTTGTCAAGATATATTCCAGGTTTTTTAGTTGTAAGATGTTTTGATGATTCTTTTGCAATCCAATTATCAATATTAGAACCAATATTCCATAAACAGAATTTTTTAGTTAAATCTATCCATTCATCTAGTGTGATTTGAAGATATATCTGAATTTTTAAAAAATAAAATATGTTTATTAAATTATGCATTGTTACATCTGATGAAATGTCATCAATATCGACATGATAAAGATTATTTAAATTCATTGCTTGATACATTCTATCAATATTATATTTAGAGGAATTCTTTAACTCAAAATCTAATTTATCTGAAAAATTACTAAATGATTGTAAAGACTCAAAGTAAGTCAATCCGTTATCTGTTTTATCATGAAGCCATCCTTCAGATCCTTTTATATGATAATTTGTTGCAGAGTATATAATATTAGCTGGATTTCTTATTGAATGAATTCCAATATATTCATGGTTAGAAAGATCAGCTTCTAAGATTTTAGATTGGGCATCAAGAATTAGAATTGGTTTATTATCTGTGGAACTTTGTTTTAAATCATCAAGATTTAAAGTATCAGTATATTTAACTTTCCTAATGTTATATCTTTTAGAAATAACATTAGTTAAATCATTCCAAAAAACGGTACCAGTTTTATGATGAGTTGAAAAAAAAATAAACATAAATCGTATTTAATTAAAAGAAATTTGTTTTAATACATAACTTAACTTTCTTTTATCATGAACATTAGAAGAGTCTAGTGTTGATATTATTTTAATATCATTAGTTCTTCCTTCTACAAGCAACAGTTTTATCTTAAAAATATGATTTTTACTATCTAAATTAAATAAATATTCTAAATTATTTACATAAATGGTTAATTTACCATGCTTATCTAGCGGATTAAAAAGATGAATATTTATTGAATCAGTATTTTTTTGGTTAATAAAATTAAATTCTAATTTATTGCTACACCAGCCGTCATCGAAAAGGCCTTTTACATTTTTAATAATAATATCTCTACTATTTGAAAAAGGCATAGCTTTTTTGCTAACTGGTGAAAACTTTGTTTTTTGAATTTTATTTTCTTTGGCAAGGTCTTCAGATAAATTACTAAGATAAATTATTTTTGATACGATGGCTTTAATGCTAATCATTAAATTTTTATCATCTTCTGTTAATTGATCAGTAAATTGGTTGTTGTAGTATTCACTAGAAATCAATTTATCGTCTTGTTGTGTCTTTGAAAACATGAAATCATCTTTAGCATACAGATGCTTATGAAAATATTTCTTATATAAATTTTTATTTGATTTTGAAAATTCATTCTTCCATAAATCAAATACATTCTTAGTCACTTTTATATCATTATTTACATTTATGTAAGAATAGAATGATTTAAGAAAATCATTTATTAAATTGGTTAAATTCGATGAGATAAGATTTCTTTTTAAGTGATTAGGAAGAAATCTATTTAAGTATATTTTTAATTGAATTAATTTAAATGATGATGTGTTTATAGCTTTTGGAAATTCGAATTTATCTATATTAACTAAATTGATATTATCTAAAAAATTTGTATAAATATCATTAGATACACGAAAATCATTATACAAAGTCGGAATTATGTTCTTCTGGCCAAAGTTTTTTTCAAAACTTTCAATACTACTATCATAGTATAAATCTTTGCAGCCTTCAGGGTTCATAATAGATTTCTGAAGATCATTGAAATTTAGTGTCCTTTCGTGAAGATATTCTTTATTTACCCTAGTAAAATAGCTGGATATAAAATAATCCAATTGGTTTCTAAAAGTTACTAAAATCTTTATATCATCAAAATAGTTTTCAAAAAATTTTGATATATTCTTGAGACCATCACTATTATCACGCATCTCCCATAGATGTTCAGATGATATTATCCAATTATAATCAGCATATTCATCCAGTTTACTTATAAGCTCATCTTTTATTATCTTTTCAATCTCATTTCTATTTTTACCCTTGAATCTATTATGTTCATACCAGGTCTGAGCAGATGATTTATTAAAGAAATATTCTATGTTGTAGCTGATACCATCAAAATTATAATAGCCATAAGATAATAAAAGTGAGCTATTCATTTTCAAGAATGTTTGTAAACTAGTAGTACCTGTTTTTGGTGTTCCAATATGAAGATATAAAGTTTTTGGCATATTTAAGCAGCTGATGTAATTTTGTTAAAATGCACATTTTTTAATATGTAACTGAGCTTTCTCTTATCTCCTGGTGTTGAGATGGATATAGACGATTTAATTTCTAATTTATTTACAGTATTTGCATAAATATCACATTTTAAATTAAATACATCATTTTTTATGTCAGTATTAAATGTATATATAACGTCATTCAAATTAACTACAAAAGACCCTTTGTTATGATTAGGATTGATTATAAATATCTCAATTTCATTTATATTATCTAAAGATTTAAATTCAAGATTTACTCTGTCCTGTGCCCAATAATCTTTATGTATTCCAAAGGACTTACTAATAGCAATATGGCCCTTGTATTGTGGTTTTGTTGAGCATTCATTGTTTATAATTTTCTTTTCAAGATTGATAATTCTTTGAGTTTGATTATTAATTCTAGTTTGTAGCTTTTCGGTATGTTTAATAAATAAGTCTTTGACCTCTGCAGTTGAGATGATACCTTTTTTTGTGATTTCCTGTATATCAGTAGGAGTTATATTTTTGGAGTTAGATTTAAAACTTATTTCATTTTTAATATTATGGATCAGGTCAATAATTTCGTTGTTTGTACTATTAAGAAACATATTCTTAAGTTTTAATCCATCCTTACGAATTTCATTTACTAAACCTATATTTGATGATATCTCTACTGTAAGTCTTGCTAACTTCTCAATTGAATCAACAGTATGAAATTTACTAAATGCATAAAGCCCAGTAAATGCGTCTTTTGTTCCTAAAATAGGAAGATCGCTAATTAAAGCCTCAATAGTTTTAATTTTTAAACCAGTTGTATTTAGTGGCATTGGATTAATGACCAAATCTATAGATTTATAAAAATTAGCTATATCACTCTCTGGCAGCACCCCCAATCTATTTAAAAACGGATAATCCCCACTTAAACGTCCTGATATTAGCCCTGCAATATTAAAATTTAAATTAAATGTATTAGATTCATTATAAATGAGTTGCAAATAATTTAAATATTCCTCTAAACCAGAGATATTAATTGGATTATCTGAACCTAAAAAACCTATGTTTAATTTATTGCCATTACTTAATGAAGAATTCTCTATATCAATCTTTTTAGGAAGATATTTGATTGTATTTACTTTTTTTCTCTTGCTGTATAAGCGGTTTTTAATTTTTTCATTTTCATCATCTGAAATTGTAATTATTATATCGGCCTTTTGAAATAACATATCTTCACTTTTTTCAGATATACAAAAGCATTGTCTTTTCAATGTTTCATCCCAGTTAAGATGAATATGCCTATCACCATATATATCATGGGTATTAATAATTTTGATAATATTATTTGGTATGAAGTCTAATATAGGCGCAAGATAAACATAATCACATACAACATAATCATATTTAATTATTAAAACTTGTTTTGCTATAAAATTAATTAGATCAGTATTAATAATTGATCTATGATCTTGTATACCATCAGTAAAATCTATTCTTATGCCAGGTTTAGCTTTAGCTATGGGAAAGTAATTTTTAAAGTGTTTTTCATATCTATCTAGATTTTTATTAAGCTTTTCTTCAAATGTATAATGAACTAAATCAATATCAGACTCCTCGCTTAACGCTGAAGTTATATTTTTTACATATGCTCCATTTCCATGGAATGCCGGATAGATATCAACATCAGTAATCCATAAACCTCTTAAACGCTCATCATTTGAAGAGTTGTTGCTTTTAAGTAATTTTTTCCCTAAAAAATTTATCATTTTTTTATTAATAATATTTATATATATTTTATATATATGTATAAAATGTGAACATACTTTATTATATTAAATAAGAAAAAATCATCAATGGAAAATCTGAAATTACTGATATGAGATATAAAAAATCTAAGAAAAATTAATTAAACAATATATAAATTAAAATGCACCCAAATAAAATTCTTTTAGATTGGAAGTCACTTCCACAAGCATATATAAACAGACATTTATCCAATGAAACACTAAAAAGAAATAAACTTTCCGTGCTTGATACAATGGATAATTATTTAAATAACAAGTTTATTTCATCTAATAAAGTAAACAAAAGAAAATATAAATATGATATTTATATTATTTCATTACGTAGATCTAATAGATTAGATAATTTAGATAACCTTTATAATTTGTATAAACCATATAAAAAGTTTGATGGAATCGATGGATTATCTAGTGATTTTAATTATAAAGATCATAAATATAATTTTAATATTGAGCCAAATCATTTTGGGCATGCTGGTTGTTCACTTAGTCATCTATATCTAGCTGAAAAGTTAGCAAAATCTAAGAAAGATTTCTTTGTAATATTTGAGGATGATTCTGTTTTTTTTAACTTCTCTGATGATGTTCTTAAAAACATTATTTCTAATATAGATAATGAAATGGATATAATTTATCTATCAAGCAGATGCTCAGAGAAAATCTACGCCTCTGCAGACTTTATACAAAACAAATGGTGCAATTTTCCAGATAAGCAAATCTACACAATGGCAGAAGTAGCTAAAATTATGTCTGATAATAAAATAAATCTCCCTAAGTCAAAATTGAATCGTCCATATACGTTAAATGGTAATGATGGGTATATTCTTACAAAAAAAGGAGCATCTAAATTATTAAAATTTTTAAACTCTCAAAGTTACAAACATAAACCATTTGGAGCTGGCCATAATATTGATACTATATTTACGAAAATGTCGCTATCAACCAAAACAAACTATTTTAACTATAAGGACAATAACCTCATTAATACATCAGCTATTCTTAAATCCTATATAAGTAGATTTCCAGTTTCGGGTATTGCCCAACATTTTGGTATCAATACAAAATCTGATATACAAAATAAATAACCTATAAAAAATTTTGAATACAAAGACTGATTATAAAAAAAATTTACTAATTTTTATTTACCATCATAGTTTTTTACTAATTGTACTAATTCACTATTAACCACAGTTCTTATACTCCCTGCATCTTCAATAAATTCACCAAAATTAGTTGAAGAAGTAATTTTTGAAAAACCCTCCGACAATTCACTCATTGAATCAGCGCCAAGATAAACCATATGAGAAGCATATCTATTTCCATAAGTAATAGCATTTAAACCAAATGAACCAGGAATATTATCAAGCTGAGCTTCAACTAATTTTTTCCAGGCTGCTGCATAATGACT
>MDSV01079075.1_pt1 | contig 10624 bp, 10 predicted proteins | sample 810851 | NCBI WGS metagenome assembly MDSV01 (sample SAMN05326640, study PRJNA326480) | marine metagenome | isolation source: seawater | place: Atlantic Ocean: North East | collected 2012 | reverse complement strand
GCGATTTATACTATTATAAATTTAGCATTTCAACATTAATAAATTGCGTGTATACCTACTAAAAATGAGAGCTTTAGTATTTCCAGGTCAAGGATCACAGAAAAAAGGAATGGCGTCAGAATTAGAGGCCAATTTTAAAATTGTAAAAGATATTTTTTCAATTGCTGATGATGTATTAAAAATCAAATTGTCTAAAATTATATTAGAAGGTCCTGATGAAGAATTAAAAAAAACCGAAATTACCCAACCTGCAATTTTAACAACAAGTTATGCAATATTTAATGTTCTTAAAAAAGAATTCAATTTAAATTTACAAAATGTTAAATTTTTTGCCGGACATTCATTAGGAGAATACAGTGCTTTGCTAGCAGCTAACTCAATAAAATTCGAGGATGCTCTTAGACTTGTTCATAGTAGAGGTAAATTTATGCAAAATGCTGTCCCACTCGGCAAAGGATTGATGTTAGCTGTTATGGGAATGAAAAAAGAGGAATTAAACTCTCTAATAAAAGAGATTAAAAATGGAGTTTGTGAAATTGCTAACGATAATTCTCATGGTCAAATTATTTTAAGCGGCAGCAAAGAGTCTATTACTGAAATTAACGATTTATTAAAAAGAGATAAAAAAAAATCTATTCTTTTACCAGTTAGCGCACCTTTTCATTGCTCATTAATGTTACCAGCCGCTGAAAAAATGAAAGATCTTTTAAACAAAGTAAGCTTTGCTAAACCAGATATTTCATTAGTAAGTAATGTAACAGCCGAAAAAATCTCAGATAATGATATTATAAGTAATTTGTTGTATAAACAGATTTTTTCACAAGTTAGATGGCGAGAGAGTGTAGAATTTATGACTAAAAACGGGGTTAACGAATTTATTGAAATTGGTCCTGGAAAAGTATTAAGTGGACTAATTAAAAGAACTAATGACAAAGTTATGACTAAAAGTATAAATAGTTTGGAGGATATAAAAAAATTATAATGCTTGATCTTAAAAACAAAAAAGTTCTCATTACTGGTGCATCAGGTGGAATAGGCGGAGCACTTGTAAAAAAATTTTTATCATTGAATGCTAGTGTTTTGGGAACAGGAACTAACTCTGAAAAACTAGATAGCTTAAAAAAAAAATTCCAAAATATTAAAGTAAAAAAATTTGATATATCTGATCATTCATCTATTGAAAAGTTTATAGAGGAGGCATCTACTGAATTGGGTGGTTTAGACATATTAATAAATAACGCAGGTATAAACAGAGATAACCTATCTCTAAGAATGAAAGACGATGAATGGCAAAAAGTAATTGATATTAATTTAAGCTCAACCTTTTTGTTATCCAAATACGCGATAAAAAAAATGCTCAAAGGAAGCTCTGGTAGAGTGATTAACATAACGTCTATCGTCGGACATACTGGTAATATAGGCCAATCAAATTACGCTGCTTCTAAAGCAGGAATTATAGGTATGTCAAAAAGTTTATCTATAGAGTATGCAAAAAAAAATATAACAATTAACTGTGTTTCACCTGGATTTATAGTATCTGACATGACAAAAAATATACCTGAAAAAATAAAAACTATATTACTTGCAAAAATACCAATGGGCAAAATGGGTTCTGGGGAGGATGTATCAAATTGTGCTGCTTTTTTAAGTTCCGATGAAGCTTCATATATAACAGGTGAAACAATACATGTTAACGGTGGAATGTATATGCCTTGACAATTCTTACTAATAATCTTAGTAAGAATATATTAAATTAAATTAGGAAAATTCATGTCAAAAGAAATTGGTTCAAAAGTAAAAAAAATAGTTGCAGATCACTTAGGCGTTGATGAAGAAAAAGTTGTTGATGAAGCAAGTTTTATTGATGACTTAGGCGCCGACAGCCTAGATACAGTAGAGCTGGTTATGGCATTCGAAGAAGAGTTCGGTTCAGAGATTTCTGACAGCGAAGCTGAAAAAATTCTTACAGTTGGTGATGCAATTAAGTTTATTGAGAGCAAGTCATCTCAATAAATTAAAAAGAGGAAAAGTTTTGGGACTAAACATTGTATTGTCTTCACCATCAGGTGCTGGCAAAACCACTATAACCAAAAAACTAAGTCAAAAATATCCAAATATAAAAGTTTCAATATCTCATACCACAAGAAAGCCCAGACCAAATGAAATTGATGGAGTGGACTATTTCTTTGTAAGTAAATCAGAATTTGAAAAATTGATTTCTAAGGGAAATTTTTATGAACATGCTAAAATATTTGATAATTATTATGGCACTTCTAAAAATCTAGTAAAAAAACTTCATAAAGAAAAATTTGATGTAGTATTTGACATCGATTGGCAAGGTACAAAAAAATTATCAGAATTTAAAGAATTAAATTTAATTAAAATTTTTATACTGCCACCTAGCAAAAAAGAATTAAAAAATCGATTGATAAAAAGAAATCAAGACAACAAATTAACTGTCGAAAAAAGACTTAAACAGTATGAAAATGATATCCAACATTGGTCAGATTATGATTATATTTTAATTAATAATGATTTAGAAAGTTGTTTTAGTCAAATAGAAAAAATTATTTCTAACATCAAAGAAAAAAAGAATATTAACTAACAATTTTTCTCATAAAAATTTGCTATTTTATAATATTGACTCTCACTTAAATTTTCAGGTCTTAACTTTAAATCAATATTTAAACTATCTTTAACTATTTTGTTATTTATCTTTAATTTTTTAAAAGCTTTATTAATCATTTTTCTTTTATTTGAAAAAAAAACATTGGTAACATACTCTAAAGTTTCCATATACTTAAATTTGATTTCTTTTCTAGTAATAGGCACAAACTCAATGACCATAGACTCTACTTTTGGCTTAGGAAAAAAACAATTTTTTGAAACATAAAAATATTTTGAAATTTTCAATCTAGCACTTGTTAATATGGACAATCTTGAATAATTTTTACTTTTAAATTTAGATATTATTTTTTCACCAACTTCTTTTTGAAACATAAAGACCAACTTGCTATAATTTGGCGGCCAATTAGATACTTTGATAAATTTTACAAGAATTTGAGAGGAAATATTGTAAGGTAAATTTCCAAATACAATTAAATTTTTTGAAATTATTTTATTCAAGTCAACTTTCAATATATCTTTATTAAGATATTTTAAGTTTTTCTCATCTCTAAAATTTTCTTTTAATATTTTTATAAATTTTTCATCCTTTTCAATTAATGTTAATTCAGATGGTTTTTCTTTGATTATTTCTTTAGTTAGATTTCCGGTACCTGGACCAATCTCAATTACTTTCATTTTAGATATCGAAGAAGAAGATAAGATTTTATTAATAATGTTTTTATCAACTAAAAGATTTTGGCCTAAAGACTTTTTAAATTTTAACATTAAACTTTATATTTTAAAATAATTTCTATACATCTATTTAAACTTTCTGCATCAGAAATATTTTTTCCAATTTTATCTTCAGCGACACCGTGGTCTGGTGAAAGTCTTATATAAGGCAAACCTAACGATATATTAACAGCATCAAAACCAAATAAAGCTTTAAAGGGAGTTAGTACTTGATCGTGATACATACCAACAATAACATCTAATTTAATTTCTTTCGCCTTTAAGAATGCTGTATCCGCTGAAATAGGACCTATTAAATTAATTTTTTTTCTTAGACTTTTTATTGTTGGAATAATTATTTTATTTTCTTCAGAATTTTTACGCAATTCAAAGTTATGAGGATTTAAACCTAAAACTCCAATTTTTGGTTTTTTTTTGAAAATTTTTTTGTAAAAGACGTTTAATGTTTTTAATTTTTTAGTAATTACTTTTTTATTTATAATTTTTGTGACGTCTTTCAACCTGATATGTGTTGTTATAGGTGTAACTGATAACCTTTTATTATAAATCATCATTACCACTGAATTTTTGCATTTATTTTTTTTTGCAAGATATTCTGTTACTCCCATATTGTTATTTTTAAATAGATTTTTTTTATTTATTGCACAATTTATAAAACCTTTAATCTTTTTCTTTTTAGCTAAAACATGAGCAATATTAAAACACTTTAATAAATATTTTGAAGACTCTTTTGAAGAAACTTTAAAGGAGTTTTGAAAACTTAAATTAACATTTAATACTGTTAATTTATTTCTAGAGAGCACGAATTCATTAATATTATTTATTTTTACTAATCGTTTTTTTAATTTTAAAATTTTTAGTTGAGATTTTAAAAGGTTAAAATTACCGATGATGACACATTTTTTTTTAGAAGCGATCGATTTGACTAATATTTCTGAATTAATACTATTTGGCTCACCTAAAACTATTGCAAATTTATCCATTTATTTCCATAAAGGTTTTTTTTTCTAAATCAATATAATGTGAGTTTGAAAAGATATTCAGCTTTTCCTCTTTCTTTTTTTGAACAATATTATTTTTAATTCTCTCTAAATCTAAATTTTCTTTTTCCAATATTCTTTTATCATTAAGTTTAAGTATAACAATATTATTTTTATTTTTTAGTGGATTGGTAACTTCTCCTGGACTCAATTTTTGAATTTCTTTTAAATAGAGATTAGAAATTGATTTTGAAGAAAGCCAACCAATTTTTCCTCCTTTAGAGGATGAGGGTGAATTACTGTACAAAGTGGCCGTGGCTTCGAAACCTTTAGATTTTATACTGCTTATTAAATTTGAAATTTCAAAATTTTTATTATTTTCTAATACAATTTCAGATAAATTATATTCTATTACTTCTTTTTGTTTTATAACTTCTTTCGATAAGCTTGAATTTATAAGATCTTCATCAACATCTAATTGTTTTTTGTAAAGAGTATAAATTAAAGAGTTCCACTTTAAGTTAGTAATTGCAGCACTAATAAAACTTTCGTAATCTGCATTAAAATTTCTAAAATGGTCTTGCAGAGAAGAATCTTTTAAACCAAGATTATTCTCAATGCCAATTACATAATTATTTAAATCGGTCTTACTATAATCTAATATATTATATCTATCGACTTCGATTTTTTTAATAATATTTTTTTTTAAACTTATAAATGCCATGCTTTGTAATCTAGCTAGATTTTCTTTTGTTGGAGATTGGTTAGACAATGCTAAAATCGTATTGATTTCATTTACAACGTCGTAGTTAGTAATTATATTATTACCAATTTTTGCTAATATTTTATTTTTAATTTCTGCATCTACTTTTTCTTCTAGAGGAAAGAAAAATATAAAAAAAATATATAAAAAAAATAATTTTTTCATTATTTAAAAGATGGGGATGTTATAGATCCGAATGGTGAAAAAGTAACTTTAAACATTAAACTGTCTTCAGGCTCTAGGTCACGGTCCCTATAAAATTCTCTTCTAAAAGCAAGACCTGCTCTTAAACAATCATTTATATACTCGTAACTTAAATCGTAAAATTCTGCTGAGTTAGATAATAAATTTCTTTTTGCTCCGAAAGTTATTGCAGAATTAACAAAATTGAAACCTGCTTTAGTTTGAATGTATTTTTGATCACCTATGTGTTGTTTTTCTTCAAGGAAACTTAAGTTAAAGTTTGTTTTAGGATAGATCAAGTCCAAGTCTATTCTGTTTTTATTTAAATCTTCTAAATTTTGGTCTAATAAAAAGTTGTTTGTTAAAGTTAGATTGTTATTAAGTTTAATTTTTGTCTCGCCAACTATATCAGAAAATCTTTGATTTAATGAGGTTTTTCGGGGCATATCTTGATTTTCCTTTTCACTTATAATTTGACCTAAGCTAAATCTGAAGCTTTCATCAATTATATTTTTATCGTTATCTAATCTATTCTTTTTATAATCAAAACCTATACTAATGCTTGATCCAGAGTCTACTTGATCAATGGTGTTAATTTTATTTAAATTAAATAAATTTGAATAGCTCAAAGAAGTAGAGTTGTCAGAGATATTTCTTGAATCATTTGGAGATAATTTAAATAAGGCTCTAGGTTTAAAAACTCTCAAACTATTATCTTGATGATATTTAAATAATCCGAATTCAGATTTAAGTCCTAGAGCACCATAAAATTCTGAAATAGTATTTCCAGTTTTATAGTTAGAAACATTTTTTGCATCGTAATTTACATTTTTTATTAAACCTAAAAATTCATTTTCGATTCCGAATTTATTTATCCAGCTATTAGAGATCCAGCTTAATTGATTTGAAACTACATCTATTTGTTTATCTACATCATAATTTTTAACAACTAACTCAGATTTTAAGTCAACAATTCCTAAATTTTCATCCAAAAGTATGTTTTTTTCCAATGAAGCTTCAGGATAAATAAATTCATATTTCTGATTCCCGTCCTTTGATAAATCCTCATAAGCTGAAAAATTGGTATTAAAAAAAAGGTCTTCCTTTTGAAAATTATAGCTAACTGTATTTTTAAGAGTATCATCTAAATAATCTACCAATGAGGTTTGTAATTTATTTATTTTTGGGTAGGTATCATTTGATACATGTTGTAAATTAATTTCTAAATTACTAAAATGATCAACTTCTTCAATAAAGGTAGTGTTAAAATTGGCAAATATATGTGATCTAGAGCCTGGTGTTTTTTTGTCAGTTTTTTCTTTATACCCTTCTGTAAAGCCACCATCTAAAATAAAAAAAGATTTTGAGAAATCCTGTCTGTATTCAGCTAAATAAAGAGGTTCATTATTACTATACATTCTAGGAGTAAAAGTTAAATCTTTATCATCTGATATATCCCAAAAGTAAGGTACATCTAACCCCAAACCGATATTTGAACTATTAGTAAAAGTTGGAACTAGAAAACCAGATCTTCTTTTTACAGTAGGATCTGGATGAGATAGTTTCGGAAAATAGAAAATAGGAAAATCATATATTTTCAAAAAAGCATTTTCATAGTAAACAGTTTTTTTTGAATTATTATGTTTAATTTTTTTTGCCCTAAGTTCCCAAGGTGGACATTTGTCCTCTTTTCTAAACTGACAATAAGTTAAAACTCCTTTATGGACCGAAGTTATGTCAGTACTTAAAGCTATACTATTTGCAAATATTCTTGGATCATTTCTTTCATCTATTTTGAAATCGTTATCGTTCAAGAATAATTTAGCATCCGATCCTATGATCTTCTTTTTTTTTTCATCTATATAAATTTCAGAAAAATTAAACAAGTTATCATTTTTATCTTCCATTTTTATTTTTCCTTTTGAAAAAATTACATTTTCAATAGAATTATAATTAAACATTTCAACTGAAATTTTATTACCATCTGCATCGTATATTACCGAAGGAAAGTCAGATCTAATTATATTGTTTTTATTGTCAAATTGAACGTTATTACTTTCAAAAATATAATTTTCACTTGTGATAACCTTTGTTACTCCTTTGCTTTTCAAAAAATCTTTTGTTTTAATATAATTTGCTTCTTCAGCAATTAATGTATTTTTATTTAAATCAATAGCCTTTACATTTCCGATAAATTGTATCTCTGAGTTTTTTTTATTAATTTTAACTTCTGAGGCAGAAATTTTTAAATTATCTGCTTGTAAAGCATTATGAAAAAATACAAAAATTATAATTAAAAATTTTAATAAATTATTTTTCATTTATTTGCAACAAACCTACCGAGTTAATTAAACTAATAATTATGATAGGTATCCAGACTGATAATTCTGGAGATAGCCTATCTGACTTGCCTAGCGCAACTGATAAATCCTTCATATAGTAGATTATCGCGCAAACAATAACTGCTATTAATAAGTAATTAATGTTGTTTAAACTTCTATTATTTACAGTGAAAATAGCCGCTAAAAAGGCCATTAATAGTAAAAAAAATGGTAATGAAAAAAAAGAATTAATTTTCTCTGAAATGGTTGATTTTTCATAACCTCTTATAATTAATTTATTATAATCAGTAATAAGCTCAACAAAGGATATAGTGTCTAAATTCTTATATAATGTATTTAATTTACTTAAATTATAAAAAGATTGAAACTCTATTAAATCAATTTTATTCATATTGATGTTATCTAAATTTTCAAATTTGTAAATTTTAGCATTTTCTAACAACCAATCGTTAGTTGACACATCTGCTCTCTCAGACTCTATTCTTTCTTTAATAAAATTATTTTTTCCGATTACATTTATCGAAACATCAATGAGAAAATTATTTTCAAGTCTTTTCGCATTAATTATTACTAAATTATCTTTTTTATTCTCTCTTATCCACACTCCATTTCTATTAATAGTAACCAAGTGATCTGTATCTTTTGAATAATTCGACTTAGTTTTTTCATAATATTTAACCATATTTGAAGTTATAGGATTAATAACTAAAATAATTATTAAACCCCAAAAAAAGGTAACAGAACCAATTATAGATATAACTTTTACATTAGAATAGCCAAAAACTTTGAGAGTTAATAATTCATTGTTATTTTTAATAGAAATAAAAAACCACATAGCTGACAAAAAAATTACAAAAGGCATTAAATTTATAAAAACTAAATTAGGGATATATGAAAGGGTTAGGATGACAGGTAAAATTAAACTTACTTCAGAGTTTTTAAAAAATTCTATTTCTTCAAACAGATTTAGTATTAAACCAAGGCAAATAAATATTAATATTGTATTAAAAAGCACTTTACAATATTCCAAGATTAAATAGTTGTTTATTTTATTATTCATTTTAACTCTCTTTTAAACTTACTGATTAAAATTAAATAAAGAAAAGGAGCCATCAAAAAAGGCGTAATTAAATAGATGTAAAAATATAAACTTGATATGCCCGAATATCTCACTAATAAGTCAGACATAACTAGTAGTAAGAATCCAGCAGTAAAAAATATATATCTATTTAAAATTTTATTTTTCTTAGTTTTTTTATAAATTAATAGAAATGAAATTAATACCGATATTATTGGAATATAAAGCGGCATTACGATTCTTCTTGAAAACGTTTCTACGATAATTGAAATATTATTTTTTGGACAATTTTTAACAAATTTATTCTCGTCTAAAATTTTTTTAAAATTATTTTTTAAACAAAATAATATTTTAAAAGTAGATGTTTCTTGTATCTTTACTTCTTTTATAACTCTATTGTCAAAGTTTTCAAAATTTAATAAAGTTTTATTAAATTGTATAATTTTAACAACATTATTTTTATCATAAGACTGGATGACGCCATTCTCCAATATAATTTTGTTTTCACTAATTATTCCATTTTCAGCAATTATTGTTTGGTTTTTTGAACTCGTTTTATCTGGTAACAAGTTTTCCAAATTATTTCCATCATCTTTGATAAATATATTTTTAATGATATTTTGATCTTTTTCGCCTATAAAAAAAGTTAATCCTTTAAATGTATCAGCAAAGACATTTGGTTTAAGAAGATTTGAAACACTGTCAACCCCAGATTGTTTTATCAAACTTCTAGACTTATTTAAAGAATATGGTGTTATTATAGTGGAGAAAGCCAAATATAATAAAACTACTAAAAATGAAATTCGAAGAAATAAATTAGATATTTGTTTTTTCGAAATACCAGACGTCCAGATTACTATAAGTTCATTTTGACGTTCTAATTTTATTATTGTGAATACTAATGCCAATAGAAAACTTAATGGAATAAATTTCGTTAAGATATTAGTCAAATTTAATAAAGAATAAATGAAATATGTTGAAGTTGAGTAGCCACTATCAACTATCAAATCAAGGAAATTTACAGCTCTAACTGTCCAAGCTATTAGAGATAAGGAAAATAGAGTGAGAATAAACGATCTGATGAATTCTAGAGTTATATACTTATATATTTTGTTTTTTAGCATTAGAATTTGTTGTATATAAATAATGCAACTTTAACTAAAACTCAACCTATGATAGTACACTATGATTAATAGTCCATTGAAATCTGGTATATTTAAACATATATACCATTCAAACCTATTAATTTAAAACTTATGCCTATAGAAATTAATCATTCAAAAAATACGAGCAGAAATCCCTCTGCTAATCTGGTGTTATTTTCAAACGAGAAATTTAGCACTAATAATTTGAAGAGATATTTATCGGAATCCGATTACGATTATATTAACGATATACTTAAAACTAGTGATTTAAAAAAAAATTTGTTTGTTTTTGAAATCAATTCAAACAAAAAGGTAGTTTTAATTTCAATTAAAAATGATTTAAAAACTTCTGATATAGAAAATTTAGGTGCAGAATTTTATGGACGTATAAACTATGGAAAAAATAGCGAATATTTTATTGAGTCCGATAGCATTATAAGCAAACATAAAAATTTTATAGGTCATTTTCTTCATGGGTTAAAATTAAAATCTTATGAATTCAAAAAATATAAAACTAAAAAAGAAACAAGATCTATTTCTATAAATGTATTAGGGAATAAAAATAAAACCTCAACTCAAATTCAACTTAAATTTAAAGCCTTAGAGGATGGAACTTTTTATGCAAGAGATTTAGTATCAGAACCAGGAAATGTTTTACATCCAGATGAATATGCAAAACGACTTTCCTCTTTAAAAAAACTTGGTTTAAAAATAAATATTTATGACGAAAAAAAATTAAAAAAACTTGGTATGAATGCCTTATTAGGTGTAGG
>MDSV01064627.1_pt1 | contig 10625 bp, 6 predicted proteins | sample 810851 | NCBI WGS metagenome assembly MDSV01 (sample SAMN05326640, study PRJNA326480) | marine metagenome | isolation source: seawater | place: Atlantic Ocean: North East | collected 2012 | reverse complement strand
GCTGGTACTACTACTGCAGCTGCATCAACAGTTGATATTAATTGTGTATTATCACTATCATCTCCGATAAATGACATTAAATTTAGTCCATTTGCTCCTATTGAGAATGTATTTCCTACTGCTCCAAATGAATATACTGGCGATGATGATGTATTAATCATAGCATTTGCTAATGTTGGATCTAAAGGTGCAGCATTTGCATTTACATTAAAGTGTGCTGTAATATTATGTCCATCCATAACCATCCATGTTCCTAAATCTACAGATGTGTTTGTAGATAATACTGCCGCCTTAGGATCTGGCTTTCCTGTTAGATAACTTGGGTCTCTTAAGAACTCTAATAATGATACTCCAATTGATGCCCTCTCATCTGCTGTAAACTGATCACTTGAACCAGGTAATACTGTATTTCCTGTTCTCTGCCTTGATACTACAAAATAGATTGGATTAATTGGTACACTTACACCTGCTAATGCATAATCCATATCAACTCCAAATGTTGTTGATAACTGATTAACTAATCCGTAAGTCTTAATCTGCTCTCCAACAATTCCACCCATAGAGTATACATCTCTAGTATATCCTTCAACTATTACACTTCCTGGTGTAGTGCTAAAAGCTGCACCACTCTGAACATCTGCCTGTGATGCAACATATACCTGTACCTGATTTCCATTTACATCATTTATAGGTGTTGTTCCATCAGATTGAGTTAAGGCTGTAGCTGAGTAATTCCATGTTGGATCATTGTCACTTCCGTCAGCTAAGTTTGCATTTGCGATAGCAGTTATCTCTCCCGATACAAATGTTGCTGTAAATTTATCCTTCTCTAAACCAGCAACGGTATCAAACTCAGTAGTGATATCTGTAGCTACAGATACACCTAATGTTCCACTTGCATCCTCAACATTATCAGTTAAGTATGTTCCATCTGTAATTGTATCAGTTATTCCAGCAACTCCCTGGTCAGGTGATGGACTTGCAGTTGTTGCTTCTAACGCTAATTCATTTGTTGATGTGGAGAATGGATAAAACTTATAACCCTGACCAGGCTTCAACTTCATCTGAGATGCTGTTCGTGTAGTTGCATCTCCAGGTGTTGTCTCTCCAGCTAACTGTTCAAAGTTAAACTGAGATCTTAAATATCCATCTACCTCAGATGTTACAGTTGAATCAATTAAGTTATTATAAGCAGCCCATGTGTATATGTGCTCTGTGTATACTTCATCTGTAACCGCACCATCAGAATTTGTATCGTGAGGTACAATTGCAGATGTAAATCCATCTGGCATTTCTACTGTCTTATCAACTCCATCTAATGCAAAATGGATATTGAAAAATGTATTCTGTGCGCTAATATCCGAAAAACTCTTTGTTCCAAATTCAGCTCCTCCTACCTTGTATACAATATCAGTCTGTGTCTTAATAACATCCCACTGACCAGTTGCTACATCACCAACATAATATTCTAATGTATTTATATCTAATGAACCAGAACCAAACGGCTTTGAAAACCATAACCACTGTCCAGCCTTGATTGAACTAAAGTTCATATCTACTCCTGGTCTTGCTACAGGATGACAGTACAAATTGTCTGGCTCTACTGTATCATAATATCTAGCTCTGTATGGCTCAAATACAGAACTCTTGTATAAAATTATCTGGTTAGGATTTGATGCTCTTCTTACACCAAAGTAAAAATTCTCCGCTAATTCGTCATTCATATATATAATTACAGGCACCTTATATGTATCATTTGTTCTGTCTGTATCATCTGTGCTTAATACTCCTGTGCCATCTGTTACTAATCCGTCAGTGTTAGACGCATTCCACTTATCAATCATCGCTTGTGTAATTACTGTAACTCCTCTACATTGTGCTGCACCTAATGGACCTGTTGTTGTATTCTGTCCAGATAAGTTAGGAACCCATGATGATGTTCCATCTGATAACTTTGGCTGGTAAAATGCAATAACAACATCGCCAGCCATAAATGTTCCCATAGTTGAAAAATCAGCAGCAGTTGTTGTCCATTGCATATCTACCAAAATTGTCTTAGAAAATGCATAGTCATATGGATTTACTCCAAATTGTAAGTATTGAGATGTTGTCCCTTGGATCTCACCATACCCAGCAGTATAATCAATATTAGCTGTTGTATAATGTGTTCTCTTTGCCTGGATTCTCTTGTTCATCTCAACATAGCCATTATACTTCTTAGTTATAAATGCCTTTTGTGATACATCTATAATAACTTTCTTCCCTAACTTCATTATCAATGGCTTTTTTGGAGTTGTTCCGTGTCCAGACTGGCTCCACATCTTATTTGCTGGTACCAATTCAGAGACGCTACCCCCCTGGAATAAATAATACCTTAAACTTTGACCATTAGAAATACTGTCATGAAATACATTTAAATACTGAATACTGTGCTCTGTTACAACATGATAACATCTTGAATAACAATCGTTTTCATGATTCCACTCCTTGTCAGTAACTACAATAACATCCTTTGGATTCGCTTTAATACTCTTTCGATCTACACAAACGAACATATTATCCTCTCGTGAATGTAATGTTGATAACATTCTTAAACTTTCCTTATCTAATACTGTTTCTGCATCTCTACGTGGGATTAATGATTGTAATGAACTTCCCAATGCTCCACTAGAATCATATATAATGTTTGCCCAAATATCTGCAAATATTGGTTTTGTTGACATATTTATTATATACCAATAAAAAAATTAACACTTCAATTATTTTTAATTTTTAATCATTCTATTTAATCTATTCTCTTTATCTTTAGAATCCTTAAAACTCCATTTTCCTTTTTTACATATCACCTCTTTCCATATTCCTCCATATTGCTTATATATACGCATACCTTCCATAATCTTCCCACTTTCTATATCACTCGAATCCACATTCTCCAATTCATATGAAAAATAATTTTCTTGTATCTCATCAATATTATCCCCCAACTCAATAATACAAATATATAATCCCGATACTCTTCCACTTTCACTAAATAATTTCCATTTATGAAACGATAATCCATAACTATCCCCTATATATACCATAGGATGCTCACCATCCTGATGATACGTCTTATGTATTTCCCAACACATACTACTATCCTCCTTGCGATTTTTCTCAACCATTTATATTAGTTCTTATATATATACTATAATGTCTAAGATACTTAACAATATTATTGAAGATCAAACCTACCAATACTTCTCTATCTTCTTTGGCACATTCTTCCTTCTACCACAGATATATAAAGGTATCCAAAGAAAATCTTTAAGTGATTTATCTAGCATTTCTTTAATTATGATATCTACAGGAGGAATTTTATGGTGCTTATTTATGTATGAAACAAAACGAATTTTATTCTTTTCTGGGACTTTATTTTTGACATGTTGCTCATTAACTCTTCTTATTCTACAATGTATGTACTATCAACAGAGAGTTATGTCTAGTATGAGAAAAATAGATAATCCTGTTAGTGTTACAATCGACAAATAAAACCTTATTCGTATTCAAATACACATACTACAAATAATGATGAAAATAATCTCTCTTCTTCAGATAAATTCTTATATGAATCTAGTTCTTTATATTTAGATAGTGGTTCTGTCAATATATGCTTAAACTTAAACTTCTTACCTATACTCTTTAGTTCATTTATATCTACTAAATACTCTTTACTTGATGATTTATTAAAGTACTTTGTACCTTTAACAGAAACATTTATTCCATCACCATTTTTCTTTATCATAAATGTATTGTACCTTTTGTTAATTATTTTCTTAACAGATTCACCATTCATAAATACCGCTATAAACTTTCCTTTAGTTTTTATTGACTTAGATATGTTTAAGAAAAAACCATGCTTACTTTCATTATTTTCAAAAAAGTAATGAAGCGAAAAAAATGAAAATATTAAATCATACTTCTTTCCATTTGTTAATGTTGATATATTATATTTAGGAACAGATGACTTTATAAACTTCATTTTACTTGAGTTGTAAGGATATTCAACATTCACGATGTTTATCCCTGTTAATCCTTCTATTCCAGCATTTTCATACTTTTTTATGTCACCTCCTGCTCCAGAACCTATGTTTAGTACATTCTTTCCTTTTGAATACTTCTTTATTATTTCCCTTTTCACATCATTATGATACCTTCTAATACAGTTATAATTCAATTCATTCTTTATATCTGATAGTTTTATTGGTTCTTGTATTGCATTCCATGCATCATTCACTACAGAACAATTATTCCCATATATCTTGTCATATCTTATTTTTATTGGCTTCCAAGTTGACTTATTCCATTCAAATTCACATACAAATTCATTAACAATTACTCTAAAGTTAGATACATCCACTATTCCACTCTGAGGTAATAAATCATTCTTTAATCTTTCCACAACCCCTCCTCGTCTTGTTATATAAAATGTTCCTTTTCCATCCACACCTCCAAACGGATAATGTCTTATATTATTCCCATTACTATCCGTACCTGCTATCATCAATTTCCATCTTCCATCACTTTGAACATTAACATAAAAATCTACAGTATTATTTTGCTTCCATTTTAATATCTTATCGTTCTTATATGGTTGATGTATTGGTGTAAATATTATACCATCTGTTTGATAACCTCTTTTCGATATATCATTCAAATATTTATCAGGAGATATTTCTTTATTAAACATCACACTCTTCTTCTTTATATCACCTTCTTCAAATATCTTAGAATATCTTGTTTTATAATCCATCTCCCTCACATCATTTCCTCTATCAAATAACATATCAAATCCATAAAACTTCCTGCTTCGCTCGTCCATCATATATTCCCCATCTAATATAGTTCCACTATATTTAGCATTTACTGGACAAATATATGATATCTCACTTTCATTTATTGTACTCTTCGGTCGCCTTACACCATAACCCCTTCCAGATAAACATACCAACAACATTCGCTGACCATCCGTCTTGTCAGCTACTGCATATCCACATCGTATTCTATGCAACTCATTCTTCTTCATCGCATATGGTAACGCACCAGGAAAATATATTACACTAGATTCTCTTAACCTCATTATTTTTCTTATATTACTCATAACCCACTCCTTTTCATTATTACTTAATACATAATTACTCTTCGTTATATGCAATAATATCCCTATTATCGTTTTTATTATATCATTTAATACCTTTTCCCCATTTACTTTTAATATCTCTATTTCTAATTCAAACTGCTTGTTCTCCTCCACATATGTTATATCCACATTCATACCATCCTCCTTATACCTTGCCCTATATTTACTTCTCGTCATCTTATACATCCTCCTCAAAGTATTCTGATTATACTTACTCAAAAATATACTCTTCGGTATCTCCGTCTCCTCACTTTCACTTATTGTCATATTATATTGCTTCTGAAAATACCTCACCACATCAACCTTTCTCCTATCACGATACATTACCCTTTGCTTCTTTTCATATCTAACTTTACCATTACTTTCCAATTTTCGAAATCCTCCGTCGTATATTGTAGATTTCTCTAATTCATACCCCTTTAACCTTTTACCTAATATTTTCGTAACTATATACTTACAATCATCCTCATTTATAAACCTCTTAAACCTTATTTCAAACTCACTATCCTCCTTCTCCCTACTTTGTATTAGACTCTTCAATAAGTTTATGTCAGATTCATTCATCCCTTAATATTATTATTATTAATTTTTATTATTCTTTAAGTGTTATTTAAAGACAAAAATACTTGTTTAATTATAACATGAACGTGGTCAAAACAATTTAGTTTTTAAAAGAACCTTCGGTTCTTTTTTTTAAAAACACTTAAAGAAATAAGTTTAGTATAAAGTACGAAGTAGAATGATGAACAAGAGCAAGATTCAGTTGAAGGCGAAGAATATTGATGTATCCAAGTTTAAGTTTGATGAACCTAGCAAGAATAGGAACAATGGACAAATGGTGTATTTTGATTATAATGGAGATATGCCTATTATCCAGACTCCATGGATGAAAGCACCTTTTGGTGTGTATGACATTATTGATGAAAATAATAAGAGGTTCGTAAAGCTTACGACTACTTTCGACAATCATGAAAATGAAGATGAAGTCAATCTTTTCATGTCCAAGATGAAAGATTTGGATGAACACCTTATTGATCTCGCAACCAAGTGTTCAAAGAAGTGGTTTGGTGCCAATAAGAAGAAGGAAATCGTTGAGGACAACTATCGTCGTCTAGTCCAAGAAGGTTCTGAAAAGCGAAAGGATCCGAAGGATAAGGATTCAGACCCTCTTACCGACGAAGAAGGTAATGTTCTCCGATGGGAACCAAGCTTTGCAGCTGTTAAGTTTTATGTAGATGATCGTAGTAATCCTAGTAAGATTAAGGTCAAGTGTACAGACAAGAATAAGAATCCTTACGATTTTTCAAGCATTCCTAAGCAATCTAAGGTTCGTATGCTACTGACAGCATCTTCCATCTGGTTCATTGGAAAGAACAGGTTCGGTATTACATTCGTTTGTAATGAGATCCAAGTTGATGCAGATGAAAAGCAGCAACAGATGTCCTTTGATGATTCAGATAGTGATGATGATCATGACGAAGAAGAAGAAATTGAAGAAGAGGATTAAATAAAGCTTACATAAGCTCTGCCATCTTTTATAGTTAGAAAATTCCAACTTGTGCAAAAATTAAATAAATACAAATTATTGGGAGACGATGGCAATGGGATTTTTAAATCAAAAAATTGAATAAAAAGTGTATTAATCTCACTAAAATTTACAGAACCTGAGGGGTGAACTTCTTGAGGATGTAATGCAAATGAATATGTGAAAATGTTGTTACTTGGTAATCTTTCATGATACTTATAATGCTGCATACTTGTAAAAAATCGTTGTTCTCGTTCTGGTAGCAAATCAGTACCATTACATGATATAGTACATGTGTCAAACATCTCTTGTCCTCTATCAATTATTTGTTGTGTATAACCTTCTTCAGGTAACCCTCCAGTTGCTACATCTACAAACATCCATTGCAGTTCTTTCACTAAAAATTTATGAATTATTCTTGATCTATGGTTAGTACTTGTTACTAGTTCACTATCCTGCATTTGATGTTGTTCATATAATATCTTATGTTCGTTTTGAATAAACCTATTTGATTCGTTTTTATCCAAATAAATATAATCCGCCCATAATGTATAAATTATGTCTTTTCCTATTACATCTAACTTTGTGTTCTGCAAATACAACACTATTTGTACATCTTGATCATATATTGACATCAACGGTAAACTATTAGAATAATTCTTACAGAAAAAGAACGGTAATGCTAATGTACCCCCAGTAAGTTTACTTTGTGTACCACTTGTTACTGATCTAGATGTTTTTAAATCCTCATATATCCTATACTTAGAATCATTATTCTCCAATTCATTAATCATATATAGTTGATAACTTGATATTCTATCTATCTCATTCCCTCCGATCTGAAAACTTATATACTTAAAATATCTATATATATCAGCTCCTGCTGGTAAATTTTCAAAATGCAAATAACATTGTGATAATAAATCAGCATTCTTTGGTACCGTGAATGTTATTGTACTATTGTCATTTATGATTCCATCGTATGTTAACTTTACAGGCTCTATAGAAAATTCAACATGCTGTCTATAAACACTCTTAAAAAAGGTTATACTTGGGTCACCCGTCATAAGAGTATTTTCTTTACCTTTTATGGTTAGCAACATACTACCTCCCATATCTTACTTATTACTATTTATTTTTTAACAAAAATCAAACCAAATTATTCTCTTTAGTTAGAGAATGCTAATCCTTATCATTCTCTTTAGTTAGAGAATGCTAATCCTCCCATTCCTGATGTAATCCTTAATATGTTATAATTGATAGCATATATCATCAAGTTTGCACCACTTGCACTAGTTTTCTTAATACCAAACATATCGTACGACTCAATTTTAACAGCTCCTTGAAACTCTAAAACAGAGTTGTCAATTCTTGAGAAATTACATGTTCCTGATGGCTGATGCTCTTCAGGATGAATACAGAAAGAATATATATGCATAGGCGTCTCAACTAAATCACCACATGTATGATACTGATAAGGTTGCAACTGCTTGAAAAACTCAGGTGCACGAGCTACAAATCGCTCCTGTCCATTCAACATCAATCTCATTGTATCATAAGTAAAGTCTAAGAACTTTGTTGTTTTCTCTGATATAGTAGATACAGTTCTTGTACTTTGTGGATCCGGTTGTGAGACTGCTGATGCTAATTCCGATAATCTTAATGATGGGATAACTTCTTCATATGTTGTATCTGTTGAAATTAACAACTCCTTTACAGGATGATTAAAGTTTAATGTTATTTTCTTATTAGTCTCTCCTTGAGTACCAACATATTCCTGATGAATCTGTGTCTGCTCTATCAACATTTGATGACTTGTTGTCGCAAACCTCTTTCTTTCATCAACATCCAAATAAATATAATTACAGTATAAATCCACTTCAGGTTCAACATTTAATATATTACTCATCTTTCCAAACTTAATGTTAAACTTGACCTCGTGATACTGTAATGCAATTAGTGGTAATGCTAGTCCAGGATTTCTACAGAAGAAAAATTGAAGAGGTATATACATCCTTGTATACTTCTTGTCCTTCGTTATAATCTGTGGATCATCACCATCCCATGATGAACCTAATGAACTACTTCCGTTATGATCTAGTTTAACTACAAAATCCTTCTCAGGATATAGTACATTCAACCTCTCCTGACTTGTTGTTAAATTCATATACTTATGAATGAAATCCCCATTATGTAAATCAATTCTTTGCCCCCCAATCTCTAATTCAACTGATTCAATATAATCAGAAATATCTGATTTTCTTAAATACTCCTGCTTACTAATATCAGTCTCTACAGGTAAACTAAACTCCAACCAACAATCAGATAGTAAATCACCATGTCTACTTATTGATGCAACTACATACTTATTTTTTCCTACATTTCCATTAAATGTTTGTCTTATAGACTCCATAGAAAAATTTGTGTGGTGTCTATATATCGCCTTAAAAAATGTAATAACAGGATTTCCAGTTAATAATTGATCCTGTGCCCCATACGCTACCAACTGCAACAATCCTCCAGCCATTATATATTAATTAGAAAGAAGATTTTTTTTTTCAAAAATTACCTGAAACTATAACAAATTATTAACTATAAAAACTCTACTTAATAATTAACTATAAACTATGACTAAAAACATGGTTTCAAAGATTGTTTTTAACCGTGATTAAAAATAAAATATTTTCTTATCATTCTCTTTAGTTAGAGAAACTTCATTCTCTTTAGTTAGAGAATGCTAATCCACCCATTCCTGATGTAATTCTTAGAATGTTGTAGTTAACAGCGAATACCTTGATTGTTACTGATCCCATACCTGAAATTGTCTGAACACCTCCAAAGTTTAAGTAAGCGTTGTCAATTCTTGAGAAGTTACATGTTCCTGATGGCTGATGCTCCTCAGGCTTTAATGCAAAAGAATACATGTAGATCGGTGCTGATCCCACCCTTGTATGGTACTGGTATGGCTGAACTAACCTGAAGTAATCAGCTGGTCTCTCGCTGAATCTGTCCTGGTTATTCAACTTAAGCTGTGCAGTTTCGAAATACTTCTCAGTTAGAGGAGTTGCTGTGTTGTATTCATAGAATCCGAATCTGCTCTTTACCGTACTCGTAGGCTCATTGTACTCTGGCTGACATACCCATACTAACTCCTTAACTGGGTGATTAAAGTTCAATCTCATAGATGACTTGAACTGGTCAGTAGTGTACTGCAACTGCTCAATAAGAATCTGGTGGCTTGTTGTTGCAAACCTCTTTCTCTCATCTACATCTAAGTAAATGTAGTTACAGTATAAATCTAACTGATATTCATCAAGATCAATATCAGACTTGTTAATTCCTCTATTTGCATCAAGGGTCATATCTGCTGTATCAGCAAACTCAACAATAATCTTGACCTCGTGATACTGTAGTGCAATTAATGGTAATGCTAGTCCAGGATTTCTACAGAAGAAAAACTGGAGAGGAACGAAATATGTAGTCATATTATCATCTACATATGGGTTAGCTCCTGGTGTTTTAATAAAATCGCTCTCACTCTGGTTAACCATTAAGTCAAACCTCATCTTCTTTTCCTCTGGTAATGATAACTCAGACCAGATTTTCATCCAGTCTCCTGTATGTCTGTCAATTCTCTGTCCTCCAATCTCTAACTCTACAGTCTTAATTGATGAAAGAAAAGACGCACCTCTCGTCTCACCTCCAGCAGCATTTCTTCTGAACTCCAACCAACAGTCAGTTAGTAAATCTCCATTTCTTGAAATTGTGCAGGAAACCTTGTTTCCATTCTTTACTGTTCCATTAAAATCTTGTCTAATTGCCTCCATTGAGAAGTTTGTGTGGTGTCTGTACACCGCCCTGAAAAAAGTAATCAAAGGATCCCCAGTTAAAAATTGATCCTGTGCTCCATACGCAACTAAT
>MDSV01052369.1_pt1 | contig 10625 bp, 9 predicted proteins | sample 810851 | NCBI WGS metagenome assembly MDSV01 (sample SAMN05326640, study PRJNA326480) | marine metagenome | isolation source: seawater | place: Atlantic Ocean: North East | collected 2012 | reverse complement strand
TAGAATTTAAAACATAAATACCTGATATAGTAATTATAGTTGCGCCAATTAATGTAGGTATATCGGGAAAATCATTATAAAAAATATATCCTAATATTATTGCCCAAAGCACTAATGTGTAATGAAAAGGCTGTAAAGTACTTGCCTTAGCAAAACCTAATGCAATTATTTGAAAATAGATACCTAAAGAGAAAAAAAATCCAACTCCTAAAAATAACAAATACGAAAATGATTGAATTGGTTGCCAAAAAAAAGGAATCAAAAATGACATTAAAATTATCCCAACCACAGAAGTATAAAATAATGATGTTTCAGATGAATCATGTTCAGAAACTTTTCTTGTCACAATTTGATAAAGACTTAAAAAAAATGCTGCGACTAATGGTATTAATGATTTTTGATCAAAGATAGATAATCCTGGACGCATAATAATAATGACTCCGATAAATCCAAAAAATATAGCTATCCAAGTTTTTAAATTTACTTTTTCTCTCAATATAATTGCTGACAAGGCTACAACAATTACAGGAGTTAATGAGGCAATACTGTGAACATCAGCCAGTGTTAAATATCTAAATGATAAAACAAAACAACCAGACTCAATTATTGATAGAATACTCCTAGTAATCTGAAGTTTAAAATTTTTTGATATATAAAAATCATTATTTTTTTTTCTATATGATTCAGTTATAGATAAAAAAAGAGTAAATAAATATTTTAAAAATAATAGCTGAAAAATTGAATGGTATATAACTGCAGTTTTTTGAATTGTGTCTAATAAACTAAATGAAAAATAAGCTATTATAACAAATATAATTCCAATAGATGTTTTTGAAATTTTCAAATTCATCTTTAAAGTTTTTTATAGATAAATTCATAAAATAAGCTCTTTAATATTGGATGAGCATGTAAAACTTGAGTCATTAAAACGGCTGTAATGTTTTTTTCAGGATCTACCAAGAAATAAGTTGCTGCTGCGCCCGACCAACCAAATTCTCCTTTAGTTCCTAAGAAATTATTATTCTTAGGATCAACCATTACTCTAAAACCTAAGCCCCATCCATATGGGATAAGATCATTGGGGACATCATCAAATTTGTTATCACCAATACTATTAATCTCTAAAGGAAATAGACCATGATCTAAATTATTTCGATTTATCAGTTTTAAATATTTTTCACTTAATATTTTTTCACCTTTATAGTTTTTTCCAGAATGTAACATTTTAGCAAATTTCATATAATCATAAATCGTAGTAAATAAACCATGTCCTCCTCTGGCATATTGAATATTACCATCGGGATAACCATAATTATTTATTGTTTGATCATTATATGAAACTTTATTAAGTATATTTTTTTTTTGGACATATTCATAAGATGACATAATTCTATGTCTTTTATGTTCTTCAACAAAATAACTTGTCTCATTCATTTGCAGTGGTTTAAATATATTTTCCTCTAAAAATAAGAAAATGCTTTTATTGGTTATAATCTCAATAATATGAGCAAGGATATCAATAGAAACCGAATAATTCCATCTTTCTCCAGGTTGAAACAATAAAGGAAATGATAAAATTTTATCCACTTCACTTTTAAGAGAGCTATTTTCCGAATGAAATAACTTAGACTTTTCATAAATCTTGCCAACAGGATCATTTAAAAAATTGTAAGAAAAACCAGCCGTATGCATTAATAAGTCTTTGATTGTTATAGATCTGTTCAAATTTACTAAAACTTTTTTATTATTAATAAACTCAAGAACTTTTAATTTTTTTGCATCTGGAAGATAATGCTCAATAGGATCCTCTAAAGCAATTTGATCTCTCTCTAGTAATATCATTGTTGCAAAAGCAACAATTGGCTTTGTCATAGACCAAATTCGATAAATTGTATCTTCTCGAATAGATTCATTACTTTCAAGATTCATACAACCAACTTTACCTTGATAATTTTTATTTTCTTTTTGAATTAACCATTGAATTCCATGAGAGTAATTTTTTGAAATTACATTTTCAAATATATTATTTAGCTCTTTTTCAAGCATTCTAATCTAAAGTAATAAGAGATTTGATTTTTTTAATTAGCTCTGAATTAATATTTCTTGGACCTTTGTCTAATCTATTATTATGTCTTCTTTCACCAGGCAATCTTACTCCTTCAAGTGATTTCATTTGTTCAAAAAATTTTTCAGCATGTTCATTCCAATTATTACCAGCAATTAATTGAGGAGATAACGCCATAATAAATTCTCCCCCCCTAGCAGGTCCTCCATCATTATTATCTTCTTCCTTCGCTTCAAAACTAAATAAATCTCCAACTAAACCTGCTGCTAAAAGCTCTATCATCATTGCTATTGCTGATCCTTTATAGTCACCAAATGTTAAAAGCACCCCTCCATTAGCTATTTTAGATGGATCATCTGTTTTTTCTCCATCTTTGTTTAAGCCTGTTCCAAACGGTACTTTATGCCCATCACGAGCAGCTACTTGAACTTCACCCATTGCCATTGTAGATGTCGCCATATCATAAACAACTGGTGTATTATTTTTTCTTGGCCATGCAAATGATATAGGATTAGTTCCAAATAAAGGTTTTTTTGCTCCAGCTGGTGCCACACTAGGTTTGTATGCTGTGCAAGCTATTCCAATCAAATTATTTTCTGCCAACGCTTCAGTTTCGTGCCATAATGCAGCAAAATGATGGGTATTTGTAATAGTTAATACTCCTACACCATGCTTATTAGCTGTTTCAACTAGTGAAGGTATGCCAACATTTATTGCTGTTGGAGCAAATCCATAATCACCATCAACACGAATTGCATTTTGAGTTAAAAAAGTATTTGAAGGTCTTGCATTTCCTTTAACTTTATTACTTTTTAGAGATGCAATATATCCTGGTATTCGAAATAATCCATGTGAGATACTTCCATCTCTTTCTGCATGAGTAACTGTTGTCGCAACAATTTTTCCATTAAAATCATCACATCCATTTGTTACTAATGCTTTTAACGCTAAATCATAAATTTGATCCAAACTAAGTTCTGTTGTGCTCATGATTAATCTTTTTTTATTATTATTTTGATATATTTATAACTTTACATGAAAAATTCACTATTGCAAAATGAACTTATAAATATACTTGGTGAAAGATGTTCTTTTTCTGAATCAACTCGACTAAATTATTCCAGAGGTGAAGATGTTTACGATCCAAGCATGCCTGGAGCTGTGGTCTTTCCAAATTCAAATCAAGAAATATCTTCAATTATAAAAATTTGTAATGAACATAAAACGCCAATTGTTCCATTTGGTACAGGTACATCACTTGAAGGCAGTGTTCTTGGATATAATGAAGGTGTAACAATCTCTCTAGAAAATATGAATAAAATTCTAGAGGTGAATGAACAAGATTTTGATTGTCGTGTGCAGGCTTATGTTACTAGAGAAGAATTAAATGAATTCCTAAAAGATAAGGGAGTTTTTTTTCCAATAGATCCCGGAGCTAATGCTTCAATAGGCGGGATGACTTCAACTTCAGCTTCTGGGACAATGGCAGTCAGGTACGGAACAATGAAAACTGTTGTGTCAGGTTTAACTGTTATATTAGCTTCAGGTGAAATAATAAATACAGGTACCAGGACTAAGAAGTCATCAGCTGGGTACAATTTAACAAATTTATTTATTGGAACTGAGGGCACGCTTGGAATTATTAGTGAAATTCACTTAAGACTATCACCTATACCAGAAAATATTTCTTGTGCTGTTTGTCAATTTTCTGATTTAGAATCAGCAGTGCTTACCGCACAAGAAATCATTCAGTATGGAATACCAATAGCCAGAATAGAAATGTTAAATGAAGATCAAATGGACATTAGTATAAAATATTCAAATTTAGATAATGTTGAAGTTAAACCAACACTTTTTTTTGAATTTCATGGAAGTGAAGTAACAAATAAAGAACATATTGAAGTTGTCAGAGATTTATCTCAAAATAATAATGGTAGTGAATTTCATTGGGCAAAGACAACTGAAGAGAGAAATAAATTATGGAAAGCAAGACATGAAGTTTATTATTCAGTAAAATCCCTTAAGGAGAATGTAAGAGTTTATGCAACTGATGTATGTGTTCCAATATCAAATTTAGTAGAGTGCATTAAATTTGCCGAAAATGAAATACAAAAATATGGTCTTAAAGCTCCAATGGTAGGACATGTAGGAGATGGAAATTTTCATGCATCAATTATGTATGATCCAACAAAAAAAGACGATTACAAGCTAATTAGAAATTTTAGTGATAAATTAATTGATAAAGCTCTAAGTTTAGATGGTACTATTACTGGGGAACACGGAATAGGTATACATAAAAAAGATTATCTTATAAAACAACATCCAGATAATATACCTGTTATGAAATCAATTAAAAATGCGCTTGATCCAAATAACATAATGAATCCAGGTAAAATTTTTGACTAGTATAATTTAATGACTATGTCTTTTAACAACACTGCCTCTTTTTCCAATTAAAAAATCTAAATCAGCTCCTTTATCAGCTTGCATTACGTGGTCTATATACATTTTTTGATAACCACTTTTGATTTCTGGTAAAATAGGATTATATTCATCCAGTCTTTTTTGAATTATTTTTTTATCAACCAATAAATTCATTATACCCTTTTCAACATCAACCTCTATAATGTCGCCATTTTGAACTGCTGCAAGCGGACCTTTTACAGCTGCTTCAGGACAAGCATGAAGTATAACTGTTCCAAATGCTGTTCCACTCATTCTTGCATCAGAAATTCGAATCATATCTCTAACGCCCTTTTTTAGAATTTTTTGAGGAAGTCTCATATTGCCAACTTCTGCCATACCTGGATATCCTTTAGGGCCACAATTTTTTAAAACTAAAATTGAATTTTCATTAACATCTAAATCTGGATCATCTATTTTATTGTGTAGCTCTTCAATAGACTCGAAAACTACTGCTTTACCTTTATGCTTCATCAAATCTGGAGTAGCTGCGGATGGTTTAATAATTGCGCCATCCGGTGCAATATTTCCTTTCAATATTTTTATACCCCCATCAACAGTTAATGGATTTTCATAACTCATAATTACATTATCATTCCAACATTTTGCATTTTTATTATTTTCATAAATTGTTTTTCCATTTACAGTAAGCTCTTTATCATGAAGAAGTTTTTTATCCATTAGACGTCTAATAACTACAGGCAAACCTCCTGCATAATAAAAGTCCTCCATTAAATATTTTCCTGATGGCTGTAAATTTACTAATGTTGGAATATTTTTTCCACAATTTTCCCAATCATCTAACTTTAAATTTATATCCATTCTTCCTGCAATAGCTGCTAAATGTATTACAGCGTTTGTTGATCCTCCTATAGCTCCATTAATCTTAATTGCATTTTCAAATGATTTTTTATTTATAATTTTCGACATAATTAAATTTTCTTTAACCATTTCAACAATTCTCTTACCTGACATATATGATAATGAATATCTTCTGGAATCTACTGCTGGGATTGCAGCATTTCCAGGCAATGACATTCCAAGAGCCTCAACCATACTACCCATTGTTGAAGCCGTTCCCATAGTCATACAATTACCCTTTGATCTGCTCATTGAGATTTCTGCTTCAATAAAGTCGTTTTCATCAATTAACCCTGCATTTAGATCAGCATCAAGCTCCCAAACTCCTGTTCCAGAACCAATTGTTTGACCTTTATGCTGACCATTAAGCATTGGGCCTCCTGAAATACCAATTGTAGGTATATCTACACTTGCTGCTCCCATTAATAATGAAGGGGTGGTTTTATCACATCCCATTAATAGAACCACACCATCAATTGGGTTGCCTCTAATTGCTTCCTCTACGTCCATACTAGCTAAATTTCTAAACAACATAGCAGTTGGTCTCAAGTTAGATTCACTTGCTGAAAATACAGGAAACTCCAATGGAAAACCACCTGCCTCATATACTCCTTTTTTAACTGACTCAGAAATTTCCCTGAAATGACCGTTACAAGGTGTTAATTCAGACCATGTATTACAGATTCCAATTACTGGCCTTCCATCAAATAAATGACCTGGATGACCTTGATTTCTCATCCACCCCCTATGCACAAAAGTATCTCTTCTATGTGTTTTGGAATTAAACCAATTAGATGATCTTAATTTATTTTTCTTACTCATAAGTTATTTTAAAATATTAAGATACTTTTTTTTATAATCATTTTATTCATTTACATTTTTTAATATATGAGATGGTGAACTTATTTCATAATCACCAGATTTATCAATAAAAATTTTTTTGATTTCATTATTATTAATTATCATTGCAAACCTTGATGATCTTAAACCCATATAGTTTTTTGATTTATCTACTAGCAAATTAAAATATTTAGTAATTTCAGCATTACCATCTGCAATACCATAAATACTTTCAGAATTAGAATGGCTCAATAACCAAGCTTTCATTACATGTTCATCATTAACTGATAAACAATAAATATTTTCAAAACCTTTTTTTTTAAATAAATTTGATGAATTAATAAAATCTGGTAAATGTTTGTCAGAACACGTTGGTGTAAATGCTCCGGGTAGACCAAATAAAATTATTTTTTTTGATTTAAACTCATTTTTTATTGAATAAACAGAAGTTATTCCATCTTTAATAATTGGAACAGATATATCTGGAATGGTACTATTCATTTAATTTTTCTATAGCTTTTATTATTTCTTTTTCAGTTAAAATTTCCGAGAGAAGTATTCCATCTTGAAATTTATTTGAAAAAAAGGCATTAAAAGGAATTCCATATCTGTTATATTTTTTCAAATAACTATCAATCATTTTATTTGGCTTAGTCCAATCTCCTCTAATCAATATTATTTGATTATCTTTGAATATATTTTCAATATTTTTAGTATTTATTACATTAACTTTGTTAAATTGACATGTTGCACACCAATCCGCAGTTATATCAACAAAAATAATATTATTATCAATTAGATCGGTAATATTGATTTCATTAAAATCAAGCCAATTATTATTAGATGAAATAATATTTTTTTGATGAAATAAATTTATAGATGGTAAGCTAAAAAATATAACTAATGATAGTGATAATGTTGCAAATCTAAAATAATTTATTTTATAAGAAATATATGCAAAAATAATCAATAAAATAAAGATTAAAACAAAATATAAATTATAATAATTTAATATAATATTAATTAACCAGATAATTGTTAAAAATAATAAAATAGATAAAAAATATTTAAAATTATTAGTCCACTTTCCAGATTTAGGTAAAAATAAAACAGTTTTTGGGAAAGATGCTATTAAAATATATGGGAGACTCATACCAATTCCCATAAATAGAAAAATAAGCAAAAGTAATAAATAATTTTGAGTAAAAGCAAAAGTTACGGCTGTACCAATAAGTGGTGCAGAGCAAGGAGTTGCTAATAAAGTAGCAAAAAAACCATTAAAAAAATTTTTTGTAAATATATTGTTACCCTGATTAAATAATTTTGAAGTTTTTAAAAAAACTGGAAGTTCAATATAAAAAAAACCAAGTGTATTTAAACAAAAAAATGTTAAAACTAATAAAATAAATAATAAAAAATATGGTTGTTGAAATTGCATTCCCCAAGCAATTGAATAATTCAAATACTTTAAACTAACAAAGAATAAAGCAAGTAAAACGAAAGAAAAAATAATTCCAAATGCTGTAAAAATAAAACTAAGTCTAACATTATGAGATTGTGAATTTAAAACAGACAATAATTTTATAGATAGAACTGGAAAAACACAGGGCATTAAATTTAAAATTAATCCTCCCAATAAAGCAATTAAAAGCATTGCAAAAATAGATTTGTTATCAGTAAAACTTATTGATGTTTCTTCTAATGAAATAGATTCTATAATTTCAAAATTATGATTTTCATCATAGACGTATACTTCTATAATGAATTGATCATTATTAAATTGATTTTTATCAAAATGAAAAGTTGATTGTATATTTTTAAGATCAAGAGATAAATCATTAACAGGTTTGACTACTGGCAATCCGAAAGGTGTATGAATAAAAATATCAGGATTTGTAAAATTTTTTTCAGTCTCAAGCTTTATATTTAATTTAACTTCTTTTTTATTTTTTTCAGCTGAAATATTGTAATTTGAAATCGAACTTAATTTTAAATCATTAAGTGAAATAGAGGATCTAATTTTTTCTAAATTATAAAAATGCTCTGTAAAGTCTCCTTTACCACTAGGAATTTCTAAATATAAATTTGCATTACCTGGTATACAAATATTTTTACAAACAAGATAATTTGTATTTATATTTACATATGTTTTTTCAGATTTATCTTCTAATGTAATTATGAGTGGAAAAATTACTTTATCTTCATACCCTATCGAAGTTAATCCTAGAATTTCAAATTCTTTTGGTCTTGGCCACTCAATATCAATTTTTTTAATATTTGTAGATTCATTCCAATTAATATTTTGAGAAAAACCTCCTCCACCTGGAGATTTCCAGTATGTTTTCCATCCTGGTTCTAGTTTATATTCTAATCCTAAAATTAATATTTGATTGTTATTTGAAGCTGATTGTGAAGATATAAGTCTTACTTTTGACTTATCACTATGTATCCATTCACTTTCCAAAGAATGAGAGGGTATGCTAAAAAATAACGCACCTAGTAATAATAGGGTTATTTTAATAATGTTATTAATTTTAATTAATTGATACATATAAAAAATAAGTAATATAGTATTGAAATATAATTTATTATGAAAATATATATACTATGAATTTAACTGGTCAGCTCCTAATTTCAATGCCTTCATTACAAGATGAAAGGTTTGAAAAAACTGTAATATTTATGTGCGCCCACTCAAAAGATGGTGCTATGGGTATAATTATAAACAAAAAAATAGATTATGACCTATATCCTGATTTATTACAACAGCTTGGAATTGATAAACCTCTAACTGATAAAAAATTATATATTAGATATGGGGGTCCCGTAGAGAGCGGTAGAGGGTTTGTTCTGCACTCTGATGAAGTAATTCAAAAAGAAACTCTCACTATTGACAAAGGAATAGCTTTAACTAGCACCTCAGAATTTTTTGAAGATATGTCTAAGGGTAATGGTCCAAAAAATAGTATTTTAGCATTAGGTTATGCAGGCTGGGAACCAGGGCAAATAGAAAAAGAATTAGCTTTAAATAGCTGGATGACACTAAGAACTGAAATAGATTTTATCTTTGATGAAAGCGTTGGTAATAAATGGAAAGATGCATACAATCTACTTGGTGTTGATCCAAATAAGCTTTCTTATTTATCAGGTAATTGTTAATTATAATAATAATTCAAAAAATCGTTCTTTTTGGCTTTCTATTACTTTTTTAATTCTAAATTTTGGAGTTTTTACAAGTTTATAACCTTTATCAGTAATAAAAGATTTCATTTTAATTACCTCATTTTCAGACATTTTTCTTTGATATTTTAAAGTATATTTTTTGTTAGTTATAATAAAAATAGTTTTCATAATTTAATAACTATTTTTTAAGTTCATCAAATATTGATTTTTCATCATCTAACCATTTATTTATAGCTAATAAAAAATCTTTTGATAGAAAATAATTCTTTATTCTTTTATCTAAATCACTTTGTTCTTTAAAATAAAGATCCCTATGTAATCCTTCATTTAAAATAGATTGAATTGAAGATCTTGATCCTATAATTTTTGGAACGTTACTGCAAATATTTTCAAAAGATATTCCTTTAATAAAATTATTTTCATAAATTTCCATACAAACAACATGATGTAGAATAGACTTAAAAAAAAACTTAGAATTATAATCGTCACTATTTATACTGGAATATAAAAACTCCTTCTTTTTACCTATTATTAGTTGTTGACTCATTGTTACGACCAGGGGGAGCTATGCTCCCCCTCATTTAGTGACTTACTATAAGGAGTTATATTTATAATCACTAAAATTCTCTTAATCGCGAATAGAGTAAGCCATTACACCTACTTCAGCTTTATCCGTTCCAAGTTTTTCGGCTTCTTCACTAATTCTTATCCCAATACTTATTTTCATTAGATACCAAACAAGAAAGGCAATAACGAAAACAAAAATATTGATCCACAAGATTCCATAAATTTGAGAACCAAAATTAGTTCCAGAGTTAGTTAGAGGAACTGCTAATGTACCCCAAATACCGGCAAAACCATGAACTGGTATAGCTCCAACAACATCATCGATTTTAAGTCTTATTAATAATAATGTTCCGTAGTAAACAACAAGTCCACCAATTCCTCCAATAATTATTGCCATAATTGGAGATGGTGTAAGAGGTTCTGCAGTAATAGCTACAAGTCCGCCCAATGCGCCGTTAAGCATCATCACAACATCAGTTTTTCCACCAACCAATCTAGAAACAGCGGCACAAACCATAACACCTGCACAAGCTGCTAAATTAGTATTAATGAATATAGTTGCAACAGATGTAGAATCTTCAAAAGATCCTAAAGCTAATTGTGATCCTCCATTAAAACCAAACCATCCAAGCCATAAAATGAACAC
>MDSV01227859.1_pt1 | contig 10626 bp, 13 predicted proteins | sample 810851 | NCBI WGS metagenome assembly MDSV01 (sample SAMN05326640, study PRJNA326480) | marine metagenome | isolation source: seawater | place: Atlantic Ocean: North East | collected 2012 | reverse complement strand
TTTAACTCCTATGATTTCATCATCTTTAATGTCTTGATATCCATATATAGTGTCGTATCCAAGTGTCCAAAATATGGCTCCTAAATAAAATATTATTGGCGTTATGTTTATAGTATTGCTTACTGATATCCAGGCTAAAATTAATCCATAATTAAAAGTGATTCCTAAAAAAAGTTGTGGCCAATATGTAAAGCGTTTCATTAATGGGTAAGTAAATGCGAAGGGCATTGAGGCTACTGCTAAAAAAATTGTTAACGAGTTAAAATTAATTAAAATTAAAAAAGCTAAAAAACACAAAACTAAAGAATATATTATTGCAAAAAGTGTAGAAATTTTGCCAGATGCAATGGGTCTATTTTTTGTTCTAGAAACTTTTTGATCAAATTTTTTATCAGTTATGTCGTTTACTATACAACCTGCTGATCTCATTAAAATTGAACCTATTAGAAAAAAAATTAAGTATTTAAAATAAGTATATATTTCACTATTAAAATTATAGATTAATGTTAACCCCCAGGCACAGGGCCAAAATAGCAACATATAGCCTATAGGCTTATTTAATCTGGTTAATTCAATAAATAGATTTAAATGTTTCATTACAATTTACTTGTAAATAACAAAGGCTAGTTTCATAATCAAATTGATTCGTATGAATATAGATTACACTGTAACAGCCCTTATGTTTCCAGCAATTCCTTTATTAATGAATATATATAGTAATAGATTTCATTCTCTTAGTAAATTAATTAGGGAATTGCACGACGAGCACGTTTACGAAAATCATATTCCGCATGAATGGAAAAAACAATTTATAAATTTAAGTGGAAGAATAACTCTTTTAAGATGGACCATTATGTTTGCTGCATTTGGTCTTTTGTTTAATTTGCTAACTGTTTTTGCTCTTTATCTAAACGAAATTTTTATTGCAAGAGTAATTTTTGGCTCATGCTGTGTTTCAATGATTATATCTATTATTTTTTTTATCAGAGAAATACAAATATCAACAAATGCACTAAAACTCCATATGTCTGATATGGATGTAAAGTTGGATTAAGGGATTATTATTGCAGGTCCTAAAATTTTTCTATTTTCTAAGTCTTGATGAGCTTGAACAATTTGATCTATTTTATATTTTTTAAAAATATTAATTTTTATTTCTTCTGAACTAATTTTTTTAAACATTACTTTTGCAGCTTCTTCTAGCTCAACTCTTGTTGAGAGATATTGCTGCATAGAAGGTCTAACAAGATACAAACCTTTTGGCTGAATCATTTTGGGAACATTAATATCTGACAAAGGTCCTGATGCATTCCCAAATGATACCAACATTCCTCTTATAGCTAAACATTCTATAGATCCATTTAATGTATTTTTGCCAACTCCATCATAAACCACTGGAACACCCTTGCCATCAGTAATTTCTAAAACTTTTTTTGCAAAATCTTCTTTATTATAATTTATAATATGATCATAACCGTTTTCTTTAGCTATACTAATTTTTTCATCTGATCCAACTGTGCCTATAATAGTACAGCCTAAGCTTTTTGCCCATTGGCCAAAAATTTGTCCAACACCACCTGCTGCAGCATGGAATAATATTGTTTCTCCAGATTTAACAGCATAGGTTTTGTGCAAAAGATAAAAAGTAGTTAATCCTTTAGTCATTAAAGTTGCAGCTATTTCAAGATCAATATTATCTGGAACTTTAACAAGATTTCTAGTTGGGTAATTTCTATGAGTTGAATAGGATCCTAAAGGAATACCTGCATAAGAAATTTTATCACCAACTTTAAAATTTTTTACATTGTCTCCAACTTTAGTGATTATACCGGCACCCTCTAATCCTAGACTAATTGGCAACTTTAAAGGATATAATCCTGATCTATGATAAGTATCTATATAATTAAGGCCAATTGCTTTTTGTTCGATTGTAACTTCATCAGGCTGCGGTTTATCTAAAGTTATATCTATCACTTCTAAAACTTCAGCTCCTCCTGTTTTGCTTATTTGTACCGTTTTCATAATTTATTTTATAAATGTACCATTATGATAATCTTGCACAGCTTGCAAGATCTCTGCTTTAGTATTCATAACAAATGGACCACCTCTTGCAATAGGCTCACCAATAGGCTTTCCAGATATAAGTAAAAATTTGGCCTTAGTTAAGCTAGAAACTTTTAATTTTTTACCTTTGGTTAGAATAATTAGAGTAGAGTTTTTAGCTTGTTCATGATTTTGATCTCCAACTTTAATTTCTCCATTAATTAAGTAAATTAAAGAGTTGTGTGTTGTAGGAAGATCAAAATTAAACTCTTTACCTTCTTCAATCTCTATATCAAAATAAATTGGCTCAACGTTATGACCTTTAACAGGTCCTTCAGCATTTTGAAATTTTCCAGCAATTACTTTAATAATTTTATTTTCATCTTTATGAGTACTCATTTTATCTGCATCAATATAGATGTATTCTGGTTTATTCATTTTTAATTTAGAAGGCATATTTACCCACAATTGAAACCCATGAAGTTTACCTTCTTTCATTGCAGGCATCTCAGAATGAATTATTCCACCTCCAGTCTTCATCCACTGAACATCTCCTGAAGACATCTTACCTTTAGCACCAGTGCTATCTTCATGCTCAAATTCTCCACTTAACATGTATGTAACTGTTTCAATTCCTCTGTGAGGGTGAGGAGGGAAGCCACCAATATAATCATCCTTATTTTCAGAACCAAACTCATCCAGCATTAAAAAGGGATCATGGTAATCAATAAGATGGGTACCAATACTTCTTTTTAATTTAACTCCAGCACCATCTGACGCTGCAACTGGCTCTATGATTTTTTCTACCTCAATATTTGACATTTAATTACCTAACTTTTTATCAAGACTAAAATTTTTAGCACCATTCACTACTATGAACAAAAAGCCACCTGCAAGAGCGATATTTTTCATAAAAGATATAAATTGCATTTGATTAGATAAATCATTATGAAAAATAATTGCTGTAGCTACACAAAATATACTCAATAAAGCAGCAGATACTTTTACTTTATATCCAATTATAATTAATATTGGAGCTCCTATTTCAAGTATTATTGCAGGTATTAAAAAAATACCTGGCATACCTAAAGATTCCATCCATCCAATAGTCCCTTCGTAATTACCAATTTTATTAATTCCACTAAATAAAAAAACAAGAGAGATAAAAATTCTTCCTATTAAATCTAATATATTGCTCATATTTAATTTTCCTCGATACTATTTGTTGTGCGATCCATCACAAAATGGTTGATTGTTAGTCTGTTTGCAAGCACAAAAAAACATTTTTTTTGTCTCATCAGCTTTGTATACAAATGGTTTAAATTCAGTACCTTTATGAGACCCATCACAAAAGGGTTGATTTTTTGAATTACCACATACACACCAGTAATAAGATTTACCCTTTTCAACTTCTGATGCTATCGCACTATCGCCTGCTCTTTGTCCTTTAGTCATGTTATCCTTTCAATATTAGATAATTTCAAGTAACCGTTTTAAGTTTTTAATTTCATTTTTAGGTTTGTAGTCAAGGTTATCAAAAATATTATTACTTCTATTAACCCAAATAGAATTATAACCATAATTTCCACCACCAGATACATCCCAAGTATTTGCACTTAAATATGCAATTTCATCTTTTTGTATCTTGTATTTTTTAATTGGTAGGTCATAAACTTTTGAGTCTGGTTTATAAATTCCCACTTCTTCAATTGAAAAAATATCATCAAATATATTGTCCAAATTATTATTTTTAACCAACTCATTAAGAAGAGAAGGTGTTCCATTTGAAAGAATAGATAGTTTATAGTTTCTCTCTTTTAATATTTTTAAAACTTCAGGCACCTCTTTAAAAGGTGAAAGAACTTTATAGAGGTTTAATAGTTCATTTTTCATTGAAGTATCTATGTCGAATGCCTTCATTGATTTATCCAAACTATCCCCTGTAACTTGCAAAAAATCTTTATGTCTATTCATTAAACTTCTAAGCCAAGTATATTCTAATTGAGTAGTTCTCCAGTAATTTGCAAAAACTTCCCATTTATCACCAATTTTATCTTTACATTTTTCTGCAGCTGAATTTACATCAAATAATGTTCCGTATGCATCAAATATAATTAGTTTAACTTTTTTCAAATCTATTTCTTATTAATAATTTTTTAATTTATATACTGCCTGAAAGTCTAAATTGACCAATAATTCTACATTTGTTTGTAAAATTATAATTAGATTTATGAATTAAATTTTGATGAAAATAAACTACATCACCTAATTTTGCTTCATATATTACTTCTTTATAAAATTTTTTTATATTTTCTATATTTTGCGGCATATAACTTGTAAAGCCATTTTTTTTACCTGTAGTCTTAATTTTTTTAATTTTGCCTAATTTATGCGAGCCCATTAAAGCACTCATGGAACCGTTTTTTTTATTAGCTTTAAAAAAAATAGGAAAATAAACTGTTAAAACATTTTTCATCTTAGGATAATAATGAGCTTCTTGATGAAAGTTATAAACTAATCTTCTATCTTTTGGTATTCCAGGCAAAACACTACAGTCTACGCAAAAAATAATTTTTTTATTATAAATTTGAATATATCTCTTAGTAGCAATTTCTAAAATTTTTCTAAAATTTATATTTTTAGGAAGATCTAAACATAATTTATGAAGTTGAGATTTATTTTTTTTATTTAGTTTTTTTATTCCATCATTCATATTTAAACCAATTTTTGATTTAAATACTTGGTTCCATTCTTTTCTTACTTTTCTTAAAAGATCTTTAGGTATCTCATTTTTTAGTAAAACAAATCCATTTTTATAAAATTTCTTTTTTATATTAAGTTTGTTATACAATTTAGCTTTTTCAATTTTCACAATTTAAAATATATGTTTTTTGTAATTTTTAAAAATATTTATATTATTATCAAGAATTATATATATTCTGGAGAAATAAAAGAAATTAATTTTTATGACACATGATAAAAAAACTAGAAAAGTTTTTCATAAAATACATATAAAACAAATAGCATCTAATTCAGGTTTCGCAAAAATTTCAAATCTGTATAATTTTGAAAATCTTAAGTTAAATAAAAAATACTTTAAAAATAAGATTTGTGCAGATCTTGGATGTGGAAGTACAGGGGCAGGAGCATATAATTTGTTTAGATTAGGAGCAAAATTTGTTTATTTGTTAGATTTGGATAAAAATATAAAAAAAACTATTAATAAAAATCTAAGTAAATTTTCTAAAAAATTTGAAATAAATATAGGATCTATTGAAAAAACAAATTATCCAAATAATTATTTTGATTTTATCTTATGCCAAGGAGCAATTCATCATGCAAAAAATCCTAAAAAATGTTTTTATGAAATTAAAAGAATTTTAAAACCAAAGGGTAAATGCTTGCTAATGGTTCACGGAGAAGGGGGTCTTTTGACAGATTTTGTTCATAAAATTTTAAGACCACAATATAAAAAAAATAAAGATATTAAAAAATTTGTTGATAAGGTTATTTTTAATAAATTATCCAGTTATCAAAATTTTTATTCAAAGAATTCTAGCAATGATGCTAAGAGAATAATTAAGTTTTTAAACAATTATCTTGATGAAGATCTTTTTTTAACAATGCAAGATAGAGTCTTGGCACCAAAGTATAAGTTATTTAATTATCAAAAACTTTTGAAATTTTTATATAAAATTGGATTTATTAATATTTACAGAGTAAGTAAAAAAGTAAATTTTAAAAATTTGCGTCAACTGTTATCACCGTTTTATTTTTTCTATAACCATAATATTGCAAAAGCATTATATGGTGATGGAAATATAACTTTAATGATTACAAAAAAATAAGTTAAATTAATTTTTGATAATTTGATTATGAGCAATATAAGATTATTTTTTTCACAGAATTTATCAGTTAATTTTAGAGGTCAACTTGATAAGTCCCAATCTCATTATATTAATAAAGTTATGAGAATAAAAATTAACGAAACTTTTTCAATATTTAACAGCAATGGGGAATGGGAAGCAAAAATAAAAAATATTTCAAAAAATATTGTACAATTTAATATTACTAAGCAATTAAGACAAAAAGAAAATAGTAAAGAAATTTGGTTAGCTTTTTCTCCAATTAAATCAAATTATTTTAATTTTATGATTCAAAAATCTACCGAGCTAGGTGTAACAAAGTTTATACCTATTATTTTTGACCGAACTATAGTTAGAAAGATTAATAGAGATAGATTAGAAAAAATAATTATTGAAGCTTCTGAACAGTCAAATCGAATTAATATTCCTTTAATCTCAAAACCTCAAAATTTAAAAAATTTTTTAACCAAAAATATAAATAATTTCAATTTAATTTTCACTGATTTAAATACTCAAAATAAAAAGTTAGATTTAAAAAAATTATCAAAAAAACCAATATGTTTATTATTAGGTCCAGAAGGTGATTTGTCTGAAGCGGAAAGAGAGAAAGTTCTCTCTTTTGATGGAGTTACTTCTTTAAAAATTAATGAGAATATTTTAAGAGCAGAAACAGCAGCAGTTTCGGCAATATCTATAATAAGTTATTTGATAAATTTATAAAAATTTTTTAATTTTTTTTAATGATTTTTTAATATTGTCTTGTTGCCTTATAGTTAAAATATATTTTCCATTTTTAAGTAGTATGATTGGAGAGCTATGATTTAAAGTATAATCTCCATCTTCTGTAAATATTTTTTCTTTAATAATCCCCCAAGATTTTGATAATAAAAATATTTTTTCTGGTTCTCCTGTAATACCAATAAATTTATTTTCAAAAGAACTTAAATAGTCCTTCATTACTTGAGGACTATCTCTTTCAGGATCAATGCTTATAAAAAAAATTTTTAAATTCTTTCCCTCTTTTTTTAATTGTTCAGCAATAATATCTAACTTATTTAAAGTCATTGGACAAACATCTGGACAATGTGTAAAACCAAAAAAAAGAGCTGTTGCAGGACCTTGAAATGATTTTTCAGTAATAGGATTGTTATTTATATCAGTTAAGTTAAATGAAGAGCCTGTATAAGATGCGACATTATCTTCTTTTTTGCCTTGTATTGAAAGAACAATTGGCAACATAATAAAAACAAATATAGCCAAACAACCACAAAGAATTACTATTGAAGTCTTTAATTTCATAATTTAATATTTATATACTTATTATAACTATGTCTAATTTTTTTAAAAAATTCTTTGGCGCACTAGCAGAAAAACCTTGGGAAAAAAAACAAGCTGCAATTGATACTTATCATTCAGGAAAAACTTTCAATTTGTCTAATCAAACTTCAGCAGTAATAGTTATGTTTGGTGTTAGTACGGCAATATTTAGCTTAGTTTTAACTGGATATCTTTATACAATTCCTCCAGAGCAAGACACATTTTTTTTACTTAAATCAAATCTTTTATGGATAAATACAATTATTTTATTATTTGTTACCTATTATTTCAGCAAAATTAATCAAGATTTAAAAAAAAAATATCCATATAAAATAAAAAAAAATTTAATTTTAGTAGGAATTTTTAGTTATTTATTTTTGTTTGGCCAGATATTTTTTTGGTATCAGTTAATGCAAGATGAAAAGTTTGTTTATACAAATACTTATTTTTCATCATTTTATATTTTTACAACTTTACATGGATTGCACTTACTAGGCGGATTATTTTTTTGGGGAATGGTATGTTCAAAAACTCTTAAATTAAAAGAAAATGAAATTTTGAGCCAAAGCAAAAGTATTTCAGCTTTATCTTTGTATTGGACTTTTCTATTAATAGTATGGTTGGTTTTCTTTTTAACAATTTATGTTTTTAATGATACAGTTTTAGCTTGGTGCAGATCTTTACTTACATAAATAAAATTAAAATCGTTCCTACGATTGCAATTATAATCAATAAGATATTAACTGATCTTAAATATTTTTTTATTTCTGGTCTTTTCTCGCCTTTTGAAAAAAATCCAGCGCCTAGAGAAATAACCAAATAAAAAACTACTACTAGAAATAGTATAACAAATAAAATTCCAATCTTTCCAAGCATATAATGTTGAATATACACACTTATTTAAAGTATTTTTAAGACAATTTGTCTCTAGATTATCCTTATATTTCTTTTATAAGCTCTATTTTATGCACATCGGATTTATCTTTTTAGCAGTAATTGTTGGATCAGTATTGTTTCATATTTTTACACCTTGGTATTGGACAGATATAGCATCAAACTGGGGAGCGATGGATGATACTATTACACTAACATTTTGGATTGGCGGAGGAGTATTTGTAGCAGTTTGTTTATTTATGGTTTATTGCTTATTCAAATTTTCTTATAAAGAAAATCGTAAAGCAGAATATAAACCTGAAGATAAAAAATTAGAAAAAATACTAACAATAGCTACAACTTTAGGTGTTGTTGCGCTCTTAGCGCCAGGACTTGTTATTTGGAATCAATATGTGAACGTTCCTAAGAACGCATTAGAGGTTGACGTAATGGCTTGGCAATGGGGATGGCAATACAGATTACCAGGTGAAGATGGAAAATTGGGTAGTACTAAAGTTGTTAATATTAATGATGATAACCCATTTGGAATTATTATAGAGGACCCGTATGGCAGAGATGACGTTCTGGTTCAAAGCGATGTAATAAATCTTAAAACAAATAGACCTGTAAAAATTTTATTAAGATCAGTAGATGTTCTTCATAACTGGTATGTTCCACAATTTAGAGCTAAGATGGACGCTGTTCCAGGTGTGGTGACTTTCTATTGGTTTGAACCTAATAAAGTTGGAGAATATGAAGTATTATGTGCTGAATACTGTGGGGTAGGTCATTACGCAATGAGGGGCGAAGTTATTGTTCAAAGTGAAGAAGATTATGAAATTTGGCTTGGTGAACAAGAAACTTTTTCAGAATTAATTGCTAAGCAAGAAATATTAAAATTTAGTAAAAATAAATTGGCAAAAAAGTAATTTAAATGATTAAAAATATATATATAGTAACAATAAAAGGAAATTATGTCAGAGGACTATAATAATACACCAGTTGAAGCACAATCTTCAGAAACTATTTCTGAGAGCTCTACTAGTGCTGCACCAGATATAGATTATGTGAGACCAGCCGAACTAGAAGATCAAGATTTATACCATGGACACAGTTTTATAACAAAATGGGTTTTTTGTCAGGATGCTAAAGTTATTGGAGTGCAATATTTTTTACTTGCAACATTTACAGGTATAGTTGGTCTTGTTCTTTCATGGTTGATGCGTTTACAACTTGGATTTCCTGGCCTTGCTGGATTCATGACAGCTGAGCATTATTACCAATTCGTTACAATGCATGGAATGATAATGGTAGTTTATTTTTTAACAGCTTTATTCTTAGGTGGTTTTGGTAATTATTTAATTCCATTAATGGTTGGCGCAAGAGACATGGTTTTTCCATATGTTAATATGATAAGTTTTTGGATGTTTTTTATTGCTGTTGGTGTTTTAATGGCAAGTTTTTTTGTTCCAGGTGGACCCACAGGTTCCGGTTGGACGTTATATCCACCTCAAGCAATTTTAGAAGGTACACCTGGGTCTGGAATGGGAATACTCTTAATGCTTATTTCCTTATCACTATTTGTAATAGGTTTTACAATGGGAGGTTTAAACTATTTAATTACTATTTTACAAGCAAGGACTAGAGGAATGACATTAATGAGAATGCCCTTGACTGTCTGGGGTATTTTTACAGCAACAGTTTTAGCAATGTTGGCATTTCCGGCTCTTTTAGTCAGTTCAATCATGATGACACTAGATAAAGTTCTTGGAACTAGCTTTTTTATGCCAACAATATTGAAAGCTGGTGAGGTCTTAGAATATGGTGGAGGAAGTCCTATACTTTTTCAACATTTATTTTGGTTTTTTGGTCATCCAGAAGTTTACATTGTAGCATTGCCTGCATTTGGCATAGTTTCAGATTTAATTTCAGTGCATGCTAGAAAAAATATATTCGGTTATAGAATGATGGTTTGGGCCATTGTTGCGATTGGTGCACTAAGCTTTTTTGTTTGGGCTCACCACATGTATGTAAGTGGCATGAATCCTTGGTTTGGTTTTTTCTTTGCAACTACAACACTAATTATTGCAGTTCCAACAGCGATGAAAGTATATAATTGGATTTTAACTCTCTGGAGAGGTAACATCAGGATTAATACAGTTATGCTATGGTGTCTTGGTTTTATTGTAACATTTGTAAACGGAGGTATTACAGGAATTTTTTTAGGAAATGTAGTTGTGGATGTGCCGTTATCGGATACATATTTTGTAATAGCTCACTTCCATATGGTTATGGGAATAGCACCTTTAATGGTAATCATGGGAGCTGTTTATCACTGGTTTCCTTTGGTAGCAGGCAGAATGTTAAGTGAAAAATTAGGTAAATGGCATTTCTGGTTTACTTTTTTAGGAGCTTATTCAATTTATTTTCCAATGCACTATTTAGGTTTTATAGGTGTACCTAGGAGATATTTTGAAATGTACGACAGTCCTTATATGACTTCAGCAGTTGGTATGAATGAATTTAT
>MDSV01122843.1_pt1 | contig 10626 bp, 13 predicted proteins | sample 810851 | NCBI WGS metagenome assembly MDSV01 (sample SAMN05326640, study PRJNA326480) | marine metagenome | isolation source: seawater | place: Atlantic Ocean: North East | collected 2012 | reverse complement strand
TTCTAATTCCATTCTTTAGAAAAGACAATAAAGATTAATAAGCCTCATTTTTTGGAGGGTTTTTTGTTTTGTCTTTCATATCATCGATAACAGACTGTGCATGAGCCGACATAGATCTAAAGTCAGAGGAGATAGTTACTAGTTTAAAACCTAAATCTATCATTTCTTTAGCATATTGAGTTGTTCCATTATGAATTCCAGCAATTTTTCCATACTCATTTGCTTTTTTTGCTATTAGCTTAATGTTTGAAAAAACTGGCTCTTCTTTAACATCAAATTTTGGCTTCATTCCATATGAAGAACTCATATCTGCAGGTCCAATATAGACTCCTGTTAAGTTTGGAACGGATAGAATTTCGTCTAAATTATCAACAGCTAGCTGAGTTTCAATCATTGCAAAACTTAAAATATTTTTATTCGCATTTTCAAAGTAATCTGATCCATGAATTAATTGAGCACGCATTGGGCCAAAACTTCTTTGACCAATTGGAGGGTAATAGCAATAGGAGACGAATTTTTCACAGTCTTCCTTTGTATTAATCATAGGTGCTATAATTCCTAAAACTCCTAGATCTAACATTCTCATAATAATCCCAGGTTCATACCACGGAACTCTAACCATCGGGGTAGATGAACTAGAAGATAAAGCTTGTAACATTGCTATGCTAGATGAGTAATCACTTTGACCGTGTTGCATATCAATTGTGATCGAATCCCAACCCATTTTGCCAAAAGCCTCAGCTGTAAAAGAATTAGGAATTGATAGCCAAGCATTGATAACTGGCTTATTTTGACTCCATATTTTTAAAAGGTTATTCATAATAAAATATTGATTACACTATATAAAAAAAAATTAATAGAACTAATTGACTGTTAAATATTTCAAGGTGACAGTTTAAATAATGTTGTATTTTGCTCATCAGAAATTAAAAAAATTTCACCTTTAGAATTTATTTCTATATCTCTAATTCTTCCAATTTTATTTTTAAAAATTATTTCTTCATTTTTAAAAATTCCATCTTCTCTTTTAAGTATTGATAAGTATTGATATTTCAGTGATCCTACTAATAACGAATTTTTCCATTCAGGAAATGCATCACCTTGATAAAATTTTATACCTCCAACACCTATCGATGGGACCCAAATATAATTAGGTTTTAGCAGTCCCGGCTCCCAAGCATTTCCTTCACCTACTATTGTACCAGAGTAATTTTTACCACCCCAAGCAACACGTTTCCAACCATAATTAGTGCCACTCTTAACCTCTCCTATAAAATCACCTCCCTTTGGACCGTGATTTGAAATAAATACATTATTAGTTAATGGATCCAGATCCATACCTTGTGGATTTCTAACCCCAATTTGATAAACTGATGGTAGCCAACTAGGTTTATGTACATATGGATTATCATTAGGAATGCTTCCATCTTTTTTTATCCTAATTATACTTCCAATTGAATTAGTTGGATCTTGAGCAATCATCCCTTTACCTCTTTCTCCAATACTTACGAATAAATTATCCTCTTTGATTGCTATTCTAGAACCAAAATGCCTTCCATTGGTGATGTATGGAAGAGCTTCAAATATTAATTCAGTGTTAATTAGTTTATTATTTTTAAAATGGCTTTTAAAAACAGCAGTAGTAAATCCAAAATCTTTTTTTATCGAACAGGTAATCCAAATAGTATCACCTTCACTGATAATATCTAATAATCCCCCTTGTTCTCGACCTTCAACAGGAATATCATGTTCGATATTTGTATAAGTATTTTTTATTGTATCTATAAGAATTATTTTATAAGATTTTTTTTGTGTAATTAAGAGTTTTTCAGAGTCGAGCCACGTCATTCCCCAAGGATAATTCATATTTATATTGTATTTTGTTAATTTTAGAGCCGAAATCTCAGTAGATAAAAAAATAAATGAAATTAAAAAACAATAAAAATTTTTCATAAATTGAGTTATATTAAATAATAAGTTACCATTAATCAAATAATTGATAAACTATATGAAAAAATTACAAATTTCACAAATTCAATTTGAGGCTAAATCCACTCCGAGTGAAAATGCAATAATATTAAAGGAACTTTTTTATAAAACGAAAAAATTTCGACCTCACTTAATTTGCACCCCTGAATGTTCTAATATAATAACCAATGATAAAATTTATCTTATTAAAAATACAACATATGAGAGTGATTGCCCAATAATAAATATGGCCAAGCAGTATGCAATTGAAAACAACGTCAATATTAATATTGGATCACTTCTTTTGAGGGAAAAAAATAAAAAAAAATTAGTTAACAGATCATTTTTTATTAACAACAAAGGTATGATTTTAAAAAGATATGATAAAATTCATATGTTTGATGTTAATATTAGCAAAAATGAAACTCATAGGGAGTCACATACATTTGAGGCAGGAAAAAGTATTGCCTTATTAAAACTAGACAAAGTAAAAATAGGTTTTACAATTTGTTATGATTTAAGATTTCCAAATTTATTTAGAAAACTTGCTAAGAGAGGGGCTGAGATTATTTTAATGCCCGCAGCTTTTACAGTTCCTTCAGGTAGGGCACATTGGGAAGTTATGGTTCGATCTAGAGCAATTGAAAATAGCTTGTTTCTTATAGCTACAAATATGTGTGGTATACATCATACAAATAGAAAAACTTATGGACACTCAATATTAGTAAATCCCTGGGGTGAAGTAGTTTCAAGGGCAAATTCAACTCCTAAAATATTAAATACAAAAATTAATTTAGTTGAAGTTTTAAATGCTAGAAAAAAAATACCAGCTATATTAAATGACTAAAGTTAAATCTTTATTAAATGGTATTGGTAATCAATCTATAACTGAAAAATATTATGATGACTGGGCTTTAAGCTATGATAAAACATTAGAAAATTGGAATTATAAGACTCCTATAAAAGCTGTTGATACTTTAGCAAAAATAAAAAAAAAAATTAGATTTAATCTAGACCTGGCATGTGGCACAGGAATGTATGCAGCAGAACTTAAAAAAAAATTTCCAAATATAATTGTAGATGGTTGTGATATATCTTTTCAAAGTTTAAAAATTGCTAAACAAAAGAAACTTTATAGACACTTATTTAAAAAAAGTTTTGAAAAAAAAATTAATATCACTAATAAATACGATTGTGTTAGTATGATTGGGTCTATGACTTATTGTAAAAAACCTAAATTCTTACTTAACTTAATTAAAAGTTATTTAAAAAAAAATGGAGTATTTATATTTTCACATAGGATAGATCTGTGGGAAAAAAAAAATTTTGATTTAGTATTAGAGAGTTTTCAAAAGTATTTTAGAATAATTTATAAAACGCGACCTTTAAATTATTTACCAGAAAATAGTTTTTTTTCAGATAAGATTAAAATACGTATTGTAATTTTAAAAAAAATTTAATTTTTTTTATTAAATTGATCCATTTTTTTTAAAGTTTTATTACTTACGTGGTGCTCAATACCTTCAGCATCAGCCTCAGCAGTTTTGTGATCTAATCCTAAATTTTTTAAAAAAGTTAAAACTATTATATGTCTTTTCTTTGAAATACTTGCAAGCTCTTGACCTTTTAATGTTAGAAATATTGATCTATAAGGTTCTTTTTTTACATAACCTTGATTTTGGAGTCTTTGTATAGTTTTATTAGCTGTTGATTGAGCAATTCCTAATTCATTAGCGATATCAACAATTCTAGCTTCTCCTTTTGAGTTTAAAAATTCTGCAATTATCTCCAAATAATCTTCAGTATTTTCAGTTTTATGAGCATCTCTAACTTTTTTGAAGGACATTTGTTAACAACAATTATTTAAATATATCTATAACATTAAAATGTAGCTATAGCTACATTTTTATGTATAAATACTTATATGAATGCATTAATATCTTCAATTAAAGATAAACAAAAAATAATTTTTGCTAATGAGGGGCGATTATTAAAAAAATCATTTTTTGGGTTATTAATTCTTACTTTAGCTTTTCAAACTGGAAATTTTGGAAATGTTGTTCGTGATTCGATGGTTGATGCATATCTTGCTGTTTCAGTTTTTGTAGGTTTTACATTATTTGTTTTTATTGGATTAGATTCTCTAACAAAGTTTGATATTCATTCATTTCTAGAAAGAACTAAAAATTTTCATGTTCCGTTAGCTGCTTTTCTTGGTGCAATACCAGGTTGTGGCGGCGCTATCATAGTAGTAACTCAATATATTCAAGGAAGAATTTCATTTGGAGCATTGGTTGCGGTTTTAACTGCCACTATGGGAGATGCTGCATTTTTAATTCTAGCAATAGAGCCTTCAACTGGATTATTAATTTTCTCATTAGGTATTGTTGTTGGATCAATCTCAGGATATTTAGTAGATTTTACTCACGGCCGTAGTTTTATGATAACAAATTCTGATATTGAATTAGAATTTGAAAGACTTAAAAAAACTTTTGTTTCTAAGTTTAATATTTTTTGGCTCATTTTATTTTTACCAGGCTTTATTGTCGGTCTCCTTCTTGCTTTTCAAATTGACGTTGATGGTATTTTGAGTTTACCATCAGATTTAAGTATTGTTATGATATTAGGATCAGCAGGAGCAATATTGTCAATTTTTATGTGGTCACTCAATCCTTTAAGTGATTTTCAGTGCTCAACAGATACAAGCAGAGGTCTTCTCTCTAGAGTCATTGATACTACTAATTTTGTTTCCACATGGGTAATAAGTGGTTTTTTGGTTTTTGAAATTTTTATATATTTTACAAATATAGATTTAAAATTATTCTTTGATTTATGGCTACCATTTGTTCCTTTAATAGCAATTTTATTTGGTTTTCTTCCTGGTTGTGGACCACAAATTGTAGTAGCAACATTTTATTTAAATGGTTATATTCCATTGTCAGCAGAATTAGGAAATGCGATATCTAATGATGGTGATGCATTATTTCCAGCAATAGCCCTTGCTCCAAAAGCAGCAATCTTAGCTACTATTTATAGTGCTTTTCCTGCTATTATAGTTGCTTATAGTTATATGATTTTCTTTGAGTAATAGTAAATCAAACTTACCTTCTAAAATTTGCAAAAGTTGTAAAAAACCCTTCTATTGGAGAAAGAAATGGCGAAAAGATTGGGAAAATGTTGTTTATTGTTCAAAAAAATGTTCCAAAAAAAAATAGACATATGAATTTTTTATCATACTTAATATAAGTGTCTTCAAAATCTTTATTTATAATACTGGGGAGCCAATTATTTCCATTTTACGAACTTAAAAAGTTTAAAAACTGTGATTTTTTTATGGCTGAAGATTATGAACTGTGCACTTACCAAAAACATCATAAGCACAAATTGATACTTTTTTTAACTTCGATGAGAAAATATGCATCTGAGTTAAAAAATAAAGACTTTAATTTAAAATATTTTCAATTGAATAATCATAACATTAAACTCAGCTATGAAGATAAAATTTATGATTACATAAAAAATAAAAAAATTCTAGATATAAAAATGTTTGAAATTGAAGATAAATTTTTTGAAAATAGAATTTTAAAATTTTGTAAAAAAAATAAAATTAAAATTCAATTTATAGATAGTCCTATGTTTTTAAACACAAGAGTAAATTTTAAAGAATATTTATTTAATGTAAAAAAACCATTTATGGCCACATACTATAAACAGCAAAGAATTCAAAAAAATATTCTTATGGCTGACAATATTCCTTTAGGAAAAAAATGGAGTTTTGATGAGGATAATAGAAAAAAAATACCTAATAATATTTCTGAACCATTACTTCCAAATTTTAAAAATGATCCTATTTTAGAAGATATAAAAAAAATAGTTAATGATCTTTTTAATGATCATCCAGGTGATACAAAAAATTATTGGTTGGGAAGTTCTAGAAAAGACGCACTAAAGGCTTTGGATTTATTTATTAAAGACAAGATAAATAATTTTGGAGATTATGAAGACGCTGTTAGGAAGCATTCACCATTCCTTTTCCATAGTGTTCTTAGCCCTTATTTAAATTTAGGTTTGATTACCCCTAAAGAAATAATTAAAAAAATATTAAATGCTAATAAAAATAAAAAAATACCGCTTAATAGTTTGGAAGGTTTTGTTAGACAGGTCATAGGTTGGAGAGAATTCATAAGAGGTATTTATCAAAATTATGATGATAAACTTGAAAAAACTAATTATTTTAATCAACATAGAAGATTAACCGATGACTGGTATTATGGAACTACCGGTATTGAGCCTATAGATGATGCTATAATAGATGTTAATAAATATGGATATACACACCATATTATAAGATTAATGCATTTAAGTAATGTTATGACATTAGCTCAGTTGCATCCTAAAGAAATCTATAAGTGGTTTATGGAAATGTTTGTAGATTCATCTGATTGGGTTATGTCACCTAATGTATATGGAATGGGGACTTTCAGTGATGGGGGTATTTTTGCAACCAAACCTTACATTTGTGGGTCAAACTATATTATTAAAATGAGTAATTACAAAAAAGGATACTGGTCAGAGATTGTTGATGGACTATACTGGAATTTTATTCATAATAATAAAGACATCTTATCAAAAAACCCCAGAATGGGTATGGTAATGATTACTTATAGAAAATTGAATGATGAAAGAAAAGATTATTTGCTAAAAATAGCAAATGAATTTATTGCTCAAAAAACGAAATAAATAAATTTTCTATGGAAGAAAAGATTAATATCAAAAAAGGGGAACATAAAAAAAAACTTAAGGAAGTGAGACTTTTAAGATTAGAAAAACAGCTTAAATCAAATATCCTTAAAAGAAAGAAAGTATCAAAAAAAAACGATGGATAGATTGATAATTCAGGGTGGGGCTGATTTAAAAGGCTCAATAAAAATTAAAGGATCAAAAAATTCTGCTTTACCAATTATGGTAAGTGCTCTTTTATCTGATGATACTCTGAGATTAAAAAATTTGCCTAAGCTGGATGATATCAAAAATATGTCAAGACTGCTTAGAAGTTATGGAGCAACTATTAAGTCTAATAAAAACAATTTAGAGATAAATTGTAAAAAGATTATCAATACAGATGCTGATTATGACATAGTTAGGAAAATGAGAGCTTCAATTTTAATTTTGGGACCTTTATTAGCTAGATTTGGAGAGGCAAAAATATCACTTCCAGGAGGTTGTGCTATTGGAACGAGACCTATTGATATTCATTTGGAGGGACTTAAAAAATTAGGAGCAAATTTTGAAGTTGATGGTGGTTATGTTATTGGACGAGTAAATAAACAACTAATAGGAAACAATATCCCTCTCCCTTTCCCAAGTGTAGGAGCTACAGAAAATATAATAATGGCTGCGACAAATGCTAAAGGAAATACAATTATTCAAAATGCTGCATTAGAGCCAGAAATAATAGATTTAGCAAGAAGTTTGAATAAAATGGGCGCAAAAATAAAAATAGAAAAAAATGGAATCATAAAAATCAAGGGTGTAAAAAAATTAACTAAAGCTAATCATAAAATTATGAGTGATAGAATAGTTGCTGGAACATTTATAATTGCTGCCGTTATGTTAAATAAAAAATTTGAGGTAAAGGAAGTTGAGAGTAAACACTTAGAAGCTTTAACTATTTCTCTCAAAAAGATGGGGGCAAGACTTAAAATTAAAAAAAATTCTATTCAAATTATGCCAACAAAAATCTTAACTGGAATTAAGATTGAAACTGCTCCATATCCAGGGTTTCCAACAGACTTACAGGCTCAAATCATGGCTTTGATGAGTATCGCTCAAGGCAATTCCCAAATAAAAGAAAATATATTTGAAAATAGATTTATGCATGTACCAGAACTTAATAGATTAGGTGCAAAAATAAAAGTAAAAAAAGATATAGCTTACATATCTGGCAATAGAAATTTAAAAGGAGCTCAAGTAATGGCAAGTGATTTAAGAGCAAGTGTAAGTTTAGTTTTAGCAGCTTTGCGTGCTAATGGTGAAAGTGTTGTAAATAGAGTTTATCATCTTGATAGAGGATATGAAAAAATTGAAAATACCCTTGGTAAGCTTGGCCCATCAATAAAAAGAGAAAAATAATAAGTTTTTATAGTCTTTTTTGACCTCTGGATATAAAAGCTCAAAAATTATGTCTAAAATAATTATAGCTATACCAAGAGGAAGAATAATTACAGAGCTTAAAAAAATATTGTTAAAAACAAGCTTTGCTCCTGAAGAAGAAATGTTTAATGATAAATCAAGAAAGTTGACGTTTTTATCAAAAAGTAAGGAAATTAATTTTATTAAAGTAAGGGCTTTTGATGCCTGTACGTTTGTTGCATTTGGAGCAGCTCAAATTGGTATTGCGGGTGAGGATGTAATAAAAGAATTTGACTATTCAGAAATATATGCACCTTTAGAATTAAATATTGGACACTGTCGTTTGTCTGTCGCAGCTTTAAAAACATTATTAAAGAGAGAGGATCCTGCGACTTGGAGCAATATAAGAGTTGCTACAAAATATCCTAATATAAGTAAAGAATATTTTGCTAACAAAGGTATTCAGGTAGAAGCAATTAAACTAAATGGTTCGATGGAGTTGGCACCATCTCTAAATATGTGTAGAAGAATAGTTGATTTAGTTTCAACTGGAGCAACATTAAAAGCAAATGGCCTCAAAGAGATTGATGAGATTATGAAAGTGCAATCAAAATTGATTATTAATAGATCAGCTTTTAAAACAAATAATAAAAAAATACAAAACATTATGAATGAGATTAAATCATTAGTAAAATGAAAGTTTTAAATTATAATTCTGACAATTTTTGGATACTTTTAGATAATCACTTATCTTTAAGAGAATTAAAAACTAGTTCTAAAATAGATGATGATGTAAAGTCTATTATAGAAGATATAAAAAAATATGGAGATGATAAGATCGTACAGTTTGCCAAAGAGTATGATAAAATTACTATACAAAAAAATGATATAAAATTATCTAATTTAAATGAATTATATTCATATGAAAATTTAAATAAAGATACTTTAGAGAGCTTTAAATTAGCAATAAATAATATAAAAAAATTTCATAAAATGCAATTTCCTGCAGATTATGAGATGGTTAATATGAATGTTAAATTAAAATCCATATGGAAACCAATGGACTCAGTAGGTCTTTATATACCTGGTGGGAATGCAGTTTATCCATCATCTTTAATTATGAGTGTAGTCCCCGCGCAAATTGCAGGTGTCAAAAGAATAGTTTGTGTAACACCACCAACCATTAATTTTAATCCTTATATAGCATTTTTATTAAATGAATTAAATATTTCAGAAGTTTATCAAGTAGGTGGTGCTCAAGCAATTGCAGCATTAACTTATGGAACAAATACAATTGAGCCAGTTAATAAAATATTTGGCCCAGGAAACGCATATGTTGCAGCAGCAAAAAAACAAGTTTTTGGTAAAGTGGGCATAGATCTTGTGGCAGGTCCATCAGAAATAATTGTAGTGGCTGATGAGTCAAATAATCCTGAATGGGTTGCTAGTGATTTAATGGCTCAAGCTGAACATGATGAAAATGCTCAATCAATATTAATAACAAATAGTAAAGTTTTTGCAGATAAGGTTTTAGAAAAAATTAAATATTTACTTAATAATTTAAATAAAAAAGAGACAATTAATTTAAGTTTGAAAAATAATGGTTTAATTATTCTCATTGAAGATTTGTCCTTATCTCATAAAGTAATAAATAAAATAGCTCCAGAGCATTTACATCTTCAATCATCTGAAAGAGAAATAATTTTAAAAAAAATAAATAACGCTGGAGGAATATTTTTAGGTAATTATTCAACTGAAGCATTTGGAGATTACATAGTGGGAACTAATCATATTCTACCAACATTTGGAGCTGCAAAATTTTCTTCTGGATTAGGTGTAATTGATTTTATGAAAAAAAGTTCTTTGGTTGAAATTAATGAAGCAAGTTTTGATAATTTATCAAAGCATGTCGAAAATATAGCTGATGTTGAAAAATTAGATGCTCATAAATTATCAGTTACAATTAGACAAACAAAACAAAATTAATTATATAATAAAAAAAAAGGAAATAAATGCCCAAAGAAGGATCTATAGAATTTCAAGGAGTGGTATTGGAGCTTTTACCCAATGCCATGTTTAAGGTTAAGTTAGAAAATGATCATGAAATATTGGCGCATTCTTCTGGAAAAATGAGGAAAAATAGAATTAGAGTATTGGCGGGAGATAAAGTTACTGTTGAAATGACACCATATGACCTTACTAAAGGTCGCATAACATTTAGATGGAAGTAGATAAAAAAAATAATATTGTCCATTTAAAGAAAAAAAAAAGTAAGTGCCCAACTTGCAAAAAAATTTCTAAAGAACCTTTTAGTCCTTTTTGTTCAAAAAAATGCGCTGAATTAGATTTAATGAAATGGCTTAGTGATGAACATCAAATTAATATTAACTAATAAGAATTTTTTTGTAATATTTAATTGAATTCATAACTAAAACACTTTATCACAATTTTTCAAAGCCCAGGTAGCTCAGTCGGTAGAGCAGAGGACTGAAAATCCTCGTGTCGGTGGTTCGATTCCGCCCCTGG
>MDSV01156194.1_pt1 | contig 10627 bp, 8 predicted proteins | sample 810851 | NCBI WGS metagenome assembly MDSV01 (sample SAMN05326640, study PRJNA326480) | marine metagenome | isolation source: seawater | place: Atlantic Ocean: North East | collected 2012 | reverse complement strand
TAAAACCTATATATTTTTTTTATAATATCAATAATCTTTATTGATATTTTTATCACTAGATACATGCAAAGCAGCATTTTCATTAGCCTCTTTAATAGAATCAATTAAATTCATACCTAAAGAAATACAACTACAAAATATCCCTGCAAAAACATCTCCAGCACCATGAGTACTTTTAACTTCAATTTTTTTACTTTGTACAAATATTGGAGTCTGATTTTCTTCACAAAAAACAACTCCATCTTCTCCCAAAGTTATAATTACTAATTTAAAATTATGTACTAATATTTTTGAAATATTTTTAGCATCTTCTATATTTGCTAACGTCATTTTAGATATTTCAGAAGCTTCATTAGAATTTACAATCAAAATATCTATTAATTTTTTTAAATCATAAGAAATCTCTCTTGATGGTGCAGCATTTAAACAAACTTGCAAACCATTTTCCTTAGCTTTTGTAGAAGCAATGAGATTTAATGACTCTCTTACTTCGTTTTGAATCATTAATATTGATGAACTCTGCCATAACTTTTTATCGTTTAAAATATTTGGATCAATTTCTAAATTTGCTCCTGATACAATAACTGCTCCGTACTCTCCTTCATCATCGGATATTGCTATACTAATACCAGTTTTAATATCTTTTTTAATTTGAATATACTTTTGATCAACATTATACTGTTTTAAGTCATTTAATAAAAATTTTCCAAAATTATCATCACCGATAGCACTAACAATTTTTGATTGAGTTCCCAATAGTGAAGCAGCTACAGCCTGATTACCACCTTTTCCTCCAAACTTTGGATACCATCGACTACCATGAAGAGTTTCTCCTTTAACTGGCTGATGAGATGCATCAACAATGATATCATGATGCAAACTCCCAACTACAATAATACCTTTGCTACTCATCTTTATTTGATTTGAAATCAAAAAGTGCATTATTAAATATTTGCTGTGATCTTACAGCATCCTGATTTTGCATTGATAAAGATAATTCATTATTAGCTAATAAGTATTCAACAATTTTTAAAATTTTTTCAACTGTATTAATATTAGTCTCGCATTCTGATACAGGATCTAATCCAGTTGCATCTGGAAACGTATCGAAATATAAGACACCATTATAATCATCTTTATAAATTTGATAGAGCAACTCTATAGTCGCTTGATGATGAACTGAAGCAACCATTAAACCATCATCTCTTTTTGCATAACCATCATTTAAATGTATTCCCATTAATTTGGAATGAGTAGATACCATTGCCGCAGACAAAGCTGGTTGCTCATCAGCATATAGCATATGTGCAAAATCTAACGTCACTCCAAGGTTTGTTAGACCAATTTGAGATATTGCTAAAAGAGTTGAACTTAAATTCGGTAAAAGTGAATAAGATCGAGGTTCATTTGGTTTATATTCAATACTAATATTACATTCAGAATTATATTCTGCAACTTCTCTAATTCCATCTATTTCATCTTTCCAAATTTTTTTATAATCTGCTTGAAAACCATAATCAAAACCATCTTGACCTAACCAAATAGTCATTAAATTAGATCCAGATTTAATTGCTGCATCAATTCCTTTTTTAGTAAGGTCTATTGCTTCTTGACGAATTTTTTTATCAGGATTTGTAAAAGCACCAAGTTTAAATGCAGGATTTGTATAATATCTCATTGCTAGACCATTTACTAAAAGATCATTATCTGACATAACTGATATTATTTCATCGAAATTTTCTACTACATGATCTGGATAATTTAAATCTAAATGTGTTAATCCTTTTACAGTTCCAGCTCTTTGAACTAATTTAGTTGAGGTTAATTTTTCATTAGGATTCCAAAAGATTTCTGGTTTTGAGGCAAAAGAGTTAAGTCTAGTAGCAAATTTCTTGTTAAAACGCATATTAATCCTTTTTTATTTTCTTTATACCTTGTACTTAATGGACATATATTTATAGTATTATCTTTATAACAATATTTTACAGGAGGTTAAATATGAAAAAATCACTTTACGACTTAGCTGTTAAAACAGGTAAAGCAAACAGAAGATCTTTTTTAAAAGGTGCTGCTGGAGTTGCTGGAGTTGCCGCTATGAGTGGAGGTTTAGCTGGTATTAGTAAACATGCTTTTGCTGCCAGTGACATCAGAAGTGAAATACTTCAAATTCCAGGTGTTGGAGTTGGTTCTCCAGGAGATGCAGACTGGCAAAAAGTTGGAGAAATGTGCTTAGGTCCAACAAAAGACAGAGTAAAAGAAGGTGAATTAAAAGGTGTAGAATTAAACTTTTTAGGATTAGATAGTTTAAACCTTCACAATATGCTTCACAGAGGTTTCTTAAAACCTTGGGAAAAATATACTGGTGCTAAAATTAATTGGATTGATTTAGCTCAAGCTGATTATAATGCTAGACTTCAACAATCAATTGCAACTGGTACTGTTGATTTTGATATTGTTCAGTCAGGAGCTCCATATGAAGGAGATCTGTGTGGTAAGAAACTGCTTTCTGAAATGCCTAGTTGGGTAGCTCAACAAATTGATCTGGATGATTACGTGGGTTATTTGCAAGCTCCTACAGGTACTTGGGATGGTAAAACATATAGAATTTCAATTGATGGTGACTGTCATAATTTCAACTATAGATCTGATTATTTCGAAAATGAAGAATTAGCTAAAGCGTGGAAAGATGAGGGGCATTCAGGTAATTGGGAAGTTCCAACAACTTGGCAGAAGGTTACAGAAGTTTCAAAATTCTTAAAAGGTAAGAAACATGCTGGTTTCCCTGCTTATGGATATTTAGATGTTCAAAAAGGTTGGGGAGGATTTGGATTCTACTTCTTAGGAAGTATTGCAACTGCTTATGCTAAGCATCCAAGTAGTCCAGCTTTCTTATTTGAACCAGAAACTATGAAACCTATGGTTAACAACCCAGCTTGGGTAAGAGCTATTCAAGATGTACTTGATAGAAGAGACTGTCAGCCGCCTGATCAAATTAATGCTGATCCAGGTGTTACTGGATTTAGTCAATTCTTAGCAGGAACTGGTTCTATGGTATCTTGGTGGGGAGATGTTGGCTCTAATGCTAATACTTCTGATGAGTCTTTAGTTCAAGGTAACGTAGGTTTTGATATCTTGCCTGGTTCGGATGACGTATATAACTGGCAAACTAAAGAATGGGAAACTTTATCAAGTGGACCTAACTTTGCTCCAAATATGGCTTATATTGGATGGGGTCTTTACTGTATGAAAACAGTAGATGATGATTCTAAAAAAAGAAAAGCTGCTTGGTCTGCATGCGCTCATATTGGTGGTAAAGATCTATCTTTATGGATGTCAATGTATCCTTCAGGTTTCCAGCCATATAGAAATAGTCACTTCAATGTTGATGAATGGACTGGAGCTGGTTACACCCAAGAATTTGCATCTGATTATCTTGCTTCAGAAGCTGATTCTTATAATCATCCTAATGCTGCTATTGAGCCTAGAATTCCAGGTATATTCCAATATTACAGTATAGCGGAAGATGAATTATCTAAAATTTATGCTGGTCAATTTGATGCACAAACTGGTGCAGATAATATTGCTAAAGCATGGGATAAAATTACAGATCAAATTGGTAGAGAAAACCAAATAGCGCTTTATAAAGCGTCTTTAGGTATGTAATTGAAACAAATTTCTAGCGGCTTATTAAGCCGCTAGGTTCTTTGATAAAAATTTATTTTATTTATGTCTAATCCTTCTTACATTGAACGTGATCCTTTATATGTAGTTGCTCCTTCTATAGTTACTAAAAAAACTAAAAGACTAGGTCATATTCTAGTTTGGGGAACTTTTATATTAATGATTTTAATTGGAATAATGCAACTACTCCATTCTTTTGAAAAAATTTCTTTTGGTTTTGAAACTTGGAGACCTTTTCTTTACGCTTATATTTTGTGGGCCTGTGCTATAGGATATTCAAGAGTGCTTATATATGGAGAAAGAGGAAAAAGAGTATTATTTGTTTTTCCAGCGGTAATGTTTATTATTTCGATAGTTATATTTCCTCTACTTTTTGGTTTATACATATCTTTTACTGATTGGAATTTAAGTTCTATTGATGGGAAAAAATTTAATGGATTAGAAAATTTTTATCAAATGCTTTCAGATCCTTATTATTGGAATGCTTTAAAAAATATGATTTATTATGTTCTAGTTGTTCTTGTAGAATTCTCTATAGCATTTTTATTAGCTATATTACTAAACGCTCAAATAAAGGGTAAAAAATTTTTTAGAGTTGCTTTTTTAATTCCCTTAATGTTGAGTCCTGTAGCTGTAAGTTGGATGGTAGGTAAATCCATGTTAGAACAAAGATTTGGTCCAGTAGCAAACTTAGGACGTTTTTTAGGATGGGAAACGCCTACTTTTTTTAGTAGTCCAGAAATTGCAAGATTAACAATGATGGCTATGGATGCTTGGACATTTATTCCCTTAATGATTATAATGCTGTTAGCAGGACTACAAGCATTACCTAAAGAAGTTTTAGAAGCTGCCAAAGTTGATGGAGCTAACAAATGGACATTATTTAAAAATATAATTTTCCCAATCATGCTTCCAGTTTCACTAACAACAATTGTAATTAGAATAATTTTTAAATTAAAACTTGCTGATATAATAATTATAGTAACTGCGGGCGGTCCTGGAGGAGCTACAGATAGTGTAACAAGTTTTATTGTTAGAGAATATAGAGACAGATCAAATGTTGGTTATGGAACATTACTCTCATTTATATATTTGATCTTAATAATTATATTTATGACTATTTTAATTCGCTTTGTTAATAGATGGTTACAGAGAGCTTCATAATGAAAGATAATATTGGCGAAAAAATTTTAATTTATGGAATTCTTTTATTTTGGACTTTCATTTGTCTTTTTCCAATATACTGGACAGCTACTACATCTTTTAAAACAGCTGCAAGTGTTACTCAAGGACTTTTAATACCTTGGTTAGATTTTGAACCTTCTTGGAAAGGCTGGCGAAACCTTGGATTTTCACCAGACACTATTTTTACTGAATCAAATCCTCGTGAAGAATTTTTAACACGCTTTTTTAACACAGCTTTTATATCCTCATGTGCTTCAGGGTTAGCGGTTATTCTCGGATCATTTGCAGCTTATGGATTGAGCAGATTTAATTATAAGTTTGGATTTATGAGAAATCCTGACATTTCATTTTTCTTTTTGTCTCAATTAATCTTACCACCAGTAGTTTTAGCCCTACCTGTTCTAGTCTTATATAGAGAGCTGAATTTACTGGATACTCATATAGGTATGATTTTACTATATACTTTAACCGTCCTGCCAATAGTTGTTTGGATAATGAGAGATCAATTTAATGCTGTGCCAATTGAACTTGAAGAAGCTGCGTTAGTTGATGGAGCAAGTGTTTGGGTAAGTTTTTTTAGAGTGGTATTACCTATTGTTCTACCTGGTTTAGCTAGTGCTTTTATATTATGTTTAATTTTATGTTGGAATGAATATTTTTTAGCAGCATTAATAACTAGCACTGATGCTAAAACAATGCCAGTTATGGTAGCTTCTCAAATTTCTTCTCAAAGTATAAAATGGTGGAATATGGCAGCGATTTCTGCAGCTTCTTGTCTTCCTTTGATAATAGCAGCAATTTTTTTAGAGAGATATATTGTAAAAGGTATGGCGGCAGGAGCTGTTAAAGGTTAACTTCTTTACTCATATCTTTTATGTCTTTTAATTATTGTTAATTAAAAGTTTGGGCCATAATGGTTTCAGTTGTTTACGGCTGTTTAAATAAATTTTAAATAATTCATCATAAGTATTAGCTAAGTCAAGATCATATTCTTCTGCTTCTCCAAGATTAGGTGTCACCCATTCAGATATGCATTTTCCCCAATCTTGATAAACTCCAATAGCCATTGCTCCAATCATTGCAGCTCCAGTTGCTCCTGGCTCTTTACTATTTGAAGTTCTAATAGATGTTTTTAATGCTGAAGAAAAAATTTTGCGGAGAGTTTTTGATTTAGTTGCTCCACCTGCTAAGCGAATTTCATGAGGTATTTTACCCATAGCTAAATAGCAATCACGTGAAGCCATACACAAACCTTCTATTACTGCTCTGACTATATCTGGAAACCTATGAGATGATGTTAAGCCAATAATACTTGCACGAGCAAAACTATCAATAAATGGACCTCTTTCTCCTGCATCTGAAATATAGGGATGATAAAGAATTTTACCTGGCTTTGATGATTTTAACCATTGATCTATATGTGAGATAAAATCTTCAGATGTAATTTTTTTATCAAATTCTCTAAATAAATCTTCAGCAATATTAGATAACCAATCAATATTTAAGCTACCTGACATATTTGTTTGTAATTGCAGAACTTTTCCTGGAATTGGAAGAACTAATGTATAGCCACTTTTAGAATCTAAATCTAATAAGACTTCAGAAACGTTAGAGGATTTCATATGAGCGCCAGTTGTACCTATTACTGTATTTCCAACTTTTTTAATAGGATCATACCCTCCACTTCCTAAAAAAGAACATAATCCATCAAGATAACCAAGAGATACTGGGGTTCCTAATTTTAAGCCTGTCATCTTTGCAGCATTATTACTTAAAGGATAAGTAACTTTACTTCCATCAATAATTTTTGGCAATAAAGATTTTCTCTTATCTAGTCCTACATTTTTTATAACTTCATCATCATAGTTTCTTGTACGAAAGTTACCAAAAGACATACATGCTTCAGAAGGATCGGTGGCTCTTACATCTGTTAACTTCATATACAAATAGTCTTTACAATGAAAAGCTGTTTGTGATTTATTTAGAATATCAGGAGATGTTTTTTCAATATAATTAATCTGACTTCCTTGCTGACCAGCAAACATTCCTGTTCCAGTAGCATTAAATCTTGCTTCTTCAGTTGGAAGTAAAGATAATTCTCTTGCTATTTTTGCTGATCTAGAATCCATCCAAAGCCAAGCATCACATGTGGGCTCTCCTTTCTTATCAACAAGCCATGTGCCATCACCTTGTCCAGTTACTGATATAATAATAGTTCTACTTTCTAAACCAGGAAGCTGCAAACACAGGTCAGATATGATTTTTACACACTTTTTCCATGTTTCTTTAGGTGATTGAGTTGCCGTACCATCATCTGAAATATTATAAGCATTATTAATAGAACTACTTGCTAACTCTTTTCCATTAATTGAAAATGCAACAGCTTTTAAAACTGAAGTTCCCGCATCTATTCCTATAATGACGTCTTCATTCATTTATCGGTCTAGCTATATCATTATAACCTTCAGGCTCAGGTCCCTTTCCGTAACTCATCCTTCTCATTTGTTCTATAACACGTTCCATTTCTTTTTCTGATAGAATTGGTGTTTCACCAATTGAAAGTGCTTTAACATAAATTTTTGATAGTGTTTCAATTTCAATAGCTAAAGCAAATGCTTCTTCAAAAGTTTTTCCAAGGCATATCATCCCATGTTGACCTAATAGACATGCTACTCTATCTTTTAAAGCCTCTAATGCCGCATCAGATAATGCTTGAGTTCCAAATGTTTCATATTTAGCACAACGAATATCTTTTCCTCCTGCAACGCCTACCATATAATGGAATGCTGGAATTGTTTTATGCTGACATGCCAAAGCTGTAGCATTTAAAGAATGACTATGAAGAACAACATTTATATCAGATCTTTTTTTAAGAATATCTCGATGAAAACGCCACTCTGATGATGGTCGTAAGCCAAGATATTCACCTTTCCAATTCATTTCTACAATATCTTCAGGTTTCATTTCATTATAAGGTAAAGAGGAAGGTGTAATTAAAAATCCTTCATTATACCGAATGGATAAATTACCAGAAGTTCCTTGATTTATTCCAGATGATTCCATTTTAAGACACGTGTTTATGATTCCTTTGCATTGGATGTGTTTTTTTTCATTCATTTTTTTAGTCTTTCAACTGTTTTCATTACTTGATATTAATAAAATTTATAAAAATTAATTATCCATCTCTTTCATAATTCCTTTAGTATTTTCATATAATTTTCTAAAATACTTATATCCTTTATTATATATTTCTTGAGAAGAATTATTTGATTTAATTTCATGATCAACAGGATTCCATTGATTTATATCTTCTTTATTAATATCTCCAATAGTATAAGCCGCAAGAAAAGCATCTCCGTATGATGCTCCGAAAGTATTTTTTCTTAATATTTGATTAAGACCAATGATATCTGATGTAGTTTGAGACCAAATTGCATTCTTGGTGCCTCCACCAACACTATATAATTTTTTTGGCAAATTATTCATTTCTTCAAAAGTATCAAAAACATGTTTTGTTCCATAAGCAATTCCTTCAAATATAGATCTATACATATCAGATCTTGTATGGGTTAAGTCTAATCCAAAAAATGATCCCTTTGCGTGAGTATCATGAATAGGAGTTCTTTCTCCAGAAAAATACGGTAAAAAGATAATTCCTTTCGAACCAGGTGGTGACTGTTCAGCTTCTTGAGCAAGCTTGACAAATGTGTCATCTCCTTTTACGTCTTTTGCTAATTGATTTTTAAACCAATGAGTTAATGTTCCACTTGTAGATAATCCTCCAAGAGAGCTATGCTCTCCTGTAAAAAGCCAAGGAGAATACCAAACGCGCGGATCTGATAAAATTTTATCAGTTATTGATATAAAAAACATTGTTGAACCATACATCATCATCATATCACCAGGCTTTACAACACCAACACTGAGAGCTTCTGCTGCTGCATCAATAGTGCCTGTACAAACTGGTGTACCTTCTAAAAGACCTGTTTCTTTAGAAGCTTCAGCAGTAACTTGTCCAATTATTTTATCTGTCCATACTATTTCAGGAAGTTTATCTAAATCAATTAAATCATCAATCAAATTGTTACTCCATGCTTGTTTTTTTACATCGTACAAAGGACTTACAAATGCAGCTGAAAAATGATCAATCGTATAAGTACCTGTTAATTTATAATTTATAAAGCCAGTCCCATTAACAATTTTGTGTGTTTTTGCAAAAATTTCAGGTTTATTTTTTTTTAGCCATAATATTTTAGGCCCAACCTGCTGAGAGCTTAATGCATTTGCATTAAATTCAAAAATTTTATTTTTTCCTATTTTATCATTTAAAAATTCAATTTCATTTGCAGCTCTAGTATCAACACCGTATAAAACTGCATTCATTAGAGGCTCTCCTTCTTTATCAACTGGAAGCATACAAGGTCCTATAGTACTTGCACATATTGACCTTATTTGTTTTGGATTACATTTAGATTTTTTAATTAAATCATTGGAAATAAAAGTAAAATCTCCCCACCAATCCTCATAAGGTCTATGTTCAGCCCATCCACTTTTTGGGACAATCATTTCATGTTTTTTAGCAGATTGTGCAATTAATTGTCCATCTATACTGACTAAAACGCCTTTTGTTTCAAAAGTACCAATATCAATTCCTAAATAAAATTTTTTTTCCATACTATTCTCTTTTTAAAGAAAAATTTTTTTTTATTTTAATAATAGCTTTAAAAAGTAAATTTTCCAAATCAATTAAATCTCTAATATCACAAACTTCTCTAGAAGAATGGGAATATCGTATTGGAAAACCCATATCTATTGCAGCCACTCCTTTGCCAGCAAATTGTACATACGACGAGTCAGTTAACACACCCACAGTAGCACTTTTTTGAAGATATATATCATTTTCTAATGAAGTATCTTTAAATAAATTTACTAAACTTGGGTGCGGTAACAATCCATTTAAAGTTCCTCTTCCATGAAATGAATACATACTCATGCATGGACCTTTGCCTAATAAAACATCTCCTTGATTATCCATATCTGGAGTATCACTAGAAAGCATTAAATCAATCTGTATTGCAATATCAGGATTAAGTTTTTGAACAACAGGCAAAATACCTCTTAAATTAAACTCTTCTTGAACAGAAAAAACAACATGAACTGTAGGTCTATCAATTGATTTATCTAATTTTTTTGCAACCTCTATTATGACAGCACATCCAGCCCTGTCATCTATACTAGTACCAGTTAAATTATATTTCCCTATAGTATTAAAATAAGGTGCATAAGTAATTGGACATCCAATACATATATTATTTTTAATTACATCTTCTTTATTCACAAAACCTGCATCAATATAAATATCCCTAGAGCTAATAACTTCATATTTTTCCTCTACCGTAGTTGCGTGATGCGATTTATTGCCTATGATACCATTAAAATATTTTCCATCTTCAGATTGAATAGTAACTTCTTGGGATGCTAGAGCTTTTTCAGGAATTCCTCCAAGTCTTTCAACTCGAAGAAATCCATTATCTTCAATTTTCTTAACAATAAAACCAAGTTGATCCATATGAGCAAACAACATAACTGAAGGAAGATTTTCATTACCTGGAAGAGTGCAAATTAAATTACCCAAAATATCAGTTTGATAGTTTAATTTACTTTCATCTAGTTTTTTTTCTAGATATTTTCTAACTTTGTCCTCGTATCCTGACAAACCTGGTATCAAGCAAAGATCTTTTACAAGATTTTGAATTTGATT
>MDSV01101201.1_pt1 | contig 10627 bp, 6 predicted proteins | sample 810851 | NCBI WGS metagenome assembly MDSV01 (sample SAMN05326640, study PRJNA326480) | marine metagenome | isolation source: seawater | place: Atlantic Ocean: North East | collected 2012 | reverse complement strand
GAAAACATTAGATGACGAATCTGATCCTCCGCACGCGCGGTTTTCGCGCCGCGGAGGGCGACTCGTCGCGCCTGATTGACAAACGAGGCATTTGTCCGACGGAACGCCGAAACGCGCGCGTCGTGCGGATGCGCGGCGGTCGGTTGGTCACTTCGCGCATCGAAGCACACGAAAACGCGACGACGTCTCGTCGCTGACCCTGGATTTTTGTCTCGCGTTCTCCGCGCGCCCACCCCGCAGGCGCTTTTCCGCGAGACTCGAAAAGGCGATGGATCGCGTCGCACATCGCGTGCCGAACACCCCTCCCGGCGCGACCGCGTACCTCCTCCGCGACTGGTGCACTTCGAGCGAGGAGGAGTACTTGCTCGGGCGCGTGTACCATGGCAGCGCGTCGAGCAAGAAGAAGTGGACGGAGGTGTCGGGGAGGAGGCTCCAGAACCTCGGCGGCGTCGTGCATAAAAAAGGCTTGATCCCGACGCCCGTCCCGGAATGGCTCGCCGCGCAGATCAAAAAGGTGCGCGCCTCGGCGGGGGAATTGTTGCCAGCGCCGATCAACCACGTGCTGGTGAACGAGTACCAGCCCGGGGACGGTATCCTGCCGCACCAGGATGGCGACGCGTACTACCCAGCGGTGGCCATCGTGTCCCTCGGGTGCGACGCGGTGATGCGCTTCGCGCCGCGCCGCGAAGACGCGCGCGACGGCGAATCCGAGAAGGATCGCGAAACGGCGGAACGTTCGTTCGGCGTGTTCCTGCCTCGCCGGAGCCTGCTGGTGTTCGACGGCGCGCTGTACGAGCGATACCTGCACGGCATAGACGCGGTCCGCGAGGACGTCATCGACGCGACCGTCGCGAACCGTGGCGACGTCCGCGACGCCGGAGGCGCGCCGACGCGCTCGCGCCGCGACGCCGTCCGCGTCTCCCTGACGTTTCGCAACGTGCGCGTCGTGCGCGAGGCGCTGAGGCTGTGAGACCGGAGCGACGAGGTGACGGAGAGACGCCGAAAGACGCGGCGCGTGGCGACCCACGGGGGCGCGAGCGGGTGCTCCCACAGGAGGCGGCCGAGCGAGTGAGCGAGTGAGTAGCCCCAGAGCGAACGAGCTTCAAGAAGCGTAGCTATAGGATATGTAGACGGAGTAGACGTAGAGCGCGGTGTACAGGTCCGCGCGCGCGCCGGCGAGCGGTCGTCGAGCCGGACGCAGTGCCGCCGCTCGCGTGCCGACGCTTTCGCCCACCCACGAAAAAGGAATATCGCAGTGGCACGCGCGCGCGCGTGGCGTCGCCGGAGGCCATGACGCGCCGGGTCGAGCTGTGCGCGCTCGTCCTCGTCGCGCTCGCGCATCCGGCGCGCGCGCAGTGGTCCGCGATGCCCCCCGAGTGCGAGGGCCGGTGCTGGGAGTGGGACAACGAGCATCCGCTGGCGCGGTGCCCCCCGGACGTGCACGACGACGCGGTCACCGCCGAGCAGGCGGACGCGCTGGTCCGGGCCGCGGAGGCGTTCGCGGGGGAGCACGGCTGGACCACCAAGCGACACGCGGCGTATCCCACGACGGACCTGCCGTGGTACGTGCTCTCCCCCCATGCGAAGACCATCATCGAAGACGTGTGGCGCGTCATGGCGTCAAACGTCAAGTCGAGGTGCGGCCTCGCGAGCGACGCGAGGTTGACCATCAACGACGTGTTCGTGGTGAAGTACACGCCCGAGGGTCAGCCCGGTCTGCACAGACACAGGGACAAATCGTTCGCGTCGTTCAATCTGATGCTCTCCGACCCGGAGGACTACGAGGGCGGGGGGACGCGCATGTGGGACGCCGCCGAGGTGGACCGGCGCAAGGCGGATTACTGGGCGGCGGAGACGCGAGCGCGGATGAACGAGAAAAAGCAAAAGGGAGAAGATGCCGACGACGACGACGCCGCGCTTTCGTCGTCTGTCACGTCGTTCCCCCGCGGCGGGTGGGACGCGTACGACCCGATACCGAGCGTGCTCGACCCGGCGCACGCGACCGTGTTCAGACTGCGCAAAGGTCAGATGCTCACCGCGGGCGGGTTCAACGTGCACGAGGGTCTGCCGGTGACTCGCGGGGCGCGCTACATCGTCGCCGGCTTCGTCGGGCTCAATCGGCACTGCTGCGCGTTTAAACACGCGGGCTGGCGCGGCGTTCTCGGGATGGTGCGGGTGTTCGCGATGAAGAACGTGGACGCGAAGTACGGCGGAGACGACATCCCGGCGCACGACTGGAGGATGTACCGAGAGGGGTGCGAGGCTTTGCGAGAGGTTCTTCCGTACGTCTGCGCGGCGGGTGCGGCGATGGCGCTCGCCGCGGCGAGACTCGCGCGGAGCGGAGGACCGATGGCGATGCTCCGCGAATGGCGGCGGCGAAGGAAACGCCTCGGGTTGTTGCCGTCCAAGTCGTACGACTGAGATGAGCGCTCTGATGAGACGTGTAATCAATCACATCACGCGTCGTGAGTTTCTCGCCACCGAAGGTTTGTCGCGCGCGCGCGCGGACTCGGGTCGGGGGCGTTTTGGGTTTTCGGTCGGTACTCGTTCGCCTCGACGGAACCTTCAGCGAATACCGACCAATGAGAGCGCGCCAGTTGCGATCTCTGAAATCCACGAAATAACGCTCCGACGATCGCTCTCGCGGAACGCTCGTCGGACACCGTCGCGCACACCCCGCACGCCCGTCGCGCGCCTCACCGGTCCTCAGCAGCCACGCCGCCTCGAACGGATCCCGAGATGGCCCCCGAAGCGGTCAAGAAGTCCCCCGCCGGGATCGTCGCGGACCTCCCCGCGCAGAAGAAGAAGCCGTCGGAGATTCGCGCGGAGCGGAACGAAACCACGCGCGAGGAAGGCAACGCCCTGTTCAAGGCTGGCAAGGTCACCTCCGCGGCGGCGAAGTACACCGAGTGCATCGACAACGACCCTCAGGATGCGTTGTCGCTGACGAACCGCGCGGAGTGCTACCTGCGCGCCAGGCAGTTCCACCTCGCGCTGCGCGACGCCGACGCGGCGCGCGCGGCGGATCCGTCCAAGCCCAAGGCTCTGTACAAGCGCGCCATGGCGCTCAACGGCCTCGGGAGGTACCCCGACGCCGTCAAGACGCTCAAGGCGCTTTTGGCCGTCGAGCCCGAGGACGCCGCCGCCAAAAACGCGCTCGCGGAGTGCGAGATGCTCACGCAGCAGGCGTTCCTGGGGGACTACAACATGCCGGCGCTCCTCTTCGGGCGGCTCGCCATGAGCTTCCGCCGGTGCGCCGACTATGTCGGACCGGTAACCGTCGCGCGCGTCCCCGAGAAGGGCCGAGGCGTGGTGGTCACCAAGGACGTCAAGGCGGGCGACCTGCTGTGCGTAAGCTCGCCCCTGGCGGTCGCGCCGCTGCGCGCGGGCGCGGAGATGGCGCTCGTCCAGGGCCTCGTCGCCGCCGCCGCGCGCGCGCCGGCGGACATGAACGTCATCTCGTCTCTGCCCGTCGAGAGCGACGCCGCCAAGGCGCGAGACGCGCCCGTTCCCGACCTCGCGCCGTTCCGCAAGCACCTCTCGAAGGGAGACGAGGCGTTTCCAGACCCCATGCCGTCGCAGGAGACCTTCGCCAGGCACTGCGCGGCGGTGGTCAAGACGTGCGCCGTGCGCAACGCCGGTTCGGTGGGCGTGTACGCGCTCCCCTCCTTCGTCAACCACGGATGCGCGCCCAACGCGTGCAAGGTTGTCATCGGGCACACCGTGTTCTTGCGCGCGGCGCGCGACTTGGCAAAGGGCGAGGAGGTGGTCATGAAGTACTTCGAGGTGACCGCCCCCGAGCCCGAGCGCGCCGCGCAGGCGAAGCGCTTCGGCATCGACGCGTGCGCCTGCCAGCGGTGCAAGGTGGAGCGCGTGGGCGAGGCGGAGGCGGCGGCGGCGAGCGCCGAAGCCTCCGCCGCGGCGAAGCGCGCGCGCGAGGCGGCTGTCGCGGATCCCGCGAACAAGAAGCCGGGCGCGGACCGCGACGGCGAGCGGGCGGCGTCGCGCGCGGCCGCGCGGGTGATGGACGGCCTCGCGGTGACGTCCCCGGCGACGCTTGTTGCGGCGATGCGCGGCAAGGCGAAGGCGTCGCACAGCGAAATCACCGCCGCGCTCGCCGAGTGGAAGCGTACCAAGGGCGCGAGCGGCGCGCCCGACCCGAACGCGCTCGTGGAGCTGGCGACGTGGTTCGACGCCAAGGCGACGCAGATCGGGCTGGACGCCACGCGCGCGGCGTGGGCGCGCACCTCCGTGCTGCAGGTGTACGCCAACATCGCGCACTGCCTCAGCGCGGCGGGCCTCCTCGAGCAGCGCGGAGAGGTGCTCAGGAAACTCGCCGCGACGCTCAAAGACGGCGACGGCGCCTCGTTCGAGCACTGCAAGCAGCTGGCCGTGCTCGCGCAGAACGCGCGGAGGCTGGGCGGCGCCGAGGCGGCGAAGCGCGTGGCGGCGGCGGAGAAGGTGGCGGCGGCGACGCTCGCGGTGAGGTACGGCTGCGGCAGTGGGGAGGACGAGCGGGAAATCGTCGGGGAGCTCCTCAAGCACTTGGAGCACGCCGCCATGGAGAGCGCCGGCGAGTTTTGCGAAAGCGCGTGACGTTATTTTTCTACGTCAGACGATCGGGCGACGGCGAAAACGCGACGCCGCGCGACGCGCTCGCGTGCGCAACAGTCGCCACGTACGTGTGTTATAGGTATCCCTTCACCCCGATTAGCTGATGTATAAAATTTTATACAAACCCGCCCTTTTCGTATACCTTCGTAAAATTTTATAGTGCAAAACGTCTCTAAGGGATACGTCTCGAAACGTCCTTCGACGGGAACGCCTCGTCTCGTGGAGAGCGTCGCGGAGAGCGAACAACGGCCGGCCGTGCCAGGAGAGAAGAGCGCTACTGCGCCTCGGCGATGAGCGCGCCTTGCAGCTCCGCGAGCATCGCCGGCACGTCCCCGATGCGCACGTTTTCTGGGGAGAAGTGCATGAACCGTCCCCGGGACGGCGTCCGGTGGACGTTTTCCTCCCCGTCGTCGCGCATCCCCGGTATCCCCGGGGGCATTCCCAGACCTTGCGCGGGGACGGCGCGGCGATACGCCGCGAGCGCGTCCCGCACATCGCCGACGCGCAAGTCCCCGGGGTCGCACGATGCGAAGAAGTGCCGGCGGCCTTCCTCGCCTACGTCGGGGTACGACTCGTCCTCCGCGCTTTTGCGCTCCAACGAGCGAAGCAACGAGGCGAGCAGACGCTCTTTTCGCTGTCTCGTCTGGCGCTCGTCCAGGCGGGAAGGCGAAACGCTCGCGCCCTTTCGTTCGACGCCCGGCGCGCTTTCGCGCGCCCCGAGCGTCGTCGAGGGGTCGGCGGGGTCGGCGGCGCCGACGCCCGCCGCCGTGCCCACGCCGCGCGCCGCCGTCCCCACGGCCCCCAGGCCGGACATGAGCAGCCTCCCGACGCCTCCCGCGACGTTCCCCGCGACGTTCAGGCCCGCCCGCCCGCCCCCAGGGGTCGCGCCCGCGGGCGGGCTCCCGAACAGAGACGCCGCGGGCGTCGGCGAGGGCGCGGCGGCGGCCGGGCTCTTCATTCTCTCTGCCGCCGCCGCCGCGCGCTCCGTCTCCGCGGCGGCGTCCTCCTCCCCGAACTCGCACCACCACGCGTCCGCGAGCGCGCTTTCGCCCGTGAAGCCGCCGAGGAGCAGGAGCGCGTCGCCGACTTTGGTCATCGTGTGGAACGCGCGGGGGGAAGGTCCGAGGTTCGATCCCGCGACGCGGTCCAGCCGGCGCCACTTCCCGAGCTTGCGGTCCACCGCGTGCGCGTCGTCGTGGTACACCTGCTGCTTCACCAGCCACCCGTCGTCGCCGCGGCCGCCGAACACCACCACCTTGCCCCCGACGCAGGTCACGGAGTGGCCCACGCGGGGCGACGGCGCGTGCCCGCGCAAGTGCAGACGCGTCCACCGAGGCGCGGCGGCGGTTTCGGAAACCGACACGGAGACGGAGGCGGCTTTTTTTTTCTCCGCCGTCTCGCCGCGCTCGCCGCGGTCCAGGATGTCCACGAGCGCGTCCGCGTCCCGCGCGACTCGGTCTTTCTCCGCGTCCGGGTCGCGCAGAGCCCACAAGTCGCCGCACAGCTGGCCGTTGGACGCCTGCCCGCCGAAGAGCAACACGCGGCTGTCCACGGCGTCGCACGCGTGCCCCGACCGAGGGCTCGGCGCGATTGGAACCGGCACCGCGCGCCACTCGCCGACGGCGACGTCCAGGACGTGCAGGTCGTTCAGCCACCTGTGCCCGTCGAAGCCCCCGAACAGCAACACGTTGTTCCCGTTCGGGACGCGCGCGGCCGTCCCGAAGTCCCGAGGCGTCACCCCCACGCGCCTCGCGCTCGGAAAGCGGTCCGCCAGCGCGCTCCAACGCCACGTCGTGGTGTCCAGCACCCACACGTCGCCGTGCTGCTCTCTGCCCGTGCGCCCGCACAGCACGTACAGGTCCGTGCCCACCGCGACCGCGCTGTGGAACGCGCGCGGGCCGGGGCCGCCCGTCGCGGCGGGCGTCGGGCGGAACCAACGCGCGCGCTTGACGTCGGACGGCGCGCGCGCATCCAGCACGACGGTGTCCGCGCGAAAGCTTTTGCCCTCCGTCCCGCCGAACACCACGACGTATCCCCCCACAAGCGTCGCGGAGTGCCCGCTCCGCGCCGAGGGGGGGGGCTCGTCGTCCGCGGACGCCGCCGCGCACGCGCTCCAGCGCATCGCGGAGTGTCGCGAAGGGTGGAGCGGACCCGCGGAGCTTCCCACATCTGGGAAAAGCGCGTGTTTAGAAAAAAACGAACCAACGCTGCGCGGTCTCAAGGCTCGCGAGCACCAACTGCCCGCCAGAGATCAAACACGCGGGCCGGGCGCAGGGGCGCGCATCGGTCGCCATGGAGATATACTACATGTACGCGAAGACGCGTAAGGAGTTCGGGAGACACGCGCGTTTCGACGATGAGCCGTGCGAGGTGCGCTCGCGGTGCCGGCGCGCTCCACGACCCGGCGTCCGAATCACCGGTTGACCGCGCGCGTACTGACTTTCGTTCCTTCCCGCCCACCCCGCGCAGGTCGTCTCGGACATCCGCCCCGAGCCCGAGCTCAAGCAGGACTACATCGAGCGTAACCCGGTGATCACGACCGTGCAAGTCGTGCCCGATCTCTCCGAACACGAGGTACGACCCGCGACGGCGAGCCTTCGATCCATCCATCGAGGATGCCGCATTTGGAGGCAACGACTTTCTTCTTTTTCAGGTTTTTCAGACTGGTATCGCTCGGGAAAGACCGCTTTCTTTGACGAGCGCGAATCGACGCGACGTCCCGTCCTCGACGCCGCTCGACGCGCTCTCGACTCTGACCGCTCTCCACGAATTTTTCGCGCGCGCAGGCGAACACGCAGCAGATCACGTTCGCGGACCGCGGGTTCGCGCACGTCGAGGGCGGGTGGCCGAAGGAGGTTGACCCGACGGAGCCCGAGCACGTGATCCGCTACCGCAAGAAGGTGGAGAAGGATGAGGCGTACGTCGCGTCCGTCGCCGCGCTCGGCGCCGAGGTGGAGGACCTGGTGCGTCAAAACAACGCCGTGGACATCTACGAGGAATACTTCGCCGGGTCGCAGGCTGACCACAGCTCGGAGCAGCCGTACGCCAAGACGCTCACGGTGTTCCGCGACCCGTGCGTAGTGAAGCGCGGCGCGTCGTACATCAGCTGGAACCCGGATGTGGAGAACCGCAAGTGCGCCGTGGCGTACTCCATTTTAGGATTCCAGCAGCAACCGGACGACATGCAGTTGTCGTCGTACATTTGGGACGTCAACGCGCCGAACGAGCCGGACTTCGAGCTGCGCGGACCGAGCCAGCTGTGCTGCGTGAACTACAATCCGAAGGACACCAACGTGTTGTCCGGCGGCATGTACAACGGCCAGGTTGGGTACTGGGACGTGCGCAAGGGTCACACGCCGGTGGACACGAGTCCGATCGAGAAGTCGCACCGGGACCCTTGCTACGACATGGACTGGCTGCAGAGCAAGACGGGCACGGAGTGCTTCTCCGTGTCCACGGACGGGATGGTGTTTTGGTGGGACACGCGGCGGCTGGGCGAGCCTGTGGAGGAGCTGCGGCTGGTGGAGAAGTCCAACCCCGACGTGGTGCTGGGCGCGGTTTCCGTGGAGTACGAGAGCATCGCGGGCCCCACGAAGTTCATGATCGGCACGGAGCAGGGCACGGTGCTGATGTGCAACCGCAAGGCGAAGAACCCCGCGGACCGCGTGGGGACGTCCTACCACGGTCACCACGGGCCGGTGTACTCGCTCGAGCGCAACCCGTTCAACCCCAAGTACTTCATGTCCATCGGCGACTGGTCCGCGCGCGTGTGGATGGAGGACCTGAAGACGCCCATCATGACCACGCGCTACCACGGCACGTACCTCACCGGCGGCACGTGGTCGCCCACGCGCCCGGGCGTCTTCTTCACCATCAAGGCTGACGGCGAGATGGACGTCTGGGACTACTACTACAAGCAGGACGACCCGACGCTCTCGGTGAAGGTGACCGAGGGCACGCCGCTCACCTCCTTCAACGTGCAGGACACCGGGCGGCTGGTGACCGTGGGCGCGGCGGACGGGTCCGCGACGCTCATGGAGCTGTGCGAGGGCCTCTACACGCCGCAGCCGAACGAGAAGCAGAGCGTGAACCAGATGTTCGACCGCGAGACGAAGCGCGAGAAGAACCTGGAGGCGGCGGCGAAGGATGCGCGCAACGCGGCGAAGCGCGCGGGGAACCGCCGGGACGAGTTCAAGGAGGTGTCGGACGACAAAATCGCGGAGGTGGAGAAGGCGTTCCTGAACATGACCGTCAAGAACGGCGAGACGTTCTCGGACAAGAGTCCGCTGGAGACGTGATGGGGCATCGGGGAGACGCGTAGTGTACAATCTATGTGTATGTAGTAGCGCTTTTTAGAGACGCGACGCTCGTGAGGGGCGCGTCGGGAGACCCGCGTCTTCGTCGCCGTCACTTGAACCCCGTGCCTCTGCACGTTTTGCACAGGATCATTCCCGCCCCCTTGCACGCCGTGCACTCGAGAGGTGACCGCCGGGTCAAACCGAGGACGCTGTCGTCGTTCCTGTCGCGCTTGGAGACGACCACCGGCGCGTCGCGCCTGCCCGTGCCGTCGCAGAAGATGCACGCCTCCCCGCCTCTCTGCGCGCACGCCGGGCACGGCTCCGGCTCGCCTTTCAACCCCAGCCCGACCGCGAACGCACCGATGACCGCGCCAAAGCCCGCGATGGAGGCGAGCTGCGCGGCCTCGAGCTCGGCGGTCGACGGAATCGCCCTCGGGACCGAGGACACCCCGCGGCGTGCCGTCGGCACGCGCGTCGCGGATCGCCGGGTGGTGCAGTTGACGCGAGCGTGCGTCAGCGGCGCCGCCGGGGCGGCTCGCGCGGTCCAGCTCGCCGTCGCGGGCATCACCGGTATCGATGAGCGGGGAAACGGCGGCGAGACGTCGCGTCTCGGGCCCGCGCGCGCGCGGAATGGCTCTCGCGGCGTCGACGAGCCGTTCTCGGAAAACACGCGCTATCTTCACAACGCGCCACTTGTCAAACTGAGCGCCTCCACGTCATCCGTGTGTTGGAAAACGCGACACGCCGATGTGCCCTGGGCGTACCCCCTCTCGGCGTCACAACGCGTGACGCGGAGCGGTGGGGAATCTCCTTCGACCGCGTGTGACCAGGTGCTGACGCGATGTCCGCCCTCGACGCTTACGGCGCCGTGGCGGGCGCGCCCGCGGCTCGCCGAGACTTCCGTCGCCGTGGGCACCTTTCTTCGCGGACGTGCGTCACCGCGTCGTGGTCGCGACGGCCTTCGCGCGCCGCGGCGGAACGGCCGTCCAGCGACGCGGCGAGCGCGGGGACAGACGCGTCCGCGTCCGTCTCGTTTCGTTCGACGGGCCTCCTCGACGCGTCCCGCCGCGGCGTCGCCGGCCGGCGCGTGGTGTGCCGCGCCTCGCCCCGCGAGCGGCAGCGCGAGGAGGAGGATCTGAAGCAGTATCTGCGCGAGAAGGGCGTCGACGTGCCGCGTTCTTTCCGGAAGACCACCTTCTCCAAGGGCGAGGCGGAGGACCCATTCTCGGTCGTGGACGAGGCCATCGAGCGAGACGGCCTCGGGTCGCTTCGACTGCTGGATCTGGACACCGTTCGCGAGCGGTGGGACGTGCCGTGGGGGGGTTGGCGGGTATTTTTCGGCATCGGCGGATGGAGCGCGTCGTTCGTGTTGACCGCGGCGCTCATCTTCCCCCTCTTGCTGCTCGCGAACGGCGTGGACCCGCGCGACTTCGACGCGAACCAGCAGAGCAAGTACCTGGTGGAGGTGCAGCTGATCGAGACGGTGGAGACGTTCGCGGTGCTCTGGCTCTTGCTGCGGAAGTTCGCGCCGGAGATGGAGGGGAAGGAGTTCTTCAAGATGGACTTCGCGGACGACCCGTTCTCCGTCGAAAAAGGCTGGCTCACCTGGGGGCTTATCGGGTACGTCGCGGTGTTCTTCTCGATCGGGTTCACCGCGACCGCGATCGACCTCGGGACGCACGCGGTGGATGCCATCGCGAGTGGCGCGGGGGGGG
>MDSV01078152.1_pt1 | contig 10627 bp, 8 predicted proteins | sample 810851 | NCBI WGS metagenome assembly MDSV01 (sample SAMN05326640, study PRJNA326480) | marine metagenome | isolation source: seawater | place: Atlantic Ocean: North East | collected 2012 | reverse complement strand
CATTTTCCCGGTCCACATAAAATATTTGCAGTAACTTAGAGTGAGAATCCTTAACAAGTTGCTTAGTATCATCAAATGGATTGAAAAGTTCCGGTTTTAACTTTTTAAAAAGTACCAGCGACTCATCCAATTTGGGAAGGATTGCCTTTTTACGGTTTAGGAAGTCCATGGTGGGAGCACTTTTCTCCGTCTTTAGCCAAGTGTTTTCCTCTAAGAGTAATTGATACACTTCGTCACAAAGTGCGAGGTGAGATGATATAATTTCTCTAGGGTCCATGGGTTAGGATTTACAAGACCCGACTTGGTTTGGCAATGGTTTAAAAAGCAATAGTCGGTCGTTTTAGACCAAGTAAAAGGTCAAAGTTCAGAATTGCTCTTACCAGGGATAGTATAAATACCATACCGGTTAACCGCCTGACGAATCGAACGAGTGTCTTCGAGCTGATCTCTCCTCCATTTAACCATTCCATAGACAAACTTCAGGTATTCATTATTTACCATTCCTTCGCGGGCATCCTCCTCGGAATTGATATACTCTTCTATTGAAGTGTAAGTTTCCATAGCTTGTACATAGTTGCCAAGCTTTTCCTCGCAAAGAGCGATTTGATACAGGATTGGTAACTGCCAAGACGGAGAACGATCAACATCTCGCAATGCTGTATAAATCCGGTAAGCGTTGAAATATTCATTGTCCTCGAAAAATTTATTGGCAAGGTAATTTCCAGTTTTCTTCTTCCAAAAATTCCAGACGCCTTTGAGCTTGTTAAGTGCAAGTTGGTCACGGTCCCTGAGGGTTCTTGATTTCTCCCTCGAAATAATTAATTCCGGGTTAAAGTCAGCTTCCTTGAGTAGTTTAAGTAACTCAGCCACGGATTCCTCATCCTGGTTAAGTTGCTCATAAGTTAGAGCAAGGAGGTAGTGTGCTTCAGGTACATATGGGCTTTGTGGATAAAGCGTACCGTATCCACGAAGGGACTCCTTAACCTTGGCGAAATCTGCACGGGGAGTTTCGTCAAAGTTAACTTCCCTTTCCTGACGCTGTTCAGGTGGAAGGCGAAGATTCCGTTCCTCTTTCGTCAGGTTTTCGCGTGCCCTTCTGTAATGAGCAACTCCCTTCTTAAAACGAACAACACTGCGGTCAGAATCGACCATTTGCTCAAGCCGCAATAAGCGATCGAAGAATTTAATCGCATTGTCATAATCTTCTGAATCCATGAAAGTTTCGGCAATTTCAAACATCGCCTGATTAGATTCAGCGTCCATTCGGCTTTCAAAACTTTCGCCCCTTTTTCTATCTGCAAGTTCAAAGGCAGGGTTTTGCGGCAAGGTAAGAGTCGCGTTTATTGCATCATAAAATTTATTGAATGCCATTCTGTGTGCACCTAAGCCACGATAAATCTTTCCCACTCGGATGTGGGTCTCAGGAATTGTGGGTGCACCTCTTTTTCGTCCTTCCAACCATTTTTCAACAGACCCAAGGGCAGCTTTCAAGTCAGGGATACCAGGTGCGTCCTCATGATCTTCGTGAGGATAACCATCATCAGCAGCAAACTCCTCCAAATACCGTTCGTAAGATTTTGCAGCATCCACCCATGCTTGGTTACGCTCATGCATACTAATTAAAGAAAGTAAAACATCCCGCCGGTAGCGTTTATGGTGAGGAGCATTTAGCCTCCCTAATACACGGTTGCAATAGGAAGCTGCTTTAAAAACAGAACGGGTAACATAAGGATTATTCGAACCACCGGATGCTCTCCTCGTTGCCAGAATGGCTTCCCTTATATCTTCTTTCAACTCATGATCGATGATCTCTCCAAGAACAAGGTAATCTTCAACCACAACCGGTTTCGGTTCCTCCACAGGGTCTGAAAACAGAGTTGTTTCGATTTCAGTTGTCTTTGGAAGTAATTCAAGGGGTTGAACATTTTCAATTGGAATTGGTGCAGAGCTTGCAACAGGAGAGGCAGGACTTGGCATAGGGGCTTCAAATGCAGGTAAATCAAGGGAGTCGACTTCTTTTAAAAGTTCTTCGATGGAAGCTTGTCGGTAATCAAAACCAGGTAATGGCATACTTGCTTCCTGATTTGTGGTGTCAGCCGATGGATTAACATCATCAAGGTTTAATGGTTGTTCGAGTAATGGATCCGATGCAGTTTCCTGCTTTGGCTCTAAGAACATATCTGGCATCAGTTCATTGCTTACCCGAAATGGAACTGAATCAGGATCCTGATTTAAGTAAGGTGAAGGAGCAGGCTCGATAGTTGTCTGAGGGACAGGTTGAGTTGATTTAATATCACCCAACAAGGAATCAATCCCATTTATTACCTCGTCAATAGATTTCAGTTCTTTTTGACCGTGGGTTGACGAAACCAAAAATGCGATAAAAACTAATATCGAAAGGGAAAATCTAAATTTGATTATTATTATGTTCATCTCTGTATCCTTCTGTAGGTTGCTCGGTTAGTCATCCTCATGCTGTCTGGAGTAACGGTATAAGGGGGAACAAAAGGAATATTCTGCATTCTCGAACGGGATGTGTCGAAATCAGGTGATTCAAACACTTGGAGTAATTCATCAGTACTATTTACCGAAGTGGTGTTCATTCCGCCAAAAGGGTCGGAAAGTGGGAGTACCGGGTTAGGATTTGCAAGTGATGAGTCAGGTAATGGACGATAAGCAGGTTGAGTTGATGACGATCGGTTGCCTTCGTCACCGATTAATGGGAAATCAGGTTGTGAGTTGGCAGTAGAGTTTGCATCATTCGAAGAAACCACGGTGACGGTTACAATCTTCATGTCGCTTGGTAACAGAAGTTTTCGGCGGTCTACACTAGGAGCGATAGATTTGTAGCGCAGTTCCTGTGGTTGAGAAAATGTTAGGTACTCTGGTCGGGCCAATTGTGGAGCGTCAAACCGCTTGGTATCAATTGCTGATACTTTTAAAGTTAAAAAAAGAACTCCCAGGATAAATGAGGTTCTAAAGAAGTGTTTTGTATTTAAGTTGTCCATGAAATGATTAATCAACATCTATAATCGACCATTTTCATAAAACTTTACTGAAATTTTAATTTTTTTTCAGTTCCGACCAGGAAAATGAGGGTTGGTTTACACGGTGAACCTCTAAAAGATCATCCATTGTATGGATGTCCAGCGGATGTGCATCATTCGTAACAAACTGACTAGCAGTTATTTGAAAGGGGTCTCCATAATTATCCAGGCATTCTTTATTCTGTGCCCAGACTGCGTATGGATTGGAGAGAGATTCTCCTGATTCATTGGCAATTTTTATCGCTTTTTCAAAAACAGATTGATCACATTCCGGAAAATTACAGTTGTAATTGAGGTGAATATCACAAGGGAAGTTTTCCATTATGTGCTGAAAAACAGGGATTGATGGAATATCATCCGTGGAAAGAGAACTTGGACGAATAAGAACTTCAACTTTTTTTGTCAGACAGGTCCGGGCAATCAGTTCACTATCAGTGGAAAGTACAACCTGATCAAACAACCTGGAATCTATTAGTTTTGTAATCGCATGTAACACCAAGGGAACCCCTTTGTAAGGCAATAAATTTTTGTAAGTTAGACGTTTACTACCCAACCGAGCAATGACTGAACCAACAACTTTCATTCCTAAATATTACCTTCTAATTGCTGAGGAGCAAGACAGATGTATTTTATTCGATTCGGCTTGGATAAAAGAGGCTTATTTGATTATTTGAATGTATGGATCCTATTCCTTATTCAAGGCAAAGTATAAACAAGGATGACATTGACATGGTAATAAGTACCATGAATTCAGATTTCCTTACCCAGGGTCCGAAAATTAGGGACTTTGAGAATGCAATCGAGCAAACCCTTGAGGTAAAGCATGCAGTTGCCTGCTCAAGCGGAAGCTCAGCTCTGCACCTTGCATATTCCGCTGCCGGTATTACGTCACAAAGCCTGGGTATTGTTCCCGCAATTACATTTGCCGCCACCGCCAATGCCCTACGCTATCAAGGAGCAGAAGTTAAGTTCTGCGATGTGGACCCCAAGACGGGCCTAATTTGTACGGATTCACTTGAGGAGGTGATTAAAAAAATACCGGGCTCACAAAAAGAAGAGCGTAATTTAATTGCCCCAGTATCTTTTGCCGGGAGGGTGGCCCCGCTACCTAAGTGTACAGAAATTGCTAAAGCAAATAATTTCATCCTAATTGAAGACGCATCTCATTCCCCCGGAGCATGGGTAAAAAAAGATATTGGGGAGGGGAAGTACTTTAGTGCCAACGGAGAGTATGCCCTTGCATCAACTCTCAGTTTTCACCCTGTTAAACATATATGTGCCGGTGAAGGTGGTGCGGTTGTTACCAATAATTCGGAGTTGGCTGAAAAAGCCGCCAGACTTCGTAGCCATGGAATCAATCGGCCCTATGATGACAAAGATGAGATGCCTTGGTACTACGAACAGGAAGATCTTGGATGGAACTACCGTTTAACCGATCTGCAGGCCAGCCTAGGTCATTCTCAAATCAATCGCTTGAATGATTTTCTTTTCCAAAGAAGAAGGATCGCCCTTAGGTATGATGAACTACTGAGAAAAGAACCGTTCAAAAATCATATTAGTCCCCCACCCTATGAAGATGGTCATGCCTGGCACTTGTATATTATTCAGTTTCTAGAGAAAGAACGGAGGAATTTAGCCTACAAGTTTCTGAAAGAAAGAAAAATCTTTACTCAAATTCATTACATTCCGGTATATCGTCATCCGTATTATCAAAATTTAATCGGATCGATGAGCTTGCCCGGTGCAGAAACTTATTTTGAATCCTGCCTGAGTATTCCATTGTACCCTAATTTATCAGAGCACCAGCAGGACCGGGTGCTTGAGTGCCTGGCCTTATTTTTAGAAAAAGGCTAATGAATCTTTCGGGGTATCAACTTTTAGACGGTTTTTATGAGACTATCGGGGAATACGCGATTAGTTCGATCAAACTGGAAGATGCAGAACCCATCAGAATATGGCGTAACCAACAAATTTCCGCACTGCGACAGTCAAGCATTCTGAGCAAAGACGAACAAAGATCTTATTTTGAAAAGGTTATAGAACCGAGCTTCTCTAATAAAAAGCCAAAGCAAATTCTTCTGCGATACACTTTTAATAACAACCTGATTGGGTATGGGGGGCTAGTTCACCTCAACTGGACAGACTTAAAAGGAGAAGTTTCTTTTTTACTCGATTCCAACAGGACCAAAGATACGAAACAATACTCCATTGAATGCAAAACATTTCTTAAGCTCATTAAAAAATGTGCCTTTGAACAACTTGGTCTTAATAAAATAAGCACATATGCTTATTCTCACCGAAAAAATCATGTACAAACGATCGAAAGTGCCGGTTTCACTCGAGAAGGAGTTCTTAGACAGGACACAATTGTAGATGGCAATTGGGTAGATGCTATTCTTGCATCCTGCTTACACTCAGAATTTGATAAACCTGAAAACTTCCCAAAATAAATCATCAATATTTTATTTTCCAGTCTAGCCTCAAAAATTGCCCTTTTCCACGCAATCGAAAACGATTTACGCTCGATAAGTAATAATTACCGGTTAATAGGCGCAGATAGTGATGAAAATTGCCCGGGTGCCTCTCTTGTTAGTCATTTCTCTAAAATGCCCCCGATTCATGAACTTAACCGCCAATCTCTGCTTTTATTTTTAAAAGCCAATGCAATCAGTTTTATTATTCCCACACGTGATGGTGAACTCAAGTTCTGGGCTGAGCATCAACAATTCCTAGATCAAAATAAAATTGGGGTTATGGTTTCATCTTCCCAAGCGATTGCACTTTGCGAAGACAAATTGCAATTTAGTGAGTTCTTCAGTGCTGCTCAAATACCTTCTATTAAAACGACGGTAAATTTGGACTCTAATTTCGAAGGAAACCCTAAGTTTGTCGTTAAGGAAAGAAGAGGGAGTGGATCCAAAGCAATAGGATTGAACTTGGGTGCAGGGGAAGCGGTTAAGTTTGCAAGTTCTTTACATGATCCTATTTTTCAGAAACAAGTAGAGGGAAAAGAATTTAGTGCCGAAACATGGATCGATAAATTAGGAAAGCCCAATGGTATAGTTTTAAGATGGCGCCAACTCGTAGTTAATGGAGAATCACATGAAAGCACGACTTTTGAAAATAAAGACTGGGCAGATAAACTATATGATATCTTCACAAAACTGGTGGGATTAAAAGGTCATGTCCTCGCCCAAGTTATGGTCGATACAGATGAACAGCTCCATCTTATCGAAATCAACCCGAGACTGGGAGGCGCCAGTCCATTGGCAATTGCCGCTGGTCTACATTCAGCGAGATGGTCTGTTTTTGAATTTGATCAAAAGGTAGACCTTATATCTCGGATGCCAAAAATAGAGACCGGGCTTTCATTAATTAAAAAAAATAACCAAGTTTCGATACGCTAACCTCTTTTCCTACTCGACAGTAAATTTTTCCGTTATAATAAATTAGTTACCTTATGTCCGCCACCACAATAGCCATTGCAAACCAAAAGGGGGGTGTGGGAAAAACAACCACAACCATAAACCTAGGAGCCGCCCTGGCCTCTTTTGGACTGCCCACCCTTTTGGTCGACATGGACCCACAGGGGAATGCAACTAGTTCTCTGGGTATCGAAAAAAAGCCAGGAGCTGGAATCTACGAACCTCTCTTAAGTGGCAGTGATATGGCAGACCGCGTGCAAGCGACAAGTATCTCAAATTTATGGATTGTACCATCGGAACTTGATTTAGCGGCAGCAGAACTGGAGCTCAGTTCTGAGGAGAATTACCTCGGTAAGTTACGAAGCTCGCTGAAAAATTTATCCACCAATTTTGGATTACGTGCGATTCTTATCGATTGTCCCCCTACCCTCGGCTTACTCTCAATGAATTCACTGTGTGCCGCAGACTTTCTGCTCATTACTCTTCAATCAGAATACCTTGCCCTTGAAGGGTTGAGTCAAATTACTGGAATCATCAAGCAACTGAAAGAATCCGGTGCAAACCAAGAGCTGGAACTTGGGGGTATTGTAATGACGATGTATGATAATCGCACCCGACTGTCATACGAAGTTTGGCAAGAGGTCAATCAACATTACCCAAAGGAAATTTTCCGTACCGCGATCCCCCGTACGGTAAGACTGAGCGAAGCACCAAGCTTTGGGAAAACTATTTTTCAATATGATCCAAACGGCATTGGGTCAAAGGCATACCTTTCGTTTTCAAAAGAAGTGAAAACAAGGTTTTTCCCCTAATTCGCATCTCGATTTTCATCAATCCCACTGTAGATAAGATGGTTTCAGACCTGAATGAATTGGAAGACAAAATAGGATATTCCTTTAACAATTTAGGACTGCTAACCCTCGCTGTCACTCACCCATCATTCAATGAACACAATAAGGGTAAGGAAGATAACCAACGCATGGAATTCCTTGGAGACTCGATTTTAAGTTCTGTTCTCTCTAATGCATTATTTCATTTATACCCAACTGAAGATGAAGGTGCATTAAGTAGAAAAAGAGCAGTCCTTGTACGTGGAAGTTCACTCGCAAAAATTGCCTCCACTTTACAGATTCAGGATTTCCTACTTATGAGTAAGGCGGAAATCAAAAACCATGGATATAACCGTAGTTCAACACTTGAGGATGCGATTGAAGCTATTATTGGAGCCATTTACCTGGATGGTGGAATTAATGCGGCAACAAATTGCATCCTCAATTGGTTCGGCGATCTGAAGTCAAAAGTTGATCAAGAACAAGTTTTCTACAACCCAAAAGGACGGTTGCAGGAAATTCTGCAGGAACAGGAAAACCACTCAAAAATCATATATCATTTAACTAAAGAAGAGGGTCCAGATCATCAAAAAAGCTTTGAGGTTGACCTTATCCTTGGAAAAAAAACTTTAGGGACAGGAAAGGGGAAATCCAAAAAAGAAGCGGAAGAAGAAGCCGCCACAAAGGCCCTGCTAATTTTACAAAATCCGAGTAAAGTTGATCGCGAATAGCCAAGCCTGATGTGAAAAGAGTACTTATCCCAAACGGTGTACCGTCAAGATTTATTCACTCATTGCCTGAAGCCGCCACTGCTGCACTAGCGGCTAATATATTGGTTAGGGATGGACATTCCGTTATAATTTTAGTCGAAGAAAATATCCCCAAGGCGGAAGAATGGGGTGAAGATGTGGCTTCCTTTGTTGAAAACCTTAAACCTGGCATAGAAATAGAGTTTCATCTATTTGACTCGGGACCACCAGGAACACATCCGGATGCTTTTGAGAAAACCTGTGACCGGCTAGCAGTTCTCTCTTCATTGATACATGGAAATGAAGCCGATGAAAAAATTATTCTTATCGCTACAACTCCAGAAGCACTTGTCAGTGCCTGTCCAAAATATTCCCGGCAAAAAGAGTCTGAACTTATTTTGCAGACAGGGCAGAATTTAAATTTTGACGATTTATGCAATTCCCTAGTACATGACTTTGATTATTCATCGGAAATTCTTTGCGAGGAACCGGGCCAGTTTGCGGTTAGGGGTGGGTTAATTGATGTCTATCCGGTGAATGGCACAGAACCCGTGCGAATTGATTTCTTTGGAAATGAAATTGAAGAAATTCGCGTTTTTGACCCAACAAGTCAACGTGGCATATCTAAAACAAATGACGTAACTATTGCTTCGGCTAAATCGAACCAGGAAAGCGAGTTGGAGGGTGAATTTTTTAATTACCTGAGCATGCCGGTAGCCTGGATTTTTCGTGAGCCTGAACAACTGGTTACCCGGTTCCCATTGGTATTCCATACAGCAAATAAAGATGCACTGAAACAGGCCAGCTTTGCGAATGCACTGAAGAGGAAGTGTGCAAAAATGGATATTTTTTTAGGGACCAGTGAAATTCATGCGGGAGCAGGAATTTTTGATAATACCCAACCTGTTGAGTTACCGGTCAAAATACTGGATCATATAAAAAATGATAATCCATTAATGGATATTGGCAGTGCCCGGTTTGAAAGTGAAAAAAAATACAGAACCAGCTATCTGTTTGATCTTTTGTCCAAGCAGGATGATGGACATGAAATAATTATTGCGGCCGGTGCAAAGCCTGAACAAAAGAGGATTCAGGAAATCATAGAGGATGAAAGCTCACTGGAAAGACTAAATCCACGCTACTTACCAATTGGGCTAAAGGAAAGCTTCATTGTCGCCCCAGTAGACAAAAATGATAATTTCAACCTTTTCATTCAAAATAATGGAAAAGGCTTAGTTATTGCAACTGCGAGAGAAATCCTTGGAAGGGAAAGAAGCAGGAGGCCAATACGTTCGAATAAAGCAATTGTTCGAAGAAAAGAAGTCGATCAGTCTTTGGATTTTTCTGAGCTTGTTGAAGGAGATTACCTGGTTCATCACCAACATGGTATCTGCCAATTTATCCAACTCGGGGAAATCGATGAGGGCACACAAAAAGAGGAAGCTGTAACCCTTGAGTTTGCTGACGGCTTGTTGCTCCATGTCCCCCTTCAGGAATCACATCTTTTATCCCGCTATATCGGTCTCCAAAAAGCACGGCCAAAACTGGCAAAGTTGGGAGGTAAGGCATGGGCGAAGACTAAACAGGCAGCAGAAATGGCTGCCCTCGACTTAGCTGCTGACCTACTTCGCTTGCAAGCCACCCGGGATACTCAATCCGGACATGCATTTCCACCCGATGAGCAATGGCAGAAAGAATTCGAAGATTCATTTCCATTCACTGAAACAGTTGATCAATTAAAAGCGATTATTCAGGTTAAGGAAGACATGGAAAAAGAACAACCCATGGACCGCCTGGTTTGCGGTGATGTGGGATTTGGGAAAACTGAGGTCGCGCTACGGGCAGCTTTTAAAGCTGTAATGGACGGCAAACAGGTGGCATTCATAGCACCTACGACCATTCTTTGCCAACAGCACCTGAATCTTTTCCGGGATCGAATGTCAGATTACCCGATTGCAATTGAGATGCTCAGTCGCTTTCGAACTCCGGGCCAACAAAAAAAGATCATCAAGGCAACATCTGCGGGGTCTGTTGATGTTGTAATAGGTACCCACAGAATGTTTAGCGAAGATGTACTTTTTAAAGACCTTGGGTTACTGGTTATTGATGAAGAGCAAAGGTTTGGTGTACAGCACAAAGAATCAATCAAGAAAATGCGGGCAAATGTCGATGTTCTAACCCTGAGTGCCACTCCTATTCCCAGGACGCTCTACTTTGCCATGGTTGGTGCTCGGGCACTCAGTACTATTGAAACTGCACCAGTTAATCGCAGGCCAATCCGAACCGTAGTCAGTCAAAATGTGCCTGATATCATAACGCAGGCAGTACAAACTGAGGTAAGACGGGGCGGACAGATTTTCTATCTTCACAATCGGGTAAAAACAATTTACTCAGTCGCCAAAAAACTTGAGACTAAATTCCCAAAGATTCGAATTGGGATCGGGCATGGGCAGATGAGTGAAAGTGAACTGGAGGAGGTCATGACCGATTTTGTAGCTCACCGCTTTGATATTCTTGTATGCACCACCATAATTGAATCAGGGCTCGATATTCCAAACTGTAATACAATTATAATT
>MDSV01048326.1_pt1 | contig 10627 bp, 10 predicted proteins | sample 810851 | NCBI WGS metagenome assembly MDSV01 (sample SAMN05326640, study PRJNA326480) | marine metagenome | isolation source: seawater | place: Atlantic Ocean: North East | collected 2012 | reverse complement strand
AAGCACAAATTCTTTATCAGATATACAAGCTACTGATTGTCTAAATGCTTTGTCACTACCAGGGAAAATTCTTGTATTGAAAGCCATGTATCTCATACCATTACCTAAGTTGGCAACAGTTTCGACACCTTGAACTCTTGATAGTTGGTCAAAAAGATTTCTCTTTACACCTAATGGGTTGAGAACAAAGTCTACTTCCCCATTTTGGAATGCTAAATAAGCAGCATCCTGATCACTATATAATGTGAACTCAACAGTACCTACATAAGGTCCTGCTGTATAAGATAGTTGAGCTTCTCCACTAGTGTCACCAAATGATGCACTAACTTTTGGAGCTTTTCCATTATCCCATTCAACAGCTGTACCACTCTTATAAATAGTAGTATCTCCGCCGAACCACATTGTATCTGAATCATATGACCATGTGTAGAATGCACCTTGTTCAACTTTGTCATATTCAAAAGCACTTGCTACAGGAGCTGCGCTCCCGTCAGCTGCTAATAGAGTTTCTCTATCAGTAGCGTATTGCGCCCAATAACTTTCTGGAAGTATTGGTGCTTGTGCAATTTTATATTGCCATGCAGAAAGTCCTGCATCAAAGTTTAAAGTGATTGCAACAGTATAGTCATCAACAGCAACCAAACTAACAATTCCTAAAGTCTCTTCATCAGCAGCTGCGTAAGAAGTTTCCCAGTTGCTTAAAAGACCAAGTCCTTGTGCGGTATTATATGTAAATACCATATCGTTTGCTGTAATAGGTGAACCATCACTCCATTCGTATCCTTGTGTTATAGGAACAGTATATGTATATGTACCGTCACCATTATCAGTTGAAGTTTCAACTAATTCATCAGCTATTCCTGTTACGAGCTGATAGTTAGGATATGAAATAGAGAATAGTGAAACAGCTTGGCCAGACATTACATATGCTGTCCAAACGTCAGTTTCTGTATCAAGATAATTCCAATAATTCTGTGTTTGTGGATCTGAGAATATAGCCATTTTATAAACACCGTCCGGTCCGGATGGTGCAGCTTCCTCAGCAGCTGCTGCAGTAGTTGCAGGAGCAGCAGTTTCAGCCGGAGCTTCCTCTACTACTTCTTCTGCAGTATCGTCGCTCGTGCCTCCACAAGCAACAACTACCATAGCAAAAACTGTGAAAAGTAATAAAAATCGCCAAGATCTAGATCCTGTGAAATTACTCAAAGTTTCTCCTTTTTGTATACAAAAATTCCACATTAAGTGGAATCATCTAATATTAGATGCACTTATTATTAATACAATAAATATGAGAGTTTTTTACCAAAATACGTTGAAATTTTAAAAAAATGAGTTATAAATTAATAAAAATAATTTGAAAAACCCTAATAATTAGGTAAAACCCAAATAAAAAAGTACCTAATTTAAATCCAAAATTTTCCATTTATAAGTTATATTTAATTTTTATACAAATATTATAAAAACCATATTTTTGTCTTAGTTTAGATATTAAAAAATTTTGATAATTTAGTGGAATTCTACCATTTAAATTAATTGCTACAGAGGGAGGTAAGATTTGATATTGTGTAGCATATTTTAATTTTGATCGTTTCCCTCTAAATGGATGAGGAGGTTTAGATACCCATAATTCTCTTAGGAAAATATTTAATTCTGAAGTGGAGACTCTTATTTGTTGTTGTTTATAAAGCTCCTCTAATGTCTTTTCTATTAAATTAATCCCTTTTTTTGTTAACGCAGATGTTCTTAGTATTATTATCCAATCAAACCTTTTTAAATTATCCTTAATATTTTTATTAATGATATCTTTATCTTCAGTATCTAGTAGATCCCATTTGTTCATAATTAATATTGGCGTAACATTATTTTCAACACACTCATTAATTAATCTTAAGTCCTCAAAACTTAATCCAACAGTTGAATCAATAATAATTAAAGCTGTTAAAGAATTGTTTAATTCATTTACAGCAAGATATGAAGCATATCTATCAATTTGATTTTTCTGTTTATTTCTTGGGACACCAGCGGTATCTATAATTTGATATTGTTTATTATTTAAACTCAAAGTATCTTTTATTACATCTCTAGTAGTACCAGCTGTAGATGAAACTACGGACCTTTCATTGTCTAGTAATGAATTAAATAACGTAGATTTTCCTGAATTAGGTCTTCCAATCAGTACTAACGAATTCTCTTTATTAATCAATCTTGAATCAGTAATGCCTTTCTTTATTTTTTTTGAAATACCATTACTTAATTCGTCAATACCTGTTTTGTGAATAGATGAAATATAAAAATCAAGATCAAATATATATTTATATAAATTTTTATCTAAATCATAAGAATTGAAATTTTCACATTTATTAAATACTGTAAATATTGTTTTATCTTGATTTCTCAATATTTTATTTAATTTATCTAGTCCTTTATAATTTTTTGTATTTACATCAATCACAAATAGAATTAGATTTGCTTGTTTAATATATTCATCTAATTTATTTTGGAATTTTTTATTTAGTTCGTCTGGATCTTCTAAATACCCAGGTAAATCAGATATAACTACTTGTTTATTATTGATTACAGTATTAGTTGTCACTTTATCTCTTGTAGTATTTGGTGTCGAACCAATAATAGATACTTTTTTTGATGTAAGTACATTTACCAAGGTCGACTTACCTGAATTTGGCAATCCTAGTATTAAAACTTCATTCTTATTGTTTTCTATCATAATTTAAATATAGCTATCCTTATTTTATGGTAAATAATCTATATGTTGTAACTCCAAGAGGTTTTTGTGCTGGTGTTGAAATGGCTATTAAAGCTCTGACCTGGATGTTAAAAATTTATGACGAAACTATCTATTGCTATCATGAAATTGTACACAATGATTGGATTGTAAAAAAGTTTAAAGAAAATAACGTAAAATTTGTTAATAATCCTGAAGAATTACCTGAAAATGCAATCGTTATGCTGTCAGCACATGGAACAGCACCAAAAATTGAAAATGAATTTAAATCAATATCCTTAACTAACGTAAATTCAGTATGTCCATTAGTAACAAAAGTACACCATGAGGCAAAAAAATTTAGTGAAGATGGATACAAGATTATATATGTTGGACATAAGAATCACGATGAAGCTATTGGTGCAATGGGTGTTGCTCCTGACTCAATGAACTTAATAGAAAGTGTTGATGAAATTGAAAATGTGGATTTAAATTCTAATAAAGTTTCTTTATTAGCTCAAACAACTTTAGCAATGTCAGATTGGGAACCTATAATGATAAAAGCTAAAGAAAAATATCCAAATCTCAAAATGCCTAGAAAAAATGATTTATGTTATGCCACTACAAATAGACAAGAAGCAATAATTAATATCTCTAATAAAGTTGATGCAGTAATTGTAGTTGGCTCATCAACGTCAAGTAATACTAATGCTCTTGTTACTTCATTAAATAATATTGGTAAAGAAGCTTTCAGAGTTGAAACAACTGATGATGTAAATAAAATAAATCTAAAAAATAAGGATATAGCTATAACGGCAGGTGCGTCTGCTCCTGATCATATAGTTCAAAATATTGTGGAATATATAAACCCTAAAAATATAGAATTTTATATTGATACAAATGAAACTGAATATTTTCCACTTCCTGTCGAACTGAGAACAAATATTAAAAACTTATCAAATTTTATATCTTCAATGTATCCTGAAAATAATATTAAATCACAATATGGAGTTAAAAATGATAAAAGTTGGACTGCTACTGAAGCTTTAACTTCTTTATAATTTCTTCTATTGTTTCTTCTTTTGTTTTATTAGTGTTATCTATTATTACAGAATTTTTAGGTATGATTAATGGTGATTCATCTCTATGCATGTCTTTATGGTCTCTTTGTTTAATCTCTTCGATTGTTTCTTCTGAATCAGATTGGTCCTCTCTTCTTTTACCTCTAATGTTTTCATCAGCATCTAAATAAATTTTATACTCAGCATTTGGAAAGACTACACTTCCCATGTCTCGACCTTCAATAACTAGTCCATTTTGAATATTGTTATAAAAAGTTAGTAAAGATGTCTTTACTAATTGTCTTACAGTTGAATTTTTAGCAATTTCTGAACTGTGCAAATTAATATTTTTATTATAAAGTTCATCATCATTGTATTTTCTGTTATTTATTGTGCAATTTCCTGAAATATCTATAGATAATTTAAATTTATCATATTCATAATTTTTTTCATCATAAGAATATTTAGAAATATATCTATATAGTTTTCCACTTGAAAAAAATGTATAGTTAAGCATTAATGCAATTTCTTGTCCGATAGTTGTTTTTCCTACACCAGAAGGGCCGTCAATAGTTATAACTTTTTTCATATTTTAATTTCTTCTAAATCTCCCTTTTTCATATTACCTAATGTGAATTTACCTATGGAAATACGTTTTAATTTTGTAATTTTTATATTATTGTATTCAAATATCTTTCTTATTTCTCTATTTTTACCAGTCTTTAATACAACTAAATACTCAAATTTAGATTTTTTCTCTATTGAATGAATATTTAAATCTTCCTTATTAACAGTTATTTTTTTTTTAAATATTGTTAGATTGACATCTTCAACATTTGTAGTAATAATATATTTTTTAGTTAGTCCTTTACTTGGATGAGAATATTCATTCAGCCAACTACCATCTGTACTTAATAGCATCAATCCTTCTGAATCTTTATCAAGCCTTCCTGAGTATTTTAATTTTTTATTTTTTAATAAATCATATATTGTTTTTGAATTACCTTGACTTCTTCTAGAAGATACATAATTTATTGGTTTATAAAATTTATAATATTGATGTACTGATATTGGATTAATTATTTCATTCTTATAAAACAATACATCATTCTTTTCTACTTTTTGACCTAGTACAGCAAAATTACCATTAATTTTTATCTGTTTATTTTTGATCAATTTGTCTGATTCTCTTCTTGAAATGTTTAAATTAAGAGCTAGGAATTTATTAATTCTCAATTATTCTTCTTCATTGGGTGAATTGAAATATTCACCAATACTTGGTAAATCTTCTAAAGAGGATATGTTCGTTTTTTCTAAAAATAAACTTGTAGTTTTATATAGCATTGGATTGCCTGGGACATCTAACTGCCCATCACTCTCAATTAAACCTCTCGCTTCAAGTGTTTTAATTGAAGATTCAGATTCTACCCCTCTTATTTCAGATATTTTTAATTTAGTTACTGGTTGTTCATAAGCAACAATAGCTAAAGTTTCTAATGCTGGTGTAGATAACCCTTTTAAGATTGATGGTGGCTTAACGTTGTTAAGATAAGTTGAGATTTCACTTATTGTTTTAATATCTGATTTATTTTTATCATATTTAATTTCAAAACCTAATTCAATATTTCTCATTTCTGAATTAATCTCGCTTAACAAATTAATTAAATTTTCAGTTGAAATATTCAATAAATCAATAAAATATGCGTGTTCAACTGGTCCATCACTTATTAATAAAGTTGCTGTAATTATTTTTTTATTCATAGTTTTTTTCAATATTTATTTCTCTATCAATATTATCCTGATCTGCTTTTATAAAACCCCATTTAACAGTTTCTAATAAAGCTAAGAAGAACGCAACGGCTTCCTCTGGTGTTTTGACACCTAACACTAGTTCTTCAAAAGAAGTAGTTAACCTTTTATCAACTTCTTTTAATAAATCATCAATAGAAGTTTGCAGATCTGGTAGGTCTTTATCAATATGCTCAAAACCCTTGAAAGTTTTATATCTTAAAAATACTTCTTTTGCAATAAAGTTAAATTGTTCTAGTTTAATTTCATATTCAATATCAGGTTTTAATAACATATCTTTAGTCTGATAATATTTAAATGCTGGGACTGAATTTTCGTTTGTTTTAATCCTTGATGCTAAAGCTAGACCGACTTCAGAAAAAGCTTTAAATTGCAATAACCTAGCAAATGCTAAGTCTTTATCCTTCATTAGTTCTACTTCATCTAGCCAATCTACCTCTTCATCCTGTGGAAGTAGCCTCTTGGCTTTAATTTCAAATAAAGAAGCGCCTAACAATACGAATTCAGAATAACTATCAATATCTTCTGTAAAAGTATTTTTTTCAATTTTATTAAATATTAAACTCAGGTCTTCCTCAAGCAGTTTTTCAGAATTAGAAGTATATTTGATTAAAAGATCTTTTAAATTATCTATTATCTTAATTATTTCCATTAGTAATCAGTTTTGTCTAATACAGTGTGTTTTTGTTTTAATAAATTATTTTCATAATAATTAATAATTCTTGTATTTATTTTGTTTTCTTCAAGAATTTGTAATCCAATAACTTCATGGTTTAAATATAAATGACTTTTTTTATTATTAATAAGTCCTAGGTCACTAAAAACCCTAAACAATAATCCAGCATTAATTTTTGATTTTCCTATATCATGTAAAAGAGATAGAATTAAAAGCTCTTTATCATCTGAATTTTTATATGTTCTTTCAAATACCTCATAAGAGTGATGGCGATCAGCTTTTGACATTGTCCAATAAAGATGTAGTAAGTTATTGCAAACCATGTAGTCAGCTACCTTTATCTGTTCGTCGATATTTAAATTCCTATAAAAAATATATCTAATAGTTCTTTTTATTTTTATTATTATTTTTGTCATGCTCTTGGATGGCTTTCTTGAAATACCTCTGAAATAAATTCTTTTGTCAATTTAGTATATATTTGTGTAGTTGATACTGATGAGTGTCCCAGAAATTCTTGTAAAGTTCTTAAATCACATCCAGCTTCTAGCATTTGAGTTGCTGCACTATGTCTAAGTGTATGTGGGTGAATAGAATGTTTTAATCCTACATTTACTGCAGTATTTTTAACTACTCTAAATACAGATGTTCTTTCCATAGAATTTTTATTTTTAGTTAAAAATAAAGTGTTTAAATCTTTATCGAGATATTTTTTTCTAATATTTATGTAATCTAACAGATTTAACTTAAGTTCTGTTCCTAGTGGAATTATTCTTTGTTTTGAGCCTTTTCCTGTAACTATTATAAAGTCATCATCAAAATCAATATCTGATAATTTGACGGTACATACTTCTGAAACTCTACAGGCAGTGGAGTATAAAAAATCTATTAAAGTTTTATTTCTAGATTCAAGAAAATTATCGTGATTATAGTAATCAATTAACTTGTTTATTTCTTCTATTTGAATAGTATCTGGCAAGTAGACTCCCGACTTGATGTCAACTCTGTCGATATCAATTTTATTATTTGCATATTTCTCGTTATACCAATTTATATACTGAATAAGTGACGACATAAATCTTTGTTTTGTTTTTTGAGACGATTTCTTTTTATTTAAATCTATTAAATAATCATCAACTAAATCATTGTTGATATTTTTTTCTTTAATAAAATCTAAAAATTTATTTATATCTGATATGTATCCTTTTACTGTATTCTCAGATAATCCTTTTGTATATGTTATATAGCTTTTATAATCTTCGAGCAATTCATTATTTTTAGAATTAATCTTTTACCTTTTGTGATTTAATAACATTTTTACTAACTTTTTTATTATTCGCGGATGCTTGAATGAAATAGTTAAACATAGGAGCAGGCTCCCATGGTCTTGATTTGAATTCTGGATGAAATTGAGATGCGACAAAAAACGGGTGATCTTTTACTTCAATCATTTCAATTAAATTATTATCTGGAGACATTCCACTGAATATTAGTCCCGCATTTTCTAGTTCTTCTTTATAATTATTATTTACTTCATATCTATGCCTATGTCTTTCGTAAATTATTTCATCTTTGTAAATTTTTGATGTTTTAGTCCCTTCTTTTATTTTGCATGGGTATGTACCTAGCCTCATTGATGCACCGATATCATCTTTTTCTAGATTTTGATTAGGAAGTAAGTCGATAACAAAATTAGTAGTATTTTGTGAAAATTCAGAAGAATTAGCATCTTTAATTCCACACTCGTTTCTTGCAAATTCAATAACAGCACATTGTAAACCAAGACATATTCCTAAGAATGGAATTTTTTGTTTTCTTAATATTTCAATAGCTGATATTTTTCCTTCAATCCCTCTGTAACCAAAACCACCGGGAATAACTACACCATCAAATTTATTTAAATCTTCTATATTAAAATTATCAGAATCTTCCCAATGTAGGTTTAACTTAACTTTATTGTGTAAGCATGAATGATTTAAAGATTCAACAACAGATAGATAGCTATCAGGAAGACCGAAATATTTTCCTAATATTGCAATTTCTACTGTTTTTTCAACACCAGATTTTAAGTTAAGCATATTTTTCCATTCTTCCAAATCTGGTTTAGAAGTGGATAACTTTAACCTGCTATCAACAGAGCTGTCTAATCCTTCTTTATTCATTTTTAATGGTACTTCATAAATATCATCTAAATCTGGAGCACTAATTACATCTTCGAAAGAAACATCACAAAATGATGAAACCTTGCTTTTAATTTCATCATTTAACTCTCTGTCTGATCTTAGGACAATAACATCAGGGCTTATCCCTGAACTTCTTAGAACAGATACAGAGTGTTGAGTTGGCTTTGTCTTCATTTCAGTACTTGGCCCTATATAGGGAACTAATGTTACGTGTACAAACATTACATTTTCTTGACCTAATTCTTTTTTAATTTGACGAGCAGCTTCAAGAAAAGGGAGTATTTCTATATCCCCCACTGTTCCGCCAATTTCTGTTATCTGGATATCGACATCATTAGAGATACCTTTTATCCTTCTTTTTATTTCATCAGTTATATGAGGTATTACCTGCACTGTAGCACCTAGGTAGTCTCCTTTTCTCTCACTTTCAATTACTTTTCTGTAAATACTTCCTGTTGTTACATTTGCATCTTTTCTGAGATTTACTCCGGTAAACCTTTCGTAATGGCCTAAATCTAAATCAGTTGTTGCACCATCTTCAGTCACAAAAACTTCGCCATGCTGAAAAGGATTCATAGTATCAGGATCTACATTGATATATGGATCAAGTTTTTGATTTATAACAGATAATCCTCTTGCTTTGAGTAGGTTTCCAAGAGATGCAGAAGTAATCCCTTTACCAAGACCAGAGACGACACCACCGGTGACAAATATGTATTTGGTCACATTGAAACTTTACCATGAAATATAAATATTGGAAGGACTATCTTAATATTTGATTAAGAAACTTATCAAGCTTTAGATTATTATCATCTCCTATAATTTTTATAGCTTTTTTTGATAATCCGTATTTATAAGTTAGATTTTTATTAATGCACTCTTCAACTTCAACTGACCCATCAAACTGAATAGCAAAGTTTTGATTTTTTTTTATAGTTATATCTAATTTAGTATCCCTGCTTACAACAATCGAGCGTGGAAATTTAGTAAACGGCGAGATTGGAGTGATTATTATAGAATCTATATCATTATGAACAATTGGTCCACCAGCAGAGTAATTATATGCCGTAGATCCTAATGAAGTTGAAATAATAATTCCGTCAGCTCTGAAATCTACTTTTTGATCATATGTCAATATTGATAAATCTAATAATCTAGTTGGAGAATTTTTAATTATTACAACTTCATTAAAAGCTGGAAAATCTAAATCTTCATTTTGAATAATTGGAAATCTTTTTACAAAAGTATATTTATCTCTTGCCCACTGATCAATTAGATTATTAAATTCATTTAATGATCTAACTAAATATCCTACCCTACCAGGGCCGAAAGAAAGAACATCTAGCTTATACTTCCAACCAAGTTTCATAGCTTTTAGTGCAGTCCCGTCACCACCAAAACTAAGTATCAAAGAGTTGGTATTATATTTAATATTTTTAAATTCATCTATGTCGATATTTATATCGATATGTTGATAATTTATACTTTTTTTATTTAAGTAATTTGTAATTTTTATACAATTTTTATTTTTTAAATTGTTTCTAGATGTTAATAATAAAATTTTCTTCACTAGGATATATTATACGTAACTTCTGTGGAGTACAAAATGATACCAATATCTGATATAAATCCTGCTAAAAATACACCTTTTATATCAAGATTTTTTATTATCTTCTCTGGATTAGTTTTTATCTTTATACAACCTAAAAATAACATAGATCTTATTAACTTTTTTTATAAATATTCAGCTATTCCTTGTGAAGTTGTAAGTAAATCTCCGTTGGCTGCTAATCAGTACTATTTTAATAAATGTAATTTAGTTCCTGATTATTTTATATTTCCAGATAAAAATATTTTATTAAGTATTTTTATTTCTTTATTTCTACATGCTAATTTTATTCATATTGTTGGAAATCTATGGAGCTTTTGGATTTTTGGTAACAACGTTGAAGATAAACTTGGTAAAACAAGATTCATTTTATTTCTTACTTTATCAGGTTTTTTAAGTGTCTTAGGTCATGCCATTATTAATCAAAATAATATAAATCCTATTGTCGGAGCTTCCGGTATAGTTTCTGCTTTAATGGGAGCGTATCTATATTTATTTCCTAATGCAAGATTATTAGTATTAGTACCTTTTGGAATATTATTTCCTACAACTATAAAGGCTAAATATTTT
>MDSV01085692.1_pt1 | contig 10628 bp, 15 predicted proteins | sample 810851 | NCBI WGS metagenome assembly MDSV01 (sample SAMN05326640, study PRJNA326480) | marine metagenome | isolation source: seawater | place: Atlantic Ocean: North East | collected 2012 | reverse complement strand
TTCATATGCTGGTTTTAAATTTCTTGCAATATCTTCAATAAATACACACAATTTTGGGTCAATTTTATGTTTTTCTACTAGTTTTTTATAGGGCTCGATTGCTGGTTTTGGAATAAATTCAGAATCAACAATATCAAAAATATCATCAAAATACTGGTCTACTCCAATTCTTTGAGTAATATTTATTGCATGCTTCCTAGATCCGTTAGTAAAAATAATTTTTTTACCTTCAAGCTTTTCAAGTTCATTTGCAAGATTTAAATCCTTTTTTAAAAAATCAACATCAATGTCATGCACAAAATCCAAAAATTCATCTGCATCAATTTTATGATTTTTTATCATTCCATTGAGTGTTGTATTATATTTATAGAAGTAACTTTTTTGTATTTCTTTAGCTTCTTTTATATCAACATTTAGTTTTTCAGATATATATTTTGACATTTTTTTATCGACTTGTTCAAATACTTTTGTTTGCCCTGAATATAAAGTATTATCAAGATCAAATAGCCAAAATTTTATTGGTTGAAGCTTTATCATTTTCTTATAAGTGTCCCCGAACCTTTATCAGAAAATAATTCAAATAGAATTGAATGAGCTTTTCTTCCATCAATAATAACAACACCTTTTACTCCATCATTTAGAGCATTTATGCAAGTTCTTATTTTAGGTATCATTCCTTCGCTAACAGTATTGTCATAAATTAATTTTTCAGCATCGTTTGGGTTGATTTCAGATATTAATTTTTTATTTTTATCGTACACTCCCTCAACATCAGTCATTAGCAATAATCTTCTTGACTTTAAACTTCTAGCTAGAGCTCCAGCTGCTGTGTCAGCATTAATATTGTAGGTTTGTTTTTTTTCATCTAACCCCATAGGAGATATTACTGGAATAAAATTACTTTTTATTAATTCTTTTATTATTTTATCATCTATTTTAGTTGGATTGCCTACAAAACCAAGTGCTTCGTTTTTTTTTTCAACTGATATCACATTATTCTCTTTAACATTTATAGATTTAGATTGGCATCCTTTTTTTATTAAAGCTGTAACTATTTCTTTATTAAACTCTACCATTACCGTCTCAACTACTTTAATAACTTTTTCATCAGTAACCCTTAGCCCCATAATAAATTTAGTTTCTATATTTAATTCATCTAATTTTTTTTTAATTCTTGGCCCTCCACCATGAACAACAATGGGTGTTAATCCTAATTTTTTTAAAATTGCTACATCTGTTATAAAATTATTGAATAAATCTGGATCTAAAAGAACTCGACCACCACATTTAATAACTATTTTTTCTTTTGAGTATTTTTTTATATATTTATTTATTTTTTGAGTTTCTGGTCCATCTTTGGGCCATAGGTTTTTAATGGTATTATCTAAATTTGTAACTAGAGACATTAATTATTTAGACTGTCTTAACCTTTGTCCCTTTCATGATAATCCACTGCTGAGAAATGGTTAATATATTATTTATAGTCCAATAAACAACTAATCCAGAAGGAAATGGAGCCAATATAATTGTTAAGAAAACAGGAAAGAACATAAATATTTTAGCCTGTATAGGGTCTGGCGGCGTTGGGTTTAACTTTTGCTGTAAGTACATGCTCAGACCCATAAGTATTGGCCAAGCTCCAATCATTAAAAAACTTGGAGGGTCCCAAGGAATAAGACCAAATAAATTAAAAATTGACGTTGGGTCTCTATCAGATAAATCTTTAATCCAACCAAAAAAGGGTTGGTGCCTCATTTCAAGAGTAACGTAGAGCATTTTATAGATTGCAAAAAAGAATGGAATTTGAATTAGAACGGGCAAACATCCTGAAACAGGATTTACTTTTTCTCTTTTATAAAGAGCCATCATTTCCTGTTGCAATTTTACCTTATCTTCTTTGTGCAATTCTTTTAATCTTACCATTTCTGGCTGAAGTATTTTCATTTTTGCCATTGATTTAAAAGAGTAATTTGCAAGAGGAAAGAATATTAATCTAACAAGAGCAGTTATTATAACTATTGCCAATCCAAAATTGCCAGTTAGTTTAAAAAAATAATCTATAATAAAAAATAGTGGTTTAGTAAAAAAGTAAAACCATCCCCAATCAATTGCTAAGTCAAATTTCTCTATTCCTAATTGTTTTGCATAACCATCGATAACCGCAACTTCCTTAGCTGCAACAAAAGTTTTAATTTCATTTTTTATAGAATTTTGTGGATTTAATATCATAGGCTGTTTGATTATATAGTTGGCTTTGTAATTTTCATTTTTGTATAAAAATTCAGCTTTAAAATCTTTGCCTTTTTCAGGAATTATTGCCGTCAGCCAATACTTATCAGTAATTCCAAGCCATCCCTTTGAACTATTGATAGTAAATTTTTCTTTTTCTATATCGCTATAATCTTTTTCTTTAAGCTCTTCACCAAAAACTCCAAGAAAACCCTCATGCAAAATATATATTTGTCTTCCATCAGGTTTATAATTTCTTGTGATCTGAGCGTAAGGATAAAATTGAAAAGATTTATTAGAATTATTTCTTATACTTTGAGTAATTTCAAATAAAAATTTATCGTCTAATTGAATTTTTTTTGTAAAAATTAAACCTTCCCCATTGTCCCACTCAAGAGTGATTGGTGTGCTTGGTGTTAGTCTATTATTTCCTTTTACTTTCCAAATTGAGCTATCTAAAGGTAAATTAATTTGTTCACTTCCACTAGCCGCCCATCCCGTTTCCACAAAATATTCTCTAGAAGAATTTTTTGGATTTAAGAATATAACCTGTTCATCACTTTCTAATTCTTTTTTATAATTTTTGAATACGATGTCGTCAATAATAGCTCCCTGAAGAGATATAGATCCTTTAATATTTGAATTTTCTAATATTATTCTCTCAGCATTATTAATTGCATTACTTCTTGATACCTCGTTGATAGAATTTTGTTCTTCAATCGTGGGAGAAGGTTTATCATCATTTTGTAAAATTTGATTTTTTGCTGCTTTATTTTCTACGACAGGAGGTTCGAAAAACGTAGCCCAAACTATCAAAACTAAAGTTGAAAGAATAACTGCCAATATTACATTTTTTGAATCCATTTACTTTTTCCTTTTTTTTAAGTTTGGAACTGGATCAAATCCACTGCCACCACCTAAAATTTTAATTGGGTGACATTTTAAAATTCTTTTTGTTCCCAAAAAAATACCTTTGAAATTTCCATGTAACTTTAAGCAATTAATAAAGTATTCAGAACAAGTGGGTTGATATCTACAACTAGCTGGAAAATAAGGTGACACAAAGTATTTATATATTTTTATTAAAGATATTAAAAAAAAATTGATTAGTCTCATTATTTACTCGCTATTTTTTTTATTTTTTTAAATATGTTGTTGAATTCGTCAAATATCATTTGAAATTTGTCTTTGTATACATCATTTTTTGCAAAAATTACATAAGTATAATTCAAGTCAATTTGCTTGTTTTCGGTTAAAATTTTTCTTACAGCACTTTTCAATTTTCGTTTTATTTTGTTTCTTTTGACAGCGTTTCCTATCTTTTTTTTAGCTACAAAACTTATATTAAGTATTTTATTTTTACTACTTTTTTCAATGTCAATTTTTCTATCAAAATATATTGTAAAGTATTTTGTGTTTAATTTTTTTTTTTTTAAAATTTTTAAAAATTCTTTGTTCTGATTTAAACTTCTAAACTTAATCATTTTTAGAATTTATTTATGTAGATATTTTTTTTCTTCCTTTAGCTCTTCTTCTTGCAATAGTTTTTTTTCCACCTTTTTTTTTCATTCTAGACCTAAATCCATGTCTTCTTTTTCTTACAATTCGACTAGGTTGGTATGTTCTTTTCATAAATTCCTTTGCTTATTTGTGAATTTTTCTGATATTTATAGGTAATAAGCACTTATAAGTACAGTATAAAAAACATTATATGAAAATGCGCACATTAAATCTTAAACTAATTCTTGGAATAACTTATTTAATAATAATTACTATTGCCTTGTACTTATTATTTTCTGTCATCGATATTAAGGATTTAACAAGCTATGAGTTTATTAGGATAAACAAAGATTTAATTTTAAAATACAAAAATGATAATTTTTTGTTTTTAACCATTGTATTTTTTGTATTTTGTATAGTTTGGACTCTTCTTCTAGGGTTTGCTATGCCCTTGTTAATTTTTTCAGGTTTTGTTTTTGGAAAATGGTGGGGAATCATAATAGTATTAATATCTACTACTATAGGCGCATCACTTTTATACGTTTTGGTTGGTTATTTTTTTAAAGATATGATTGAAGAAAAACTAGCTCCTAAATTTTCTAAGCTAAAGGTTTTTTTTAGTAAAAATGATATTGTTTATTTTATGAGTTATAGATTTATAGGAGGGGGAGGTACGCCATATGCAATACAAAATATTTTGCCGGTTCTATTTAATATGCCTTTAAAAAATTACGTAATCGCAACTCTTATAGGCAGCATGCCATCAATGTTTGTAACCGTTTCTCTTGGTAGTGGGATTGAGAGAATAATTGATAAAAATGAAAAGTTAAGTTTTTTTAATGTAATTAATTCGCCAGAAATCTATTTTCCCATCATTGGTTTTTTTATTATTTTAGCAGTAGCTTTCTTTATTAAAAAATTTTATTTTAAAGGGTAAATATTAAATTTCTAAAAAAGATTAAAAATTTTTAATCGTCCATACATGAAAAAGAAAATAATAATTTTTAAAAATGATAGTATAGGAGACTTAGTTCATAGCGCACCTACAATTAATAATATAATTTTAAAAAATCAGGACAAAGAAATTATTATTTTTTTATCAAAAATTAGCGAAAAATTTTACTTTTTGTTTAATAAAAATAACACACAATTAAAAATTTTAAATTTCAATCTATCGATTATAGAAAAAATTAAATTATTTTTGTATATACTTAATAATAAAATTGAAAGTATTTATATTCTTTCTCCCAAAAATTTTTATTTTTATTTACCACTTTTATTTTTAAGAATAAAATTTTTTGGTTTGTGCGTAAACGGAATATCTAATAATAAGAGACCAAGTCTTTTTTTAAGAAAATTTTTATATAAATTCGTTGTTAATGATAGGCAAACTAAAAAAAAAAGACAATCAACCAGATCATTGCAGCTTGAATTAGTAGGTGAAAACAAAGAATCAAATCTAGATTTTGATTTTAACTTAAATGTTGCAAAATCAGAAAAATTAAAAAAATACTTACCAAACGACTATATATTTGTTCATTATAAAAAACTTTTTTTTGAAGAACTGGGTTGGGGTACAAATGGATTGGAGATTATATTATCAGAGATAAAAAAATATACTCCCAACATTGTATTAACCAAAGATATTGAGCTAGACGAAAACAATGAAATATTTAGGAAAAAATATAATACTTATGATTTAAAAATGGATAAATTTTATAATAATTCAAGTAATATTCTTTTTTTAGACAACTTAAGAGGTTTAGAATTATATAATGTTATTAAGTCTTCAAAAAAAATTATAGCAATACATGGAATTATGACTAACCTAGGGTTTCTATGTAAAAAACCAGTTTTAGATCTTTTTCACTGTGTGATTAAAAATAAAGATGATTTTTATAACTACAAAAATGCTTTCTATGAATTTAAACCAAAATATACAGGTTATGATTTTATAATTCCCAGCAAGGACATAAAAAAAACTATTAAAAAAATGAAGTATGCTTTAGTTTCAAAACTCTAATCTAGGCTTAAGAAATTCACGTTAAATTAGAATTAGCAAAAAAGTAGTTTTATATTAGCAAAAAGTTGCCATATTATTTAAGTAACTTGACAACGTAGTAAGCAACAAAGTAAAAACTAAAAATATATCATGGTGAATTTATGGGAATACATTACGATTACAAATCAAAACGCGGCGAAAGAGCGATGTTAAAAGAAGCCAAAAGAAAAGCTAGACTTGCTCAAAAAAGAGCTAAAAAAATGCTATCATCAGATTCGCTGGAATTAGAAAAACAAGAAGTTAAAAAACACGACATTAACAAGGCAATAACGTTAGAAGATTTAACAAACCCTAACCAGAAATAAAATGAATGCAGCTAAATTCAAAAAAAGAGTTAGGGCGTCAAAAAATTAAAAAAGCTTTAAAAAATAATCTAAAAAAAAGAAAACAATTTCAATTAAAAATCAATAAGGAAAAAAAAAGTTAAACTAATGAGCGTATTATCGGATAGATGGATTAAAAAAATGGCCATTGAAAAAAAAATGATTGAACCTTTTGTTGAAAATCAACAATCAGGCCAAAACATTTCCTACGGCTTATCTTCTTTCGGTTATGACGCTAGAGTTTCAAATGAATTTAAAATTTTTACAGATGTAGATTCTGCTATAGTTGATCCAAAAAATTTTAATAGTAATAGCTTTGTTTCGAGACAAGGCAAGGAATGTATAATACCTCCTAACTCATTCGCTCTTGCAAGCACAGTTGAATATTTTAAAATTCCAAATGATATAATGGTAATTTGTTTAGGAAAATCTACATATGCAAGATGTGGAATAATTGTTAATGTAACTCCACTTGAGCCAGGATGGGAAGGATATGTAACTCTTGAATTTTCTAATACTACACCATTGCCTGCCAAAATTTATGCCAACGAAGGAGCTGCCCAATTTATTTTTTTAAAAGGAAACGAAAAACCAGAAATAACTTACGAGCAGAGGAATGGAAAATATATGAAACAATCTGGTGTAACTTTGCCCAAAGTATAATTCTGTGTAAATGCAAAAATTAGAAATTAATGGTGGAAAAAAAATATCAGGAACAATCTTAATTTCAGGATCAAAAAATGCAACCCTTCCTATACTTGCAGCAACAATATTAACAAATAAGAAAGTTATAATTTCAAACATACCAATAGTAAGAGATGTAGAAACAATGGCAACTCTTTTAAATAGTATTGGATCTATTGTTAAACTAAATAAAAAAAAAAAAATAATTGAAATTATTAATAAAAAGTCTTTAAAAACTTTTGCGCCATATAATCTTTTAAAAACAATGAGGGCAGGAGTTTTAGTTTTGGGACCACTTTTAGCAAAATATGGGCAAGCAAAAGTATCTTTACCAGGTGGCTGCGCCATAGGTTCCAGACCAATAAACTTGCATTTAGATTCTTTAAAAAAAATGGGAGCTAAAATTAAAATCAAGAATGGGTATGTTGTTGCTTCAGCAAAAAAAGGTTTAAAAGGTTGTTTAATCAAATTTCCTAAAATATCAGTTGGCGCAACTGAAAATATTTTAATAGCAGCCTGTTTTGCTAATGGGAAAACTAAATTAAGAAACTGCGCAATTGAACCTGAAGTAATAGATTTAATACTTTTCCTAAAAAAACTAGGATGCAAAATAAATTTTGTTGGAAAAAGAAATATTGATGTAGTTGGTGTTAAAGAATTAAAACCAGTAAATCATAAGGTAATTTTTGACAGAATTGAAGCCGGAACTTACATGATTGCATCAGCAATAACTAATGGTAATTTAAAAATTAAAAATATTAATCCAACAATAATATCCTCTGAAATTTCTTTACTTCAAAAAATGGGAGTTAAAATTATAAAAAAGAAAAACTATCTTATTGTAAATTTTGCAAAAAATCTTAAAAGTATAAATATTGAAACCAAACCATATCCAGGTTTTCCTACTGATTTACAAGCTCAACTAATGGTTTTGATGACTAAAGCTAATGGCGTTTCAACAATAAAAGAAAGTATTTTTGAAAACCGATTTATGCACGTTTCTGAATTAAGAAGAATGGGTGCCCGTATAGAAATTAAGGGTAATAAGGCAAAAATTTTTGGAAAAAGTAAACTGAATGGAGCAGAGTTAATGGCCACAGACCTTAGAGCATCAGTTAGTTTAGTTCTTGCTGGCTTGGTTGCATCTAACAATACATTAATTAATAGAATTTACCACTTAGATAGAGGTTATGAAAAAATTGAGTCAAAACTATCAAAATGTGGAGCAAAAATTAAACGATTACAATGAGTAAGGAAAAAAGAATAGGAATTAAATTGATGGGTAATACCCATGAAGATTTTGAAATAATTTCAGCTCACTTGCAAGACAGCATAGTAACTATTAGGGATATAGTTTTTTTAAAAAGCAATAAGACATTTCTTATGATTGTAAATCGGTTTATGTGGGAAGATATAGAAAAAGGATTATATAGGGAAAATAGAAGAGTTAGGTGTGCAGTAAAATTTGAGTCTGTTTTAAAAGTCCAAACAAAAAATATTAATCAAAAAGACAAAAATAAACCTTTGGAATGTTTAGCTTTTAAATGTTCATCAAAACCCAACAATTACAACTTAATAAATATTTTTTTTGCTGGTAATGGCATAATTACAATAATTAGTGAGTCAATCGATGTTATTATGGAAGATCTAGGCAAATCTTGGAAAGTAAAAAAGGCACCTTTGCATAAAATTTGAATGTTGAAATATGTTAGAATTTTCAATAAAACGTAGAAAAAAAAAGGAGTATTATTGGCTAAACAAGATTTTTTAGAATTTAAAGGTAAAGTAACTGAACTATTGCCCAATGCGATGTTTAGAGTTACTCTTGAAAATAATCGTGAAGTTTTAGCCCATACTGCTGGAAAGTTACGAAAGAATAGAATAAGGGTTTTAACTGGAGACAATGTGCTAGTTGAGATTACTCCTTACGATTTAACTAAAGGTAGAATTATCTTTAGGTTTTAATTTGGCTAGGTAGCTCAGTCGGTAGAGCAGAGCCCTGAAAAGGCTTGTGTCGGCGGTTCGATTCCGTCCCTGGCCACCACAAAATCATTTGCACTCGACGACACCTTGAATTCCTAATTTAACTTTTGGTTCAGTACCAAAAGATGGAGTTTCGTCTATTTCTAAAACATCTATATTTTTTTCAAGTACGTCAAAACTTTCTTTTGGTGAGCAAAGTTCAACTGCCATTCTAACGAAATCATTTTCTAATTTATTAATGACTTTTTTTCCTTTACCCGATGTGGACTCATAATCATTAATTTTGATCCATTTTTTTGCTTCAATTGATATGTCACGTCTATTTTTGCTTGCCTCAACAGACTCTGGATTTTTTGCTTTTAAATTCTTACAATTAATACTTATACCATCTATATTTACACAAACACCCTTTCCATGTTCTGTGCCAGCAATAAATTCTCCAATAAATCTTTTTCCATCAGGGTATATCAATGTACCTTGGCCATGTTTTTTTCCATCTTTAAACTCTCCAATATATTTTGAATTATCCGAATATAAAAAAGTTCCTTGACCGTCCATTTTATCATTCTTAAATTCACCTTCATATTTTTTTCCATCATTCCAAGTTTTGACTCCTTGCCCATGACCTTTACCATTTTTCCATTGGCCAGAATGAATTGTTCCATTAGAATAAGTAAAAGTCCCTTGTCCATTTGGTTTTTCAAACTGAAAACTTCCACTATAAGTTCCTCCCCCAGGAAATTTAACTATTCCTTTTATAATTTGTCCATTTTTAAAAAGTCCAGTGTAAGTTGATCCGTTTTCATTGGTGTATGTCCCTTGGCAATTTTCCCATTCTTTAGGGTTACCTCCGCTACATTTTGCTAAAGCACTTTGTTCTTCTGATATTTTTTGTTGGGTTTTCAAAGCTTCTTCTTGTTGTTTATTAGCATAATCTTCTTCAATCTTTATTTTATCCCAGTCAGCCTTAACATTAGAGCAAGGCGTCTCTCTTTTTCCACTTAATCTAAAAATATCACCTACTTTTTTATATGTTTGTTTAATTACAGCATTAGATTTAGAATTTAAATAATATTGAAAATAATTTTCATCACCTTTACCGCTTGGTATTATTTTACTTGTAACCTGTTCATCAGTAATTAGTTTAATTTCATCTTCTATACTTTGTGTTACATTTTCTTGTAAATTATTTAAATTTACCTGGATTATATTTTTATCAAAATTTATAATATAATCTGCTGAAACAATTTCATTAATTTTACATTGTTTAAAATAATAATTTTCTGCAAAGCTTATGTTGTAGAACAATAAGTTGAAGACAGATATTATTAGAATTTTTTTCATCAAGAATGAGATCCTACAACAATTTTCTTCATATTTTTATAATTTTTAAAAAGGTGCTTACTTTGTCCAAATAGGTATTGTTAGCTTCGCTGGTAAGAACAATTGTTTTTAAAGGGCAGTTACTGGGTTTGTTAGCTAGATAGCCCACCATATATTGTTATTTATAGCAAGATTTAATCTTGACATATCTGTATCAAATCTATTAAAGAAGCTCTGTTGCGATGTATTTTGCAATTAATTAATAATAAATAAGGAACGTTAAATGAGTCTTAAAGGCAAAGTAAAGTGGTTCAATGGAAAAAAAGGTTACGGTTTCATTGAGAGAGAAGATAAAGAAAAAGATGTTTTTGTTCATCACACAGCAGTTAGAGATGCTGGGCTTAAGTATCTAAACGAAGGTGACGAAATAACATTTGAAGTTGAGAATGGCGAAAAGGGTCCTTCCGCAGTAAATCTGCAAAAAGCTTAATCGTATTTCAATAAATTTCACAAAATTTGAGATG
>MDSV01177991.1_pt1 | contig 10629 bp, 2 predicted proteins | sample 810851 | NCBI WGS metagenome assembly MDSV01 (sample SAMN05326640, study PRJNA326480) | marine metagenome | isolation source: seawater | place: Atlantic Ocean: North East | collected 2012 | reverse complement strand
TACAGATTTCCGATGTTCTAAGTTTGAAGAGATTCTCTCCACAAGTACCTAATGCTACTGGGCCTGAAGGTAATTCCGAGATAGAATTGATTAGAACACAGTCATCTCCTTTCCGAATACTACTGGAAGATATTTCGAATTATGAAGACGATTTCATTGGAATGAATGGTCGTATAGTTCTAGATCCACTTCCCTCCAACATAACTCTAGGGTTTCCAAGTGGCGTTGATTCATCTGGCATTGAATTACCGAGTTTCGATGAAGGTGAAGGTGTTGAAGCATTGTCCTTTTTCCTAGGAGATTTAGTTGACTTTGGCTCTACAGTCAATGATGTAGTGTATGATTTTACCAAGGATTTAGTAGGTAGTGAAGGAGATGAAGAAGACTTTGCTATAGGGGTTGACCTACTTACTGGCGAATCATTCAATCTGACAGTCGATGTAAAGAAGGGCAATAATTTTGATGATAGTCCTGATTGGGCACATGGAATTGCGATGAATGTTTTTGAAGCGACAAAGTTAGATTTCAATCTCTCTAGGATGCCCACTTATACTCTATCTACCAAGGCTATAGTCGATGCTGCATTGATGGATTACAAGGTAGATTCAAATGAACGAGAGGCGATAGACAATGCTCTTTTAGAGGCAAACATAACTCAATTTGGTGATTTATTAGATGCGCTTGAAGATGGCGTAATTTATGATTTTGAAATGAAGAATTTGAATATCACGCAACTTGAGAATTTAGGCATTACAATGAAATTTAAACGCTCTTGGCATAATCGAATTTGGCTACCACAATTACCTGCCGGACAAATCACCATAGACTATGATTTCCGCATGATTGGAGAAATTCCAACTTATGAAATTGATATGTTTATGTCGCAATGGAAACCACTTCGCGAGCAATTAACTATCGAAGTCAATGGGATTGAAGGTAGAGATATGGACTTAGTAATCGATGGATTGGACACCACTAAACCCAACGATGTCAATGCAAATGCAGTGTTTTTCACTCAAGATAATCTGACCGTACCTCGTTTCACAGTCAATATGGATTATGACCTAGGCTCTAAATTAGATTCTGTTCATGCTATATTCATAGATAGAATCGAGAACACTAGAGTTGAAACATTAATTGATGAGGTTCCTCAATCAATGGATTTCTCTGCAACGATTGGTGATATTTTCATTATTGATTTAGAAGTGCCAGAGAAATATATGACCGAAGAAAAAACATCGATCGATAAATTGATGATCCAACAACTGAGATTTGTCGATGGGTACTGGTGGCCAGCGACTGTATTCATGCGAAATCTACCTGGTATAATGAGTCTTAGTGCAGTTCCTGATGATAATTTCAATATCAGAGAAGATACTTCTTTCCAAGGTATGATGACTCTAGATTATACCTCTAATGCTGAAAATATGGATTTATACTTAGAAGCAGCGGGCAGGGCTGTAGATTACCGTGGTGATATTTTGATGATTGCTCAAGGACTACCTTCGACTTTCAAGGTAGAGACTACCGATGATTGGGGGGTACGCATGGCGTCTTCAGGCGATGGAGTTAGAAGTTTGTACATGAAACAAAGTAACATGCCAATAATGCCAGGAGTAACGGTAAATAGGATGGAATTGATTGGTCAAGATCTGAAATCGGCTACGATTCACGTTCACCGAGGTCCATATGAATATCCAGTAATTATTCTGGATGACATAACTGAAGGACGTATAGTAGCAAGCGCGCAAGTCACATCTCAGCCAGGATATTATGTCGGTATATTTGGAGATAGAGAATTTGATGGTAGGGCGGTAATGCTTGATACACAGATGACTGGGCCATTACCAACAGCATCATCATTAGGAATTAACGGAGTTGTATCTGATTTATCAGTTGTTGGAACTTTGACTGGTGGAGCAGTGGAAACAAGGCATATCCTGCTTGTAGAACCAATGACTTCTATGATTGCCAGTACTTTGGCTATGTTGGGGTGAAAAAATGATTGGCCAAGATGATATTATTTTTTCTGATGAGGGCGATATGTTGGTCCATGAGGATGCAATACAATCAACCACCATGAGCCAAGAGGAATTGGCAATCTTGGAGGCTTCTAAGGATGCGGCAAGAATTGTTCAAGACCTAAAAAGAGAAGTCACTCCAAATAGAGTGGCTTTAGCAGGAGTAATCCTTCTTCTCTTGCTTGGTGCTATATTCAGTAGTTGGTATTGGGTGATTCCAAGGGATTCAGTTACAGTCGAGACATTATATGTTCAGAGAGGCGGTCATATTGTAATGTCTGAAATTCACAATACTGGTAGTAGGGAGATTACCGATGTTTCTATGGATGTTAAATTCCAGTCATTAGATGGAGAAGTGATTCAAATTATGAGTATTGAAGTAGAATCAATTTCATCGCATTCATCTGTCGCAGGAGATGATTTAGAAATGCAGATACTTGGATATACCGTTTGGGATTCATATGTTATTGCAATCGAATTACAATGGACAGACTATGAGGGCGAATCCAACAGAATAATTCAAACTCATGAAGTTGGAGAATGGGCTTGGGAAGAATTCAAGGATAGAGATTGAATCAAAATTGGCGTCCAAAAGACCCGAAGCAATAAAGCGGTGTAGGTGGGGGCAGAAAACATGCAAAGCACTCGCGCTAGCAAGGGAGCAATTCTCCTTGTGGCATTATTTGTTTTGCAAAGTATATCTTCGATTCTCACGCCAGAGGATAGTTTTCTCAATGAAGAAGATGAATATGGACAAGTAGAATGGGTTCAATTCGACCTAGAAGACGGCGTTTTTCATAATGCTGTTGGGTTATTTGATGAGAGTATAGAATTAGAGCAAAGAAGTGTTTATGCCGGTACTACATTGGGAGTCTACGATGATTCAGGATTGACTCTAAGTAGACCAGTTCCTGTTGATTGGATGCAAGCGAGACACGACTTATCATTACTTTTGATTTCAAATAACATCAATATGCTGGATGCCCGTCAACAAATAAACGAGATTCAGGGTTTGGAGATTCGTGAATTTATCTATCCATCTGGACTAATAATTCAAGGTACACCCGCAGCCATATTAGAGGCTGAAAGTCTTGATTCAGTCTCTAGTTTCCATCCAGTGCCAATAGCTATGCTTGTACAAGAAGAAATTTTAGACGTACTGCTTCTTGAGGATGGGGAACAATCTCTAATCGGCCAGAGAATGAGGATTCAAGGATGGCGTGGAGACATGGGCCCTCAACAAGCAGTATCATTTACCGACGCAAGTCAAAATACTTTGAAACAAGATGTTGCAGATGTCATAGAATTCTCTCTAGATGATGCTATCAAGTGGGACGAAGGAAGATATGAAGGGAATTTGAAAACAGACCAATTGATTGCTTTAGTACAACAACCCTCTATTCATTCGCTAAGATATAATCCTCAATTTACTATCGAAAATAATAATGCAGGTAGCCATATGAAAACTGGTACAATGAAGATTTATTTCACCACGGACCTCGATGGAGCGAATCAAACCGTTGCAGTTGCAGATTCAGGATTAGATGACGACCACGGAGACTTTGGAAGTCGTGTGGTGGGTAATTATGACGTGATCAATGATGGCTCAACAGCCGATAAATGGTCTGGACATGGAACACACGTATCTTGTACAGTTCTTGGCGATGGAACCCGTGGTGGATATACAGGAGTTGCTCCCGAGGCTGATTTATATTTCCAAGCCATGGAGAACGATAATACTGGTAATTTCCAATCACCTTCTCTCAACGGTTTATTGAATTCAGCATATAATGCAGGAGCAAGAACACACACTAATTCTTGGGGCAGCGGTGGAAATAACATATACGGAGAGTATACTTCTGAGAGTCAAGATGTCGATGATAGAGCAAATTATTACGACAGATACTACAATGGAGCAGAGGGTTTGACAATCCTGTTCGCTGCAGGAAATGATGGTCCTAATGCAGATACCATAGGTCCACCAAGTACAGCCAAAAATTCCGTAACAGTGGGGATGCATCAAAATCGTTATTCAGGGGCTCCAGATACAATCATGTCAGGTTCTTCAAGAGGGCCAGTCGATGATGGAAGAATCAAACCAGATGTTCTAGCACCAGGCGGATATGTTCGCTCTTGTAAAGCGCAGGAGGCAGGAGATACCGGCGGTTCATCTTGGGAAAGCACTTGGTATCTTGAATATACAGGGACCTCAATGGCGACCCCTAATGCAGCAGGGGCTTCTACTATGATCAGACAGTATCTTGAAGAAATAGCTCTAAGAGAATCCCCTCAAGGAGCTCTAGTAAAGGCATTACTGATTCTTGGAGCAGAGGATATGGGCACTAGAAATATCCCTAATAATGACGAGGGGTGGGGTAGAATAAATATTAGAAATTCATTAGCTCCAGCAGACGGTCAAGGTATTTGGGTTGACGATAGGTCCTTATTATCAGCATCTGGAAATTCGAAATCCTATGATTTTGATATCGATATAGCAAATGATGCCTTCAAAGCAGTATTGACATGGTCAGATGAATATGCATCAACATTTTCTAATAAGCAACTAGTCAATAATTTTGACCTTGAAGTAACTGACCCGAATGGCAACATCTACCTTGGTAATGATTTTGCTAATGGTCGCTCGACAACAGGCGGCAGTGCTGATAATACCAACAATGTCGAAGTGGTTCTAATCGATTCTGCAATTGTAGGACAATGGACTGTCAAGGTCAAAGACACATATCATGGAGGCAGTCGTTCTCAACCATTCTCACTTGCTGTAATGGGGCATGGAATTAATGATTTACTTCCAGATATAGAGGTTGTAGAATCTGGTTATGGCATTGATATTCCTATTCCTAGCGTTGGAGAGGAAGTTCATTTTAATTCAAGAATTGAAAATACGGGTAATGTGAAATCAGATTTCTTTGATGTCGAGTTACAAGTCGACGGAGTAGTAGTCGAAACCAAAAATATGGATATTGGTGGAGGCACGGTCAAAGACCTATACTGGACTTGGACTCCTCAAAGTGCAGGTGAGAAATTAATATCGTTCATAATAGACCCAACCAATGCCGTTGAAGAGACCTTAGAAAATAATAATCGGCAAGATGTAATCGTTGAAGTTACTACTCCGGGAGTTTCTCTGACATCTACTCAAAGAATAATTACATTGAATGATCCATTACAGACATCTACTTCTTGGGAGGTAAATTTGACAAATACAGGTTTACTTCCAACTAATGCTACAATCACTAAACAAGGAGTTAGTATGGTTGAAACGGGCGAAAGTATCTCTTGGTACGTTGGAATTTCAACTACAAGTTTTTCTCTTCAAGGACAAGAATCCGATTCACTAAGTGTGACTATGATACACCCTGATACTCCGGCTAAAGGAACTTATCAGATTCAATTACAGGCAACGGACACAGATAATGGCGTTTCTAGTCAGTATATTTTAGAAATGGAAGTTTTAGAAATTGCCAATATATTGGTTGAGTATGATTATGAAATAATTCCAGTCAATCCAATTGAACCTAGCACATTCCCGATATATATACAAAATTTAGGTAATTCCAATCTAGAATATGACCTTCAAGTACAATCTCCTGTTGGATGGGATGCTATATTTTCTCAAGGAGAGCCCATTGGTAAGTTTGCCAGTACTGGGCCGGTCGATGTCAACCAATATTCAACCATGAACATCACAGTACAACCACCTAACATCGTTCAAGACGCGGGTGTTGAGAAAATAATTTCTGTAAACATCCTCTCCAGGACTACACCGATTAAGAGTTGGTTAGTTGAAATCCCTATCAAGGTCGAGTCTGTCAAATCAGTAGAATTCGCACTCGACTCACAATTGAATAGCATTATTCCTGATTCTGAATTCGTGATGATATATACTATCGAGAACAAAGGCAATGTCGATGTTAGATTATTCCCTTCTTTTATTCTGCCTCAGGGAATTCAAACTACACAAGGAGTATCTCCATTTAATCTAGATATCGGGGAATCAAAAGTTTACATTCTATCTCTATATGCTGGACCTAACTCAAAGAGTGGCCAGATAACAGTGAATATGGACAATGGTTCTGAAAGATTCTCTACGACTTATGATTTAGTGGTTCAGATATTTGCTAAGCCAACACTTCAATTTAGTAGACTGACTTATTCTGATGCATCAACATATTCTACTTATTCTGGTTCTGGAAGTCATCCTGCAGGTCAAATGCTAAGGTTTGATTGGACATTAGGAAATTCAGCAGATATCGAATGGACTCCAATTCTAAGTATTCAAGAGGATGATGATTTATCGGTTCAGTGTAGTGGTCTTACAAGCCTGAATATGGATGATCAGGTTGACCTTTCCTGTTTTGTCGATATCGATGCTGAGGCTGCACCATTTTCTGAACCTTCATTTACGCTTCAGTTAACTGGTAATGGGGCTCAATTTTCTGAAACAGTTTCATTATACATTGCAAGTCTAGAACAAGTTTCTTGGCAGGGATTATCATCTAATACGTTCAACACCGATGAAGAGAAGTTAATACAAATAATGGTGACCAATAATGGCAATATTCCTTTCAATCATCGAATTGAGGTGAAATCTGAAGATGATTGGGATGTTGTAATAGATGGTGAAGATATTTTAGATTTAGAAGTGGGCGAGTCTGCGAATGTAAAATTCTTAATTACTGCGGATGAGCCAGGTTTCTCTTCAATCTCACTTGGATTTAAGAGTACAGAAATTTCAGAAACAAGTAGTTTCCAGTTTAATGTATCATCTACTGGCGAATCTAAAGATTCAGCAAGTGGTGGTCTTTCTCTTATCACATCATCTCTTTTAGTTGTGGTTCTTTTGGTGATAATTGGTCTAAGTGTAGCTTTACTAAAGCCAAGAAAGCAAGGATTTGTGGCACCACTTCCAATGCCCAACATTGCCCATCAGGCTACTTTCAATAAACCAACTACTCCTCCAAAAGTTATTCCTAATTTATCTCCAGTTGCATTGGCGCCAGCAGCAACCATACAACCAATTCCTTCACCACTTGCCGTTAAACCGGCAATTGTTGAAACAAAAAGTGAGCAAGAAAGTTCTCCTCCGCCAATTTGCTGGTCGTGCCGAAATCCAATCGAAGGGGCTGTATTAGGTTGCCCTGCTTGTGGCGCAAGATATCATGGAGGCGGGAACGATTCATGTAGTATCTCTAACATTGACAAGTGTGTAAGTTGCTCCGGACCAACATCTGATTTCATCGAAGGATGACCTTTTTTACTGGAAATCCTTTGAGCATCTTAGGATAGTCTTTTGATACTAAGGCTTCCACGGGGGTTCATGAACCCCCGAGAAAAGCCCCGAGTTTCTGCGCATCGTGGCGCCATTTTTCTCATAATTCTCATGCTGTTTTCCATAGTGCCGCTAATGGCTCCATCTGTAGCAGCAGACGGAAGTATCTCTCTCAACGTGTCTCCAAACTCAATGGAAGTCAACCCTGGTGAATCTGGAGAATATACGGTTGTTATTTTCAATACAGGTTCTGATCCGGTCACTGTAAATCTACAGGCTCAAAATGAGCCAGGAGAGGATTGTAATGGATATACTACAACCATAGGGCAAATACCGGGGCAGATAGAATCAGGTTCTTCTGAAGAAACCACAATGAACGTCACGCTTGCTCAAACCGTCGATCCAGAGGGTAATGGCTGTGATACCACAGTCACGGCAACCATTACAGCAGTGATAGGGGCGCCTGGTGCGGAAATTCCCGAACCTTCAACTGAAACAGTAACGACAACCCCAGGTGATGGCTCAGGTAGTACTCTGTTTGGTGTTGACCTTTATTTCGATAATGTAGAAGAAAGAAACACACAGAAAAAGACCTTAGGAGGAGGTTCTAATATGGTGACTTACTTCATTACAGTTGAAAATACAGGTCAAGAAAATGGCCAGCAATCATCAATTGACCTAGTCATAGAGGAAGTAACTGATTCTGGCTGTAGCAACCCTCAAGATCTAACTGTAACGCTTAGCGATTCACAAGTGACTCTCGACCCTGAGGAGACAGAGCAAGTCACAGTAGAGGTTGAAGTTCCTGAAGGTCAGCAAGCTAATGACTACTGCTGGGAAGTTACCGGTACAGTATCGGGGTCTAATCCGGCACAAAATGCGACAGATACTGTGGAAATGGAATTAGAAGTTCCAGTTTTGAAAGAATGTTCCATGTCTCTTTCTAAAACAACCCTCAATCTTCAGCCTGAAGATATTGGTACTTTGACAGCAACTCTAAGCAACGAAGGAAATAGCGATTGGTCTGTTTCCATGTCCGTTACTGGAGACCCGGGTTCGGGTAATAACAAGTGGGTTACATTCGATGGTCCTTCAAGTGGATTACTGCCATATAATAGCGGTTCAGGGACTAAATCCTTTGATTTGGAAGTCCAACCTGATGATTCTCGTAGTGCAGGTTCTGAAACTCAAATAACAGTCCAGGCAAAAGACGGAGGCTCGCTAAAATGCGTCAAACAATTTACTGTAGTATTGGGGCAGAGTTACGGTGCATCTCTCAGTTTACAAACTTCGAGTTTAGGGCCGATTGAACCAGGTCAAAATCAAACTTCAAAAGTTACAATCACAAATACTGGTAACGGTGAAGATACACTTCGACTCACTGTTTCATCTCCTCCATCAGGGTGGAGTATCACTCTAGACAGGTCTTCGGTTAGCGTTGGTTCAAAGCATGGCTCAAGCAAATCGGCCGAAGTCTCTTTCACCGTTTATGTGCCAGAGGATGCGTTTGCTACAGAAAGTACGGATTTGACTTTCTCTGTTTTACCAAATGGAGGCGGCCAAGCATACCAGACAAAGATTCTTTCAGTAACTGTCAAAGAAACACATGGGATGGATGTTGAACGAGGTGAAAATCAAACTGGTCGTTCAAATACAATATTATTATTCCCAATTACAGTAGAGAACTTAGGAAATAATGAAGATACCTTTAGATTCTATACCAAAAGAAATACAGAAAACTGGGAAACTTGGTTCATGGATGAATCAGGTAACCAACAGTCTCAGTTCGATATCGGAGCGAGAGAGACTGAAATTATCACTCTAAATGTTAGGGTTAAGGTTGGTACTGAGAATTGGGAGTTCACAGATATTGATGTTGAGATTACAAATCTTGGAGATTCAAATACAGCCGATGGAAATTTTGATGGTTTACCAGACAACAAACGTTTAGAAAAGTTTAGAGCAATACGTTCAGATGTAAATTATTCAATGGATGTACGCTTTGATGAAGAGACACCCGATGTCTCTATCAATAACCGTGTAACTTCGATAATTTTACCTCCTGAGGGCGAAATTACATTTGATTTATGGGTTGAAAATACTGGTGATGAAAATTACGATAATGCAGTCTTTGATATCAATGGATTAGAAGGCTTAGCTACGCGGCAACTACTATTGGATGGCGAAGTTGTAGATATCGATGGAAAATTCAAGATTCTTTCAGGTTATGGCCTATGGAATTACACTACCAATTCATATCACCTTGACGATCAAGGCGAATTAATCCACTCATATTCACTACAAGGAATTGAAATTGAAAAAGAGAATACAGGAATAATTGAACTGGAAGCCAGAGCATACAGACAACTATTCCAACTAATTATTGAAGTAAATCCCGGTGCATTAACTGGTGATGGCGGCGCATTAGAAATCGTCGTTACAAGCGAATCAAATTCTGCTGATCGTTCAGGGTTTACTTCTGTAAGTTTAGAGGTTCAGACAATCTATAATATTCAATTCCAATCCGATGTAGAACTCCATTATACTCTAGAGTATCCAGATAAGAAGACAATTAATGTCGATGTGATCAATGAAGGAAATGTAAGGACACAATTCATTGTTCTAAATCCTGAAGGCCTAAGGGGTTGGACGGTATCTATGGATTATGCCAATGGCTCTTGTTCGTCTAACTCAGAAGGTCTAACCTGCTGGTTGGATGTTGGAGATTCTATCGGCTTAGAGGTTAATGTTAGACCTTCCTTTGAGGCAGAGGTTGAAGATAATTTCACTTTCACTCTGTCTGTACAACCAATCGAAACCGGAGTAATCGATAGAGAGAATATCGAATTCTCAGTACTTGGGGAGCCTTATGCAGGAGCATTTGGTCTTGGAATTCAACAAGAGCACATAAAATCTGGAATGTATGTTTTAATCGCACTTATTTTCCTTGGAGTGATTTATCAAGGGGCCAAACCTACATTAGCGGAAATGGGCTCAAAATCTAGAGCTAAACGCGAAATAATTTATTCCGAGAAACTGTCAAGCGCCAAGGCCAAAGGCTTCAAAGTTCAAAGTGCCTTAGGTTTCAATCCAGTACCTCATCGTTCTCCATTCAAGCAGTGGTTACTTTTCACTCCGTTAACTCTAGGGATTTATCCTTTAGTCGCTTTGTACCAATGGGGTGGCGAAATGAAGAGGCACGCCAACATAGGACCTGGGGGGGCAAAGAATTTACTTTTCTTCATAATACCGTTATTCAACATATTTTGGGGATTCAAATTCGTTGGAATGGTTAGGCAACTTGAAGCCCAGACTATG
>MDSV01157157.1_pt1 | contig 10629 bp, 8 predicted proteins | sample 810851 | NCBI WGS metagenome assembly MDSV01 (sample SAMN05326640, study PRJNA326480) | marine metagenome | isolation source: seawater | place: Atlantic Ocean: North East | collected 2012 | reverse complement strand
TCCCGCCTCGGATGCCCACCAGCGTGCTATAGCAACTTGTTCCGCAGATGGAAGACCTGCAGAGATCCTCCAAGCCGCCTGACGCGAAGTAAGTCGAACAGCTTCAGTATCTATATATGCATCACCAGCTCTTTGGCTCACAGCTTGGAAAGTTGCTATCGCTCTATCAAATTGTTGACGTATTTTAGTGTACTCAGATGCTAGACCTAAAGAGGCTTCACAGGCCCCTGCCATAATGGAGCAAATTGCAGAGTCAATACGCAAACTTAACCAGGCCGTGAAATCTTCACACGATACTGTTCCCAGTTGCTGCGTATCTACATTATTCATCGTTAACTTTGCCTGAGAGTATCCCGTGGTAGTTTCGCGTGGTTCCATAGAAACTCCGGTATCTGATCTCTTGATAATAAAGACGCCAGAAGCTGTTGGAACCAAAAGAATGTCAGCTTCAAGGCCATAAGACACGAAATCAAACGATCCACTGACTCGGCTCTCCTCAACAGTTACCTCATCAGAAGTGATGAGAGCCGTTGTCGCAATTAATTTACCTTCGGCAATCTTTGGTAGAAGTTCAGCTTTTTGGTTTTCAGTACCGAACTCCTGGATTGGCATGGCACCAGTGACGATTGTTTCTAACGCAGGTATCGGAGCAGCATATTTCCCAACCTTTTCTAGTAATGCAGTAACACCAAGGAAACTTAGGCCGGCTCCTTGAAACTCCTTATAGATTGTTGCACCCACGACTCCAGTTTCTGCCAGTGACAGCCAGAGTTCTCGGTCAAAGTTCTCTTGAGATTTAGTTAACGATCGAAGGTGTTCATGCGTAACTTTATCCTCGAATATCTGCTGAGTTAGATCACTGATCGCCTGCTCTTCTTCAGAAAAATCAAAATCCATATGCCCCTACCGATCTGCCCTAGGGAAACCCATCCCAAACATTGTTATAAGATCTCGCTGCATCTCGTTGGTGCCGCCTCCAAAGGTAAGAATCACCAGCCCTCGATAGAGAGACTCCAATCGTCCTTCATTCTCAAGATCATCAGAAACCAAATATGCAACCTCGTTATATATCTGCATAAGCTTCCGGAAAGCCCTTGTGTAAAATTCAGTTCCGAAGACCTTAACCGATGACGAGTCAGCCACGTCAAGATGCTTCGTCGCCACACTCCAAGCAACTTTCCAATTTAATAGTCGCAAAAATTCAAGTTCGGCAGTCACTTCAGCCAAATTCCGCCTGACCCAAGGGATATCCGAGACTCTAGTGCCATCGGGTCGACAGTTTTCTCGGGACCAAATTAGGGCTTCGTCAATGCATCGCTCAACCAGAGCCGATGAGCATAGCGTTACCCTCTCACGATTAAGTTGGCTAGTAATAAGTCGCCAACCCTGATTTTCCTCGCCGACTATTGCAGAAGCTGGAACGCGAACATCGTCAAAAAATGTGTGATTAATATTGTGCGATGAGAGCAGATTTAACGGTTCAATTGTGATGCCTGGCGTGTCAATGGGAACCGCAAATAGCGATATCCCCTTATGCTTGGGAACATCTAAATTAGTGCGGGCGGCAAGCCAGATATAATCGCAACCCAACGCAAGACTGGTCCATGTCTTTTGCCCGTTAATAACGTATTCGTCTCCGTCACGAACTGCTTTTGTTGTCAATGAGGCTAGATCTGTCCCCGCATCAGGTTCGCTATAGCCAATACAGAAATGAAGTTTTCCCGCTGCGATCTGCGGAAGGAAAAAATCCTTCTGTTCGTCAGTGCCGTATTCCATAATTGTCGGACCGACGGTATTGATTGTAAGCATAGGAGCCGGCGACCCGACACGCATCGTCTCGTCGTAAAAGATGAATTGCTCAATGGCGCTTTTTCCTTGTCCCCCATATTCCTCAGGCCAGCCCATAGCGATCCAACCGTCTGCACCTAACTGCTCAACAAGCTTTCGCCGAACAGGCCCTGTTCCTTCTTCCAGTTTCTGCAATTCGTGGATTTCAGGGGTGATAAGGTTCGTATAGTACGTCTGGAGCTCTTCTCGCAGAGCTTTTTGTTCATCTGTAAAGTCAATAAACATGACCAATACCCTTCCGGTTTCTATTCTTGCGCACGTCTCTCTGGATTTCCACTCTTAACGAATTGACTCATTCACTACTTTTTTCAAAAAAGTCTTCAAGCTCTGATACAAGTTCAGATGGCTGATTTTCATGCTCGCTTATTCGATCTGTTCCCATAACTTGAATCCAGTTACCTTCAGATTCAGTAATGAAGGATGGCAAATTACCCGCAGCTTTAAGCTGCGATGCTGTCGCTTCATCTCTATGGATTAAATGGATATCAAGGTAACTGGATTTACAAACTGTTTTCCACCTCCTTTTCCCGAATGGGTTCCACCCGTGTGTTAACTCACACAAACTGCACGAACTCTTCCCAATAACTTTTGAGATTGAGTACCGAAGTTCTCCAAGAAATGAGCCGTCAGCGTTATAGATGCCAAACACAACTTTCTCCTTATCCATGTGAAATCAACCCCCCACCCGATTTCAGAAATTGAGCTCCACTTAATCTGAGCGCAAAGGAACTGAGAATGAGAACTACTACTGCAACGATAATGAATGTTACCTCCGGGCCTGGACCTGCATACAGAGGGGCGGCTAATAGAGCTGCAATTCCAGCGCCTATCGAGCTTGCTGCTGCAACCAAGCCTTGGCCGGTAGCGCGTTCGTTCTCATTAGTTGCAGCTACCATAGCTGCATGACATGCTGGCGATCCTATTCCTTGGCCCAATGCCTCTATCATTGCTAATGCCATGAGTAATATTGGCGATGCTAGGAATCCATAAATAATTGTCATAGGAATAATTATTGCGACAGCAAACAATGCTGCTCTCCACGATCCTGCACGATCAATGAACTTACCTGCCATACTAGCAACGATCGCAAAAGGTATTCCATACATCGTCAAGCTAACCCCGACGAATAGTGTGCTGGCTCCCAAATCCTCCATAAATCGTGCCCATATCGCCTCGTACATCCCTGCTGGGAAGAAAAGGGCTGCTCCAAGAACAATAGCTCCCAATGCTTCCTTTCTGCGAAGGATAAGGAGCGCCGAGTCCGATCGAGAGATTTCACTTTTAATCCGTGGCGGTGGAGAGAAATTCACTTTTAATAAACTTGGCAAAATAAGAATTAGAGCGCAAGAGAAAGTTATGAATGGAGCTTTCAGTCCCCAAACCTCATTGATAAACGCTCCTACAACGGGGCCAGCAACAAACCCCGATGTTTCAACAGCAGTCAAACGACCTAGCCGTTCCCCAGCTCTGCTTACATCCACACTGGCAACAACCGCTCGGGCAGCCGGAGCAAAAGCGCCTATTCCAAGCCCAGTAAGCACTCGCGCTAAAATTAACTCGAATGCTGACGAAGCTAATGCAAACCACAGCGAACCTACAGCTGCGATTATGATAGCGCCAGTCATTAAAATTTTAGTATGTCCTCGGTCTGCTAATGGCGCGAGAAGTAGCTGGGCTATAACCGCTGAGAAAAAAGCTGAAGCGGCTATCAACCCTAAAATCCCATCTGCAAACCCTAGTCCGTCTTGAAGCGAGGCTATCAGGCCAAAAACCACACCGATTGATGCCGTCAGTGTAAATATTGCGAGGTAGATGCTTCTAGGAACCTGCATTATCAAAGTCTGCCCATGATTAAACTAAATAGCGAGGAATCTGCAGAATTACTACAGATTAATATCGAATAGGAAATTTCAGAAACTCTTCTGGTCCGGGATGATATAGCTTTCCGGGCCTTCCGCGCGCCTGAGTAGAAACAGTATTCAATCCAGTATCGGTTAGAAAACCTGGAGAGCTAAGAACCTTCCTTTGAAAGTTTCCGGCGTCCAAGGCTGTGTTCCATATAATTTCGTAAACCCTGCGCAGTTCTCCAATCGTAAATTTTTGTGAACAAAAACAACACCCTATTGAAGAGTACTCAAGCTTTGCTTTGGTCCTATTGACTGCATCTGAAATTATTTCAAAATGGTCAAAAGCTAATAAGTCACCTTCATTTGCCATAATTTCCTCTATTGGAGTGAAGGTGAATAATGATTCTCTTTCGGCTTCTTTTGGCTCCTTGAGATCAGCGCCTATGCACAAGTAAGCAATGGAAACCACTCGCTGCTCTCGGGGGTCTCTGTTCGGAGTTGCATAGGTCTTTAGCTGTTCTTTATACTGAATCTTTTCAGTGAAGTTTATTTTATTTTTTAATATACGAAATACAGTTTGATTAGGATCTTCGCCTCTTTCACCTATATCTTGACGCAGGATTTCAGATGGCAATGTCCAAAAGTCAAGAAAAGGTGGGGCCAACCGTTTCGATAATAAAACCATCAGCCTGCCGTCCTTGATAGTCAGAAGAACAACCTCAACTGATATTAGGATTTTGTTTTGTTCTAATGCGTCATCTCGATCATTATCCGCGATGACACCCGCTGAGTAACGAAAATCCATATGCGTAGCATACCATTTATTGTCATAAATATAAATAATAGTATGTAGATAAAATGTAATAAATACAAAATATCTCTATTCTTTAACTCTTACTATGAATCTTATGAATTTATTATTAAATCAACTGTCCAAAGCTGCTTTATCTTCTTCCTGAAGTAAGATAATTCCATTTCTAAATACCAACGCACAGGATTTTAACGAATGACCGGAATAAAGGAAGCTAACATAAACACGGAGATAGATGAGACTCGGGTATGGCACAAAACAGCCTGTGTACTATGCAGCGCTAACTGCGGTTTGGAAGTTCGATTAGATGGCCGCGAAATTACACGTGTGCGTGGGAATAAGTCACATGTTGCGAGTGCAGGGTACACGTGCGAAAAGGGCCTTCGAATTAATCACTATCAAAATAACACCAGTCGTTTGATATCCCCTCTGAAAAGGATCGAGGATGGTTCGTATCTAGAAGTTGATTGGGACACAGCCATAGATGAAATTTCAAAAGGCTTAAAGGCAATAGGCAGTAAGTACGGCAGTGATAAGATCTTCTATTACGGAGGCGGAGGTCAAGGAAATCATTTAGGAGGAGCCCATTCAACAGCAACTAGGCAGGCGTATGGAATAACTCGAAAATCGAATGCACTTGCCCAGGAGAAGACGGGGGAAGCTTGGGTAGAGGGTCAAATGTTCGGGACACATACCCATGGGGGTTTCCATGATGCCGAAGTAGCTATCTTTTTGGGAAAAAACCCTTGGCATTCACATGGTTTTGATCAAGCGCGTCGCGTCCTTAAAGAAATCGCTAACGATGACCAGCGCTCATTGATTGTTGTTGACCCCCGAAGGACGGAGACAGCTGACCTTGCGGACTATTGGCTACAGGTAAGGCCAGGTACAGACGCTTTTCTTCTCACAGCTTTGGCAGCAATACTTGTTGCTGAGAATTTACTTGATAATAATTGGCTCGATTCAAATGTGACTGGTGTTCAAGAAACCAAAGACGTATTTCGTAGCGTTCCAATTGAGGAATACGCTGAACGTTCAGGTGTATCTCTTGATCAAATATATAAAGTTGCACGACGGATAGGGCAAGCAAAAAGCGTATCAACCTACGAAGATTTGGGAATCGAAATGGGTCCTCACAGCACCCTCATCTCATATCTTCACCGAGTAGTTTCAATCTTCACAGGTAATTATGGTAAACCTGGAGCGCTAGGTCCACACACTTCCGTGGCTCCTTTGTTCAACTATTCTGCTGCTGGTCGTGAACCCGCAGATCCAGTTACTGGCGGAAAAGTTATCTCTGGTCTCGTGCCATGTAATGAGATAGCAGACGGTTTCTTATCGAATCACCCGGAGCGAAGTCGGGCCATGATTATAGAGAGTGGCAATCCGGTACATTCTCTAGCAGAGTCTGATAAATTTCGTGCCGCTATGCGTGCTGCGGAGCTGACCGTCGTGATAGATGTCGTCCATACAGAAACTACTGAGCAAGCAGACTGGATCCTTCCTGCATCATCCCAATATGAAAAAGCTGAAGCGACTTTCTTTGGTGCAAACTTTCCTGCGAATACTTTTCACTTAAGACAAGCAATCCTCGAACCACTTGAAGGAACATTAACCGAGCCAGAAATCCATAGTCGCCTTGTTCAAGCTTCTGGGGTACTAGATGAAGTCGATTTTAAACCTTTGCGAGAAGCAGCCGAGCAGGGACTTGATGCATTCGCTGAAGCCTTTATGGCAGCAGCTATGGAGAAGCCAGCCATCTCAGCATATGGTGCTGTTGTTCTTTACGAAACGCTTGGGAAAGCCTTACCTGCAGGCAAAGAAGGCGCAGCTGTTTTATGGTTCAGTTGCCAAATGGCTGCTCAAAAATACCCTGACCAGATCCGCGCTGCTGGTTACGACGGGGACGGTCTAAAACTTGGGAATGTATTATTCCAGGCAATTATTGATAGTGATGACGGGGTTATCTTTACCCGGCACCAATATGAGGATGCTTTTGACTTCCTCAACACACCCGACCAGAAAGTCAACCTGCTCATTCCTGAAATGCATGAACAATTGAAGCAACTCGGTTCATCACCTGTGAAATACACTTCGGAAGAATACCCATTTGTGCTTTCAGCTGGGGAAAGAAGAGGGTTCTCTGCTAACACTATTGTTAGGGATCCATCGTGGCGAAAAAGGGATAAAGAAGGGGCCCTTAGAATACATCCCGATGATGCATCAGATTTAGGAATAGTCGACGGTGGTCGAGTGAGAATAACTACAGAAGGGGGAGAGTCTGTTGCTGTAGCTGAAATAAATGAGACAGTTCAGCCCGGATATGTATCCCTCCCAAACGGGTATGGTCTCTCATATTCTCCAGCGGGCGGCAATTCGGAAGTAGTTGGCGTCGCCCCAAACCAATTGACCTCAACCCACTGGAGAGACTCAATTGCTGGCACACCCTGGCACAAACATGTTCCCGCTCGTTTGGAAGCGGTGGCTATTTAGCTGTCAAGGTTTTCGATTTCGGGAGTTTCCTCGGGCACGGATAATTCTCGTATGGATGTTTCAAGCGGTTCAATACTGGCTATTTCGCCATCAACTACGTTTAGGTCATCAAGTTTTCGCAACGTGGGGAGAACACGGCTTTCGAGAGCACCGATTAAGTTGTTGTAGTTGGTTGTGGATTGTTGAATACCTTTGCCGGTTTTACGAACATAATCAAAGAGTGTGCTAAAGCGTTTATAAAGCTCCTTGGTGAGATCGCCTATTTTCTTTGCATCTTCTTGGACTCGGAAGTCCTGCCAGCCGCGATGTGCAGCTAACAATAGTGCAAGTAAATTCATTGGCGAAGCAATGAGAACCCTTGACCGCATCGCATCATCAACTAGAGAAGGATCTGCTTTAAGTGCGTCTGAAAGCATGCTCTCTAAAGGTACGAACATCACAACGAATTCAGGCGAGCGATCAAATTGGTTCCAATACTCTTTAAGTGAAAGTGTCTTCACATGTGCCCGCATTGATTTAATATGATCCGCTAATAGTATTTGCTGATCCTCAATCGATTCCGTGGCAATCATTTTCTCATATGCCTCTGCAAATTCAGGTGCCTTAGCATCTACCGCCAGGGATCCTTGATTAGGGAGATTTATAACGACATCAGGTCGAAGAATTCTGCCTTCAACTTCTCCCGTAGTTTGTTCCGTAAAGTCAGAATACGGAAGCATTCCTGCAGTTTCAATAATATTCCTTAGAGAGTTTTCTCCCCATTTACCTCTAGAAACAGGGGAGTGCATCGCTTGGACCATCTTGTTAGCGGCTGTGTTCATACCCATCATTTCTTCGGTTAGTCTTGACACTTTTCCCTGATGGGTGTCGTAGGAGGTCGTTAATTTTTCCACTCGCTCATCAAGGGCTTTAAGGATGGTTTCTGCGGGTGAGAGGAGGTTTTTGGTTTTTTCTTCAAGCGTTGCGGCTTGGGCGACAAAGAACTTCTCTGTTCCATCAGAGGTTGCTTGCATCGCTGACTGAGTAGCCTGAGTCACTTCGTCTCTTATAACTGATTTTAGAACCAGAAGTTCCGCTTCGTTTAGCCCTGAAGGGCTAGAAGCGGAAGGTTCAACTTCGTCCGTGGATTTTGAACGTATTATGACGAAGGCAATAGTTCCTATTAATAAACCAGCAAGAAGACCAATCAGAATTTCCATGCTTATATTGTGGCATCTGTGTAGGACATTGTGAAACTCTCAACTTTGGTTACCAACTGAATGGGCCTGTGAATTATGAGACTTTAGGGCAGTTGTCAGTTGGAAGAGGGTCTGGGGCTGGAGAAATATCGTCTTCGAATGATGAAGAAATGATTTCGTCAAAAGTTGTTCCCGTTAATCGCAGTGCTGTGGGAACATACGCCCATACAAAGTCATCAGGCTCGCCTATGCGATAATCCTCGTGATACACGAGAAGGGCTTCTCCATCCTCGATAACACAGTCAATATAGAAAGTTTCTCCTGATACTGTATTACCTCTGTAAAAGTCAAAAGGTGCGGTTTCGGTATCATTTGCAACTTGTAGTTCGCAGTCTTGGAATACATAGACGTAATGTTCTTTAGCTCCGCCGGCTGGTCCTGTCAGTGGGTTAATCTTCAGCCATAATTCATTGGACCCGTCTTGATTCACGTCAGTGCCGAATTCGGGTGTTACCGCAACTTCTGAAGCACTGTATGATCCCCATTTGCCAAACTCTGTCCAGACTAAATTTCCGTTATAACTTGTTTCGGCGGTGATGTATTTGCTGTCAGCTATCGTTACAACTCGGACTTGATCTGAGGTTCCATCCCCATCTAGATCGATTTCAATTGCGTCGCTCTCAGATTCTATTTCTCCGATCTCTTTAGTTATTTCGTCTTGTGCAGCACAGGGAACCTCAGGAACATTGGTTAGCGGTAGTTCTAAATTTTCCAGAGCTGTGATGTGAGCAACTCGGGTTCCATTTCCGTACCACCCGTCAGCTTCTATGCCAAGAAGTTCTTGCAATCTGGCCGTATTATCGCTTTGCACTAACCATTGGTACTCAGCAGTGAGTATCGCTTCAGTTTCCGCGGCACTTACTTCAGGTGTTTCCTCAATAGCTTCTTCGGTTGCTTCGGCTTCTTCTATTTCGGGTTCGGGTACTGGAGTTTGAATAGTGCTTTCAAGTGATTCAATTTGATCTTGAAGGTTTGTGATGAGTTCTTGCGCTTGTTCTAACTGGGCTTGAGTAGCTGCAAGTTGTGATCGTAAGCTTGTTTCTATATTAGAATTTGAGCTTCCCCCACATGAGAGGGTGAATGGAACGATAACCAATGAGGTGACTAAAGCTGCAAGTAAACGGACTTTGGGATTCATATATCTACCTCTAAGAGTTGATGATACTACTTAGCGGGCACCTGTAGCTGTCAGTAATGGTTTGAGGCTGGTCTATAGATTAAATGCTTGTCTAAATGAGTTAACCCATTCTTCACGGTTATTAACGAGTGATCCGATCTCAACCCATTCTTCATCTGAGACTGAACCGTCGTGACGGGCGTTAACCATTGTTTCAGCCCCCCAAGCAACAGGCCAGCGAAGCTGCTTACTTGAAGATTCAAGGCATTGCAGTATTGTCTCAGAGACCGCCTCAGGTTTTATATTCGCTTCTATCCCTTGCATGTACATATCAAGCATTCGTCCGTAGATATCTTCAAAATCAGGATTTTGGGGAACGGTATTATTTTTCCCCAGAATTGCTGTTCGAGTAACGCCTGGTTCAATAATTGATACGCGTACTCCAAATGACGATAGGTCATGTGCGAGATTTTCGCTTAACCCTTCAAGGGCCCATTTGGACGCAGAGTAAATTGGTTGGGCCGGTAAGCCCACCCGCCCTGCTATGGAGGATACTTGGATTATGTGACCAGACTTTTGTTGTCGCATCGTGGGGAGAACGGCTTGGATGCACCTAACTGCTCCCCAAAAGTTTGTCTCAAAAACACCCTTGCCTGATTCAATATTGACGTCTTCAATTACTGCATTTGAACCTACTCCTGCATTATTAATAAGGACATCTATTTGCTCAGTCTGGTCTAATATTTCAGTGATCCCCTGATTTACGGAATCTGTATCCGAGACATCTAGTTCTATTTCAGCAATTTTCAAATTAAGTTGTTGTGCAATTTTCCTCAGTTTTTCACCACGCTCCAAGGAACGCATGGTTGCAAATACGGTGTAATCGTTCTTAGCGAGAGTGACTGCAGTTGAGCGGCCTATCCCTGAATTAGCACCCGTGACAATACATGTTTTTCCCACGATTTAACTTTGGTTCCGGAGGAACCGACGCAGGATTTTTCCACTTGGTGATTTAGGAATTTCATCAATAAATTCGACTAAGTGAATCTGTTTGTAAGTGGCTACTTTATTCGCGACAAAATCCTGTATTTCTGAACCAGTGGCTTCCATGTCAGGTTTAAGCGTCACAAAAGCTTTCGGTAGCTCACCCGCTTCATCATCGGGAATCCCTATAACAGCCACGTCTGCAACTGCGGGATGAGAGATTATAAGTGCTTCTAACTCCGCAGGAGGAACTTGAAAGCCCTTGTACTTAATCAGTTCTTTCACGCGATC
>MDSV01100581.1_pt1 | contig 10629 bp, 10 predicted proteins | sample 810851 | NCBI WGS metagenome assembly MDSV01 (sample SAMN05326640, study PRJNA326480) | marine metagenome | isolation source: seawater | place: Atlantic Ocean: North East | collected 2012 | reverse complement strand
CTAAAGGTAAAGCATTATGGTAATTACCATTTAATATTCTTTCTTTGATATTCATTGCTTGTTCTATACAATCATCAATATATCCAGCACCACCAATTATCAAAATTTTTTTTTTCATTTAATTATCTTTTTGCTTATAGTGCTTTTTGTAATGTTTTTTACAAAAATTTAATATTTCTTTACCGGTATTTTGTTTTATTAAATATTGTTTTGATAAATATGATTTATAAAGCAAATTTTTTAATTTTTTATCGCTAGTAATTTTTTTTCCTTTAAAGTAAACATTTTTATTAAGTATGAAATCTCTCCTACTTTGAAATAATTCGTTCATTTTATAGTTGGCTGGTATATGGCCAATGGGAAACATATTTACATAAATAGTATGTTTATAAAAAGATAGCATATTGGCTCCACCAAGTGTGGAAATAATAAGGTCTGAAGTTGTCATGGAAAAAATATCTAATAATCTTTTACTTATTGAATATTTGTCAGCATAAATTAAATTTTCATTATTTTTTAATTTTGATACTAAATCGATATAATCATCGCCAATTAAAATTACTTTCCAACCTATTTTAATAAAATATTTTGTTACATCTAAATAATTTATACAGTCGCTATTTCTGGCATTATTAAAAAAATCACTATTTAAATTTTGCCTTTTGCTTCTAATATATATAGTTAGCAATTTATTTTTATTCTTCTCCAGTTTAGGTATTTTTCTGAATACTTTTTTATCAAAAAATTTTGGCAATTTATATTTTGTATTATTTTTACAAATTAAATGTATTAAAATCGTTCTCTGAAGATCATACGATATTTGATTATCTTTTAAAGTGTTTGAATTAAAATTTTTATTAAAATAAAATTTTTTTAAAAATGAGTTTATTTTTTTTTGATTTGTTTTAAATAAACGTTCCCAAAATTCAGAGGCATTGAAAATTTTTGTTTTTTTATTTTTTATTTTGAAAATTAACAACTTTATTAAGTTTATTACATAATTGTTATTGTTAATTATTTTTTCATATTCACCAAATCTATATTTGAAATTATTAATTGAAAAAGATGAATAAATATTTATTTGATTTATATTATGAAGATACTGTTGATAATAGTTGTGCCTACCAAATTCAAAAAAAAGTATATATAAATAATCATTTTTATTTTTAAAAGATCTAATAAAATCAGGTATAATTATAGTATGAGCAAAACCTAAATAATCTGTATGTAAAATAATATATTTAGATCTATAAATTTTTTTATAATTCAGTAATATTTTTATAATTCCATGAAATAAAATGAAAAATTTAATTGAATAATTTAAAATTATTTTAAAAGGAAAAACTATTATTCTTTTTATTAACATTTATAAAATCTTTTAATCTCTTTACAAATTTTTATTATTTGTCTTTTAGTTAAAAAAGGATTTATCGGTAGGCTTAAAATTAAACTTTGAATACTTTTTGAAACAGGAAACTTATTTATATTAATTTTTTTAAATCTTTTTTTAAACGCCAAGTGTTCAAAAATTAAACTGCGATAATGTATAACTGTTGATATCCCTTTTTTTTCTAAATAAGATTTCAGCTGATCTCTTTTTTTTGCCTGAACAACAAATGTATGATAAGTATTAAATTCTGACTTTTCTTCTTTGGGTAGTTTTATATATTTCAAACCATCAAGATAATGGAAGTAGAGTTTAGCATTTTTTCTTCTGCTATTTATAATTTTTTTTAGCTTCTTGATCCTTTCATTAAGAACAACTGCTTGTAAATTATCCATTCTAGAAACAAAACCAAAAGTTTTGATGTTATTTTTGCCTTCTATGCCGTGGTTTCTTAGTAACCTTGCTTTTTTAGCAAGTTTACTATTGTTTGTAACAAGATACCCAGAGTCACCAATGGCATTTAAATTTTTGAAAGGATGCGCAGAAAAGCACCCTAAAGTTCCAAATGTACCAACAAATTTGTCTTTATACTTTGTTCCAATTGCTTGTGCGGCATCTTCAATAATTGGAATTTTATATTTTTTAGATAGGGCTAAAATTTTATCCATTTCACATGGTCTACCGGATAAATGTACTGGCATAATTGCTTTAGTATTTTTTGTTATTTTTTTTTCTATATCTTCAGGGTCAATATTTTGATCATATTTAATATCAGCAAAAATAGGTATTGCACCTAGATGTGCTATTGCAGCAGTAGAAGCAATAAAGGAGTTTGGGGGTGTTATAATCTCATCGCCTCTTTTTATTTTTATCAAAGATAATGCCAATGTAAGTGCGTCTGTACCACTGTTTAATGCAACACAATATTTAACTTTTAAAAAATTACAAATATTTTTTTCAAATTTACTTATATTTTCACCCCCAACCCATTCACCACTAGCCATAGTTTTGTTAATAATTTTTAGCAATTCTTTCTTTTCATCTCTCCATTGCAAATTAAGATTTATATAAGGTATTTTCATAGGTTGAATTTTCTAGATTATACTTTTTTATTTGATTATTAATTTTATTTTAAATTAAATTCTCTAACTAGATAGAAGCCAGTCGCATCTGTTGCAAGCTTCAACTGTTCCATGATTTTTAATTACTTTTTTAAACTTTTTTAATTCTTCATCGAAAATAATATCTTTTATTGTTTTTTCCCTTACATTTCCGACTGAAACAGCTAAACATGGAAATACATTCCCATCATTGTTAATATGCACACTTGCCCATGGTTGCGTGCAGGGTAAAAATTTTTCTTTAATATGAGCTTTAGAATTTAATACATCAAATTTTTTTTCATCAATAGGATTATCGTCCCCAATTAATTCAACAACTTTTGGCTTAGAAAATGCAACTTTGTCATTTTTGAAATTATATTGTTTAATTAAATTAAATTGTTTTTTAATTATTTCCCAATTTTTATATTCATAAGCAGAGCTTTTGTCGAAAATATCATCAAAATGATACATGTAGTCACAACCTAAAATTGGTGAACCTTTTAGAAATTGATAGCTATGAGTATCACACTGAAGGTCTTCAACGCAATACTTGTGGATGTCTAATAATTCATTTGCATTTTCATCAAGAACACATGTTTTTGCATCAAGAATGCATGAGGTATGACCAAGTTCAATTTTTCTTTTTTGAAAATAAAGCATCATTTGTTCTGCATGAGACCATTTTTCATCCCATTTTGTTTCATTTACATTTGCTAACTTTCTTATCATATTTTTTCTATTGTCTATTGAAATAGATAAAACTTTGAAATTTTTTGAAGACAACAGAATATCAATTAGTTTTTCTGACAAAAGAAGACCGTTGCAAATTATATTACATTCATGTCTTTTTACTACTTCCAAAAAAACTTTTTCAAAATTTTTAAGAGTTAAAGGTTCTCCACCTGTAAGCGTTATTCTTGAATTTTTTGGTAATTGTTTAATAATTTTAATCCAATCATCTGCATTGAGAGAATTTTTTAGCTTAGTTCTGTACTGATAACAAAAATCGCAAGCAAGGTTACAAAGATTTGTTAATACAAAACAGTATCTCTTTGGCATTAAATTGTCGTTCTCATAAGCTTTTTTTCTATATTCTTCAATGTCAGTTGCAAATTTTTGCTTCCAGGCGAGGTCAGATTTATAATTATTTTCCATAAAATTTTTTTTAGTATTTTGCAAATTTTGAGTTTAGCAAATCATCTTGCACTATATACCTTAACTTATTTATTTTATACCCGGTGCCGTATAAAGTTTTAATATTTGCTTTTTTTTCAAAATTAATTTTTTTTGTATACCCTATATAAACTCTTGATTTATGCTGAGATACATTGTTTTTTTCATAATATCCATATTTTGGATATATTGTTAAATGATCAGATAGATGCTTGTCTACTGTTTTGGTTTTATCTGAACTTTTAATTAAATTTTTTTTACTGATTGGTTTTTTCGGATTTCCCATCGCTGCAGGACCACAATGATTAGATGAATAAATAAAACATTCTTTTTTTTTTTTATACTTTTTAAGTATGTATCTATTTGTAAAGAATTCATTTCTAGGAAAGATGCCATATTTATTATTAAATCAAAATCTAAAATTCTGTCTAAATCATTAAATTTATAGTTTGGCAAAATAACAAAACTATATTTTTTCAAAATATTAGGCAACTTAGAGGCTGAGTAATTCGATGGATCATAAAGATAAATCTTTTTATTTGGATAATTATTTGTCAAAAAAGTAGCAGCTAAAATCAATGTTGAAGGTAAATCACAAATAACATAAGTAGAATCTTTTTTTATTGCTTTTTTAATATTGTAAGCTAATAAACCGAAACCTGACCCTATTTCTAAAATTTTACATCTTTTGCTTCTTAAATTTATTTGATCAAACACTCCCATATTGTAAAGGTTTGTTAAGGCTAATTGTGAAGACAATCCATCTCTGGCAATTAATTTTCCATCGATTTTTGCAGAAATTATATTTGAAACTGGATCAGATAAAGGCTCAGAATAATGGTACTTTTTAGGTACATTCCTTATTAACTCCAAATATTTTTTTACAAAAGGGATTTGTTTTAATTGTTTTTTACTTTTTCCAGAAAAAGCATTTACACCCCAATCATACAAGGGATATATACCTGTACTAGAAAGAGCGACGTGTTGTCTTATAAGTTTCATATTTTTTGGAGATAGATCGTTAATATAATCTATTAAGCTAGATGAAAAATCCCAAAAACTTGATGGCTTAGTAAATTTATTTTTCTTAAATTTTTTATATTCATTACTAATTTTTTTAATTTTTGATTTTATAATAAGGAGATTTTTTGAATTATCTAAATTCATTGTGAAAAAAATTTTATTTAATTAATCTTTTTGATTACTTCTCTCATCCATGGACCCATATCCTTATAGTGAGCAGTTGTAATAATATTTTCATCAACCACTGCCGGTTGATCGGTATATATTGCACCGGCATTTGTAAGGTCATCTTGCATACTGTAATAACCTGCTATTTTTCTATTTTTTACGACTTTTGCAGATATCAAAAGCTGAGCCCCACTACAAATGCATGCTATAATTTTTCCTTGTTTATTGAAGTCGGAAATAAAATTAATTATTTTTTTTTCCTGCCTCACTTTTTCCATTGCTTTTACTCCGCCAGGTAAAACTAAAACTTTATAATCATCAACTTTTATTTGATTAATATTTTTTACAACTTGATCTTTGTTTGGTGGTAAGGTTGTACCTAAAAAGCCTTTTACTGGCTTGCCTTCTAGCATGCAAACATCTACCTCTAATCCTGCTTCTAAGAATCTATAATACGGATATATAAATTCATGATCTTGTGCTAAGTTTCCTGAAATTATTATTACTTTGCTCATAATTAGACCTCTATAACATATTTTCTTTTATTTCGTCACTCGGTAAAAAAGGGTACATATCTTCAAATTTTGTAGCGACAGTTTTGCCATTAGGTAACCTTTTATTAATAGCTTTTGGCATTTGTTCTTGCTCATGATCTAACATAAGTTCACAAATAACTGGCCCTTTTGTACTTAATACTTTTTTTATATCTTTTTTAATTTTGCTAGTATCATTTAATTTAAAATAAGTAATTGCATGAGAATCTGCTATCTTTTTATAATCTGGAAAAGATAAACCGCTACTATAGTCTGATCCCATAATTCTACTTTTAAATCCCAGTTGTTGTGTTTGTTTAATTGTTAGATATCCACCATTATTATAAATAAATATTTTAATTGGTAATTTGTTATGCATGACAGTTGCTAATTCTTGAATATTCATTTGTAAACCGCCTTCGCCGGTTAAACATATTATTTTCTGTTTTTTTTTTGCATAACAAGCTCCAATTGCTGCAGGGAGTCCCCAGCCCATTGGGGCATGTCCTGAATTAGTATACAAATTTTGTCCTCGTTTAATATAAAATGCCTGATGTGTGCCTACAAAAGATAAACCCATATCAGTCACAACCGTATCTTTTTTATTGAGTAGCTTAGATAAACATTCAATAAAGTAATATGAATTAATAGTTTTTTTTTGATTTCTAAATTTTTCTAAAACTATTGGATATTTGTTTCTAATATCTTTACAATATTTTAGCCAATCTTTTTTCAGATTAATTTTTTTTGGCATAAATTTATACAAATACTTTAAAAAATATTTAGCATCACAAAGAACTTTAATATTCGGTTTTGTCCCATTTTTTTTTAATTCATTAATGTCAATATCAACCATTACTTTTTTTGCTTTCCTTGCAAAATCAACTGAATTATAGCCTGTGACCATAAAAGGTAACCTAGTACCAATCGATAAATGTAAATTACAGTTTTGTATTATAAAATTTGTACCTCTTTCTGCAAACGCTCCGGGCCTTCCAATATAAGAATTATGATTAGACTCGATTAAATCTGAAGCATTCCATGTTAGTGCGAAAGGTATTTTATGTTTATTTATTAGTTTTCTTAAATATTTTTGTCCTCCAGCAATTTTTACTCCTTGTCCGAGATGTAAAACTGGTCTGTCATATTTTAAAAAAAGCTTCGCTATATTTTTTATTTTTTTTTGTAAAACTTTATGGTTTGTATTGTCTTTATTTACCTTAAATCCAATCAAATTTTTTTTATCTATTATTGCATTTTGAATATTTGCAGGAATGTCTATCCAAACTGGTCCTGGTCTACCAGTGGTAGCTAAAAAATAGGCTTTCTCTAAATGATATTTTATTTTATTTGGGTTTTTAAGCATAACAGAGTATTTTGTGAAATTTTTAACCATATTAATTATATCGATTTCTTGTACTCCGATTTGTCTTAATTTGGTTTTGCGAATTGTTTGACTCAAGTATACTTGACCAGAAATGAATATCATTGGAACCGAATCTATCCAACAACATGCCACCCCCGTAGTACTATTTGTTCCTCCTGGTCCAGTGGTAACTATTGCAGCTCCAGGTTTATTTTTAAATCTTGAATAACTCTCAGCAGCAAAAGATACTGCTTGTTCGTGATGACAGGAAATATATTTTAATTTTTTTGCTTTATACAAAGCGTCACACAAGTATATTGACCCGCCTCCACTCACCGTAAAAACAGTATCTATTTTTTTACTATTTAGAAATTCGATTACGTAATCTGCTAATCTCATATAAAAAATTTCATTAATATTTAAACTTAAACACCCAAGGATTTAGCTGATGAAAAATAATAGTCCCCATTAAATTTTATTTTTTTAAAAAGAATTTTCCATTCTTTTTTTAAGAGAATACTGGTTCCAATAAGCGTCCATCGATAAAATTTATTTCTTTCTGAGTCATTTTCGCCAGATGCTAAGACAATATAGCTATTTTTTGATACTCTTTGAATTTCCCTTAAAGACTTAATAACATCACCTAAATTTTGCATATATAGTGAGTTAAATGCAATCACAAAATCAAAATATTTATTTTTAAAAGGCAAATCATAATATTGGGAATGAATAAATTTACTTTTACATTTAACAGCTTTTTTTAAAGGATATGGGTGATTTTCAACTCCATAAGATTTTACTCCTGGTAGAAGTATATTTAAATCCTTTAACAAAAATCCCTTTTTACAGCCAAGGTCTAAAACTTTTGATTTTTTTGTTAACTTATATCTCTTGATCAATTTTGGTAACAATTTTTTCCACCTTCCATCATATTTAAAACCACCATATCCATCTAATCTATTTCCATCATAATATTTTTTTTCAAGTTGCCATGCATTATATTTATTTATAACTGTTCTTTTCTTTGCAACTTTTGATCTAACTTTAATTTTTTTTTTAAAATATCCTATATCTAAATGTCTTCCCATTTTACGTCCTATTATAATTTCAACAAAATTCTACCCGCTTTACCAGTCCTAAAAAGTTTTAATGCTTTGTTGATGTTTTTTAAAGAAAATTCATGAGTAATTAATTTGTTCAATTTGATTTTTTTATTTTCAACTAATCTAACATAACGAGGAATATCTTCATCTGGTCTCGAATTGCCACCATGGGAAACTGATAAAGATTTATTAAAAGCTAAAGGTAAAGAATAAATTGAAATTTTTTTATCAGGTACTCCAACAAAAACGGTTCTTCCATAATCTGGTGTTAACTCATATGCTTTTTCCATAAGCTTGTGCTTGCCAGTGGTCTCAAAAACTACATCAGGTTGTTTACCATTTAATATATTAGATATTTTTTTTGAAATATTTTTGTCATATAAAATTCCATGTGTAATACCAAAATTTTTTGCAATTTTTAATTTATTTTTATGAATATCTATTCCAATTATTGGATAAGCTGAAACCAAAGAGCTTGCATACGATATATTTAAACCCATTCCTCCTAAACCAAGTATTAAAACGGACTCACCAATTTTTATCTTTGCATCATTATTGACCGCTCCAAAGCCAGAGGTAACTGAACAGCCAAATAAAGCTGCAGTTTTTAAGTCAAAATTTCTTGGAATTTTAGTAATTCTATTTTCAGAAATAATTGATTTTTCGTTAAAAGTTGTAACCCAACCAGCATTAATTTTTTTTCCTTTCCATAAATATTTTGGTGTTGCACTTTGGATTCCTGAGCCTTTTCTCCAATGAAGAACTACATGATCTCCTGGCCTAACATTTTTTACACCACTTCCAATTTTTTCTACTATTCCAGATCCTTCATGACCTAATAAATGAGGCAAAAATTTATCTTGTCCTTTTATAGCGTCTATTTCATTAATTTGGGCACCGCATATACCGCTATAACATACTTTAACCTGTACTTGTCCATAGCTCAAAGTATTAGGTAGTTCTACTTCGTCTACGACTAATGGTTTTCTACTTTTTACTAATATAGCAGCTTTCATTTATTTTTTTTCTTATAAAAATTTTTTACTGTTCTAATTACATAATTTACCTCTTTCATACTAAGGTGTTGATCGCATGGAAAAGTAATAATTTTTTTTGTATGTTCGTCAGTTATTGGAAAATCTCCCTTTTTATGTTTTAAGTACTTTAGGTTTTCCTGTAAATACATTGGTTTTGGATAATGAACTTTTGCTTCTATCCCATTTTTTAAACAATAATTAAGTAGTTTATCTCTATTTTTAGCAAAAATAATATATAAATGATAAACAATTTTATAATTTCTTGGTCTTTGCGGTATTGTTATCTCGGGAATTTTTGAGAATTCATCATCATATTTCTTTGCATTTTCTATTCTTTTTTCAGTAATTTGCTTCGCTTTGGGTAAAAGCCAATTTCCAACAACTGCTTGGAAAGTATCAAGCCGGCTATTGTAACCACAAATTTTTACAGTATCTCTGTCTATCAATCCATGGTTTCTCAACAATATCAATTTATTATAATATTTTTTATTATTTGTAGTTATCATTCCACCGTCTGACCAAACATTGATATTTTTTAATGGATGAAATGAAAAGGCGCCAAAATCGCCCCAGGTGCCGGCATTTTTTTTATTTATGTTTGCTAGAATAGATTGGCACGCATCTTCTACAATTGAAATTCTATATTTTTTTGCGATTTTTATTAATTTTGGCATATCAGTCATGTAACCAGTAAAATGCACAGGCACAATCGCTTTAGTTTTTTTTGTAATTTTTTTTTCTACCATTGAAACATCCATGCAAAATGTATCATCACAATCAACAAAAACAGGTTTGGCTCCAATTTCGGTTATCGCTCCTACTGTCGCAACAAACGTATTGGCAGCTGTAATTACTTCGTCACCATTTTTTATGTTTAAAGCTTTCAATGATAATTTAACAGCATCAGTTCCAGAATTGACACCAATCGCGTATTTTGTCCCGATTAAATTTGCAAACTTTTTCTCAAAAACTTTGAGTTCTTTTCCTAAGGTGAAATCCCCTGTATGTACAAATTTTTTTAATTTTTTCCATAAATCATTACAATTAGAAAACTGTTGTCTTAAATATGAATATCTTACTTTCATTTTTTTTTTTTTACACTAAGTATTAAAAGAGGTTTTTTTACAATGTATTTTTTAGATAAGATTTTTAATGTACTTGACTTAACTATTTCTCCATATGAAATTACTTCTTGATTTTTCTTATCCAATATTTTTCCCTCCAATATAGCAGTTGAAGAATTAGTATCTTTTGCAGATAAATTTTTAAAATTTTTAGTTCGTTCTAAAGTAATCTCAACATCATCTAATTGATAAACATTTTTTTTATTTTTTTGTGGTTTTTTAAATTTTATCAAATTAGGTTTTATTGATGATGTAAATTTTATTCCTTCGTAATTCTTATTTTTTCTGCCATACCTGTCTTTAAATCTTATCAGATCATCTTTTTTGTATGGAGTTTCAAATTCTAGGGCCCCCATACCTTTTTTTGAAATAGCTTTTAATGAATGGAATAAACCAGGTCTAAAAACTAATCTTGATAAACTTTTAAATTTTTTTCTATTTTTTTTGTAAATACCTATTTGAACAAGAGCTGTACCCTTTGTTATTATAAAACCAGTTTTTTTTTTAGGGTGACAATGTAAAGAAGTGCTTTTTTTACCATCTACATGAACATAGGTAATGGCTAGACGATTTAATAAATTAAAAATTACATATTCATATCCCCAGGGTTTT
>MDSV01104246.1_pt1 | contig 10630 bp, 8 predicted proteins | sample 810851 | NCBI WGS metagenome assembly MDSV01 (sample SAMN05326640, study PRJNA326480) | marine metagenome | isolation source: seawater | place: Atlantic Ocean: North East | collected 2012 | reverse complement strand
TACATGATAAATCTATTCTGTACCTTCGGTTCGAAGGCTCTAAACATAATTTCGTTTGGATCTAATACTGCCATTTTATTTATTGTTTATTATAAATATCTTATTTTTAAATTATCCAGCAAATGTTGCTCCTGTAGGTTCAACTGTAAAGTCTAGGACTATAAATTCTGCAGTTTTAGCTGGCTGAATAAAGATTTGACCTATTAGTTGATTTCTATCTACAACGTCGGCTGTATTGTTAGTGTCGTCCATTACTACTCTAAAAGCAAATAGACCTTGTCTCTGTACTACTGATTCTAAGAACGGGTTAACAGTAGCTAAGAATCTATTACGAGTAGTAATAGTATTTTGTTCAAATACTAATGTTCTAGCTTGATCACCAATAAATTTCTTCAAATTAATTAATAATCTTCTAACATTTACTCTGTCTAAGGCAGAAGCTTTAGTTTGTAAAGTTTTCTGACCAAATACTGAAATACCTTGACCAGGGAAAGAAGCTATTGGATTGACTTTATTAGTATAAAGAGTATCTCTTTGTGTTCTAGTTAATCTTCTTTCAGCTTGAATAACTCCAGTAATTCCTCCTCTTACTAATCCTGCTGGTGCAAACCAAGGTGCTGCACTATTGTCTGTAAATGCATATACTCCTGGAATTACAACCGATGCTGGAACGAATTCATTTCTACCAGTTTCAGCTTGGGTTTGTAACCAAGGCCAGTAAGAAGCTGCGTAAGAACTGTTAATTATACCTGACTGTGCTGTTGCGTTAGAAACTGTTGAGCCGTAATCTACTAAATCTACAACTGCAATTGCATCTCCTCTTGTTTCAGCTAATGAAATTAAAGCATTTATAGGAGTAGCATGACCAGTTAATTCGAAAATTAAACCTGGTGCAGAAATAATATTGAATACGTATTCTTCTTGATTTTCTAATACTGATATAATATCGGAATAATCAGTAGGTTCTAAACCTTGAGTATTATCACTACTAATATTAGAAAAATATGAACTAGCTTTTCCAGTTCCGCCAGCATTTTGGAATAAATCTCCTGTAGCACCAAAGAATGACCCTGATCCTACTGCTGGTAAAGAAGCTGAGTAAGAAATATTTTGTGCATCTAATTCTACAGTTAATCCGTCATTACCTAAGTAATTTATAGTAGGAGTATTTACTGCTGATACTCTAACAAAATTAGATTTATTAACGTATGAACCTGAAACTGCTATATATTTTGATCCATCACTATCTGTAGTGATATTTTTTACTTGATTACCTATTACTTTTTCAATATAATTAGGAGAATTAGGATCTAAAGATATATTATTAAATGTTTCTAATATAGTTTTATTTTTTAAATTATCATCTCCTTGTCTCACAGATAAGGTAAATGTTCCTAATCCTGTATTAACGTTAGATACTTCCCATCTTAAATTATCAGCAGAACCTGACATTAAGGAACCATCACTATTTTGTTTTCCTCCGTCGCTTGCAATTACTGCATTATTGTATAATGTACCTCTACCTATAGTTTCTAAAGCAAATGGATTAGTAGTAGCTGTTACTGTATTTGTTCCACCAGCTGTAGTAAAGATAGTTGTACTATCTGAGTCAAAGTTTGCTCCTCCTGGTAATCTAGAACCTGAAGCAAATACTATGCCGTTAAAGTCTGTACCGGCAGATGAACCTGAGATTACTAAACTTGTAGATCCGCTAACACTAGCAGATACAAAACTAGATAAACCTGAAGCGTTATTAATAGCATCTACTATATTTGAAACTGAACCAGCCTCATTAGAGCCTGTAGAAAAGAAAAATACTTTACCATCTACATCATCTGCAGGAACTGGGTCCGCTGATGCTATGAATCTATAAGTTAAATTTCCTGATCCTACATTTGATAATCTAAATTCTTGATTATCTACTGCTGGACCTGAACCTATATTCAAATCGTGAGATCCGACTGCAAAAGTATCACCAGTATTGGTTTGAGTATTAGTTATATTAGTATTAGTAGCTGCTGTAAACGTACCGTTTGCTACTCTTGATACTAATACTGAGTTTCCGCCTTGGGAAAAATAATTTTTTACTGCTATTGAAGTTAAGAATTCGTAAGAGTTAGAACCGGAAGCAAATGTGCTACCAAATTTTCTAAGATAATCACCATATGAAGTAACTAATGTAGGTACTTCTACTGGACCTTTAGCAGTTGGGCCAATAATTGCTGCTCCTGCAACTACAGGTGCAGGTTGAATAAATGAAATATCGTTTTCTCTTGAGAATACACCTGGAGAGATAATTGTTTCTGCCATGTTTAATGAAGTTTATTTAAATGTCTTTTATAAATATCAGCTTATTCTGTAAACCAACCGTGCTTTATTTAGTTAGTTCTTTGTATATAAATAGGAAGGGAAGGTGTAAAACCTTCCCCTTGTATTAGCAAAAAAATTGATAAAGTTATTCTACAGTTGGAACAACTTCTTTTTCCGGTTCAGATGCTGCTGGAGCTTCTTCCGGAATAAATACTTTTTCTTTTAGATCAATAGAACCACGTCCATATTTGTCTTGTAATTCTGAAACTAATTTATTTTCTAATTCTTGAGTTTCAGTTAAATAACTTTCAACAGAAGCTTTTCTATTTTTAAGATCAATTTCAGCTAATGCTAAAGATCCGAACTCTGCTCTAACAGCTTGCATTCTTACTTGAATATCATCAATTTTTTGCAGTTCGTCTTTTTTTAATTTTTGATTTGCCATTTTTAAAATTTAATTATTAATCGATTAATTATATATATTCTCTAATATATGAAAACTATTTAAAGTTTCCAACTTTTTTTTAAATTTTATATGTATCTAAAGTGTCTGAGTTTCTTTTAATGTTTATAGAATTACAAGAAGGGTAAGGATTAGAATTAGCATAATCATTTATTATAATTCTTTTACAGTGGTATAATCCCATAATTAATTTATCATAAGGTATTTCTTTTTCAAATAATTCAATTATAGTTTCTTGCATATATTCTTGAGGTCTACTGGTAGTCAAAACTATTTGTGTTTTGCCTTCGTTATATAATTTTCTTAACCATTTAATATTATTTACAAGTGGCTTTCCATTTCCTATATAAGGAGGAAATTTATATGAAGTATTCTCAACTAGTGTACCGTCTATATCAACAAATAGAGTATTATACTGTGTTTTGTAATTATTCCAATCTTCCAAAGTACCCCAATCTTTATAGTTATTACAAACTTGACCATAAAATATTTGATCCTTTAACATCATATCGTAAATTATATTACTTATATAACATTCACCTTCTATATCTTTTATAGATTCAAAACTATGAATGAAATCATTTGCTGAGTTAAACGAATAACCTCCTATAGAAAAAGTAGGGCTAATTATTGTTTTTTCTACTATATTAGTTATTATATTATTTTCATCAAGCTGTATATAACTTTTATTACTTGGGTTAATATTAGTAGTTTTATGAAGATTATAATATGAAACTTTATTTTTAGTATCTTCAAAAGTACTTTCAAAAAAATTATCTGAGTCTTTAATTGTGATAAACCCTTTTATATCTTTTTTTAGTAATGCTTTATAGATAGTTTCAGATTGAGAATTTGTTTGTTCGTTTAAATATATTATCTCCGTTTTATTATCTAAATTTAAATGGGTTAACTCTTGTTTGAATCCTTGCTCAAAACTATACTTATTCTGATGTTCTTTTAGTGCAATAAAATAAATTTTATCGAAAAAATCTAAATTTAATCCTCTAATGCTTTCTATAGCCATAAAGTAACCACTCTCAGGATGTGTTAACATCCATTTAGGTTTTGTATCAGGAAATCTTGTAGATTTACCTGCTATAGGAACTAATAAACTCTTCATAATATTTTGAATTAATTATGTTATTATTTAAAACTATTTTTTGCTTATCGGTTTTTATATAAGGTTCTATTCTTAACCAATTTAAGATAGTAATAAAATTTGTAAATTCCAAATTATAATACTGTTTAAATTTTGAATATATCTTATTCCATAAGTAATTAAAACTTTGTCTTATTCTTAAATTACTTTCATTAATATCTAAAATCCATTCATAGTGAATGTCTTGTTTTAATTTTACCATATCTACTAATACCGTTTCTATATAAGAATCTAAAAAATCTATACAAGATATACTACCTTTAAAAAATATCATATTGGCAACAGTAAAATCACCATGACAGGATGATTTTGGAATATTGTTAAATTCAGTAGAATTAATTTTACGAATAATGTAATTAATATAACTGGTGTATGAAGACTTTATTTTAACTTTATTGAATTTATCTATTAAAAGAGATTTTATATCACTGTTTGTGTAACTTTCTGATGATGTAAGAATTTTTTCGAAATAATCTATACATATATTAACTATATTATCTAAATCCTGTTTATTACATTTATTAAAAAATTCATTGTAACTTTCACCAGGAATATACTCCATATCAAAATATTCATCAGTGTAGTGTACTATACGAGGTGTAGAGAGTTTATGAAAATTATTTTTAGAAAATATTAATTGTTTTTCTATTTGTAGTTTGAACCTATCTTTAAAATAGTTTCCAGGGGAATATTTTCTTATGAGACCTTTGTTTAAAATTTGCAATTTAGATCCTGAAAGTCCTATATTAATATCCGTCTTCATGCCATCTTTCATGAAACTGGGTGTACTGATTATCGTAGGGGTATTTAGCCCAGTTATATTTATCCCATTCTAAGTCTATACCTTCTTTTGGAAAAGCTTTAAATATTTTTTTAGTTAATTCATTACTTAATTCTAATGCTTCTTTATAATTAAGAGAATCATCATAAAGGTATAACTCAGGTTTAAGTAACCATTTTTTTATTCTTTCATCAAAATTAGAGCAATAATGACTACCTATATATGATTCTGTTCTGATATAACAATCATAATATTTCCAATAATCTTCTCTTTTCATTTTAACTCTTTCTTCGATACTACTTTGCTCTAATGGTATATCAAATAATTCTATTAGGTCTTCTCTATTGCCCCAAAAAACGTGATCTCTAGGGTGAAAAGGAAAAGCATAAAAATTACCTGCAACTAATATTCTATTTTTAGGAAATGAACTATTATTTTCGTAACTAATTTTCTTTTCTTTATTTTCGTTGAAAAAATTATACATCTTTTGCATACTTTCGTTATCGTATCTTTGATCGTTACGCATTTTAACTACAAAAGTATTAGTTGAATTCTTTACTCCGTTTAAAGAAGAAACTAACTGTAAATTTCTATTACCTGTGCCATTAGAAGAAGGGTACTTATTTTTAACAAATTTTACATTATTAAAATTATCAGTAGGTACATTATCGTCAACCCAGCAAGAAATTATTATATTATCAACGAATGGTAATTTTAAATATTGTTTAGCAGTCTCTAAACTATATTCTGAGTATTTACCCTGAAGTATTATATCTATTTTTTCATCGTTATCGTAATTTAATAAATTAAATTTAGTTAAATTTTCTTTTGCTAGTTCTTTAAATTTTGGGGAAATATTTGGATGATTATAAGTCTCTAACCAAAGTTTTTTACTATACTCTCTTTGTCCTACATACCAACTACTAAAAGCTTTTTGTAAAAGAAGAGCATAATCCCCTGGGTATTTAACTTCGGTCCTTAAATCAGGTAGATTAAAATCACATAATTCTAATCCTACACTTGCATAATAAAAACACTCTTTCCATTCTTCCTTTTTTTCATGTAAAATAGATAGTAGGTAATAAGCTTCAGGTCTTTTAGGATAGTAAGTAATAGCTGTTAAAAGTTGTTGATGTTCATACCAAGGTCTTCTCTCAGTTCTATGTAACATTAACCAGGACTTTAAAAGACATTCGTAAACCAAATCTTTATCTTCAGATATTTCAGCACATCTTAAATAATACGATAATGCAGCTGCATTTTGACCTATTTTTTCATATTCGTATGCTAACCAATAATTACTATCGGGATTAGTAGGGTCACTAATATACTTATCTATATAGGGTTGTAATTTATTTTCTACCATCTTTTATATAAACGTTTAATTGTGCTCTAGTTTTTTCACCCCAGCTAAAATTCTTTAACCATTCATCATCGTTCATATGAATTGATACATCAATTCCTTCTCTATTTTCTACAATATAATTATCTTTATTTTGTAAGTATAAATCTCTAAAGATATAAAAACTATCTAATGCTGCAGGGACGCCCCAAAGATGAAATTCGGCTGCTATATGTTTAACATTATTACTTATCCAATCTTTATTTTCTTTATTAAAAATAAAATACTCTCCTCCTTCAGAATCACATTTTAAAAAATCTATTTTATCTATATTATATTTTTTAATAATATCATTAAATTTAATATTATCATACGTAGAGCCTGAGTTATCGTAGATGTTAATTTCTTCGTTATAGTTAAAATTATTATTTTTAGAATTATTATCAGCTAATCTATAATTTATAATTTCTTTATTACTAAAATTACTAAGGTTTTTTTCCAAAGTAGGTAATAATAATTTAGAAGGTTCTATACTATAAACTTTTTTAGGGTTTTCTTTTAATGCTTTATAAGAGAAAGCTCCTACGTTAGCACCAACATCTAGAATAATATCGTTCTCTTTAACTTTAAAATGCTTTTGGTAAATACCGTCTTCAAATATTTCTTTATTGATTATTTTAGAAAGATAAGGTTCGTTCGATTCCCAACTAAAATCTGGGTATTTAGATTCAAAATTTAAATCTTTTTCTAAATCTTCGTACTCTAATTGTTCTAATACTTTCTCAGGCATCTTCAAAACATAAGCAGCATTATCTTGAAATCCGTAGGTAATTAAAAAATTTTTATTTTTTATAGCTAGCCCACAACTAAACTCTATTTGAGTATCCATAAATTTAAATGGTTTAGAGAGTTTAACTAAATTCCAATTTTTATCCCAAAAAATAAATCTGTGGTAGTATTTTGCATCTTTAGTATTACCTTCATTTATCCAATAGTTACATTCGTGAGTAATAGCTAAATAATAATCTTTATATTTTAATACTTGAGAACCTCCTCTTAAACCTCTTTCTGTATAATACTCATAACTCTTATTGATTACTGTCTTGCAAGGTATAGTTGTAAGAGTCCCTTCTTTTACTTCTACTTTAGATTTATTATTAGGATCTACTTTAACTATTTCTAAAGGATTAGCCCACCTTATATAATGGTAAGGCATATCTAGAATAGGCATCCAATTTTTTTCTAAATAAGTATGAGGATCTACTTCTATTCTTAATCTCGAAACTTCTTTATATTTACCGTCTTCAAATTCTATCTCACATAATTCCATTCTACCTTCACCGTCATCTTTTACATCTCTCCTAACTCCACTAACAAATAACTTACCCTCCCATCTAAAAATACGAGAATCCTCCAAACCTATAAATTCCCATATAGGTTTAATATCGTATTTGGAAGTATCGATTTTTGTGTAATCTTTAATATAAAGAGTTTCAGGATCTAACTTACATAAGTAATTACCTGTTTTAAGACATATATCATCTTCAGGATTGAGATATGCTAAACAGCCCCATCCGCTATAAAACTTCTGTTTAAACTCACTATGATATAGAGAATAATGTACATGTCTTAAGTTTAATAAAATATCACCATTATCATCTATAAAGATAGAAGAATTACAGAGACCCGTACCATCAATGAGATTACCAGGGATAATAGAAGGAGATATACTACCTCCATTATCTAAGCATAACTTAGCTAAATTTTTAATCATCTTATCTATAGTGAGAACCTCCTAACCATAATACAAATGAACGTCTTGTTCCTTTAGTAATAGGAGTAACTCTGTGTAGCATATACGAAGGAAACATAAATACTGATCCGGCTCCTTTATGTGCTTTTGTAGCATGCTCTTCGGAACCTGCTGTCCATAACTCTAAATCTCCTCCTTCGTATTCAGAAGGGTCAGATAATTGTACTGTAATAGATATTTTTCTGACTGACATATCACCAGGTCCTATATCTTGATGCCAAGTATAATGTCCGCCTTCTTCGGCATGATATTCAGTATATTGAATTTTTTCAGATAAAGATGTTAAATCAAACTTCCATAAGCAATTGTTTGCTTCAACGGCCATATCATGAAGTTTTTCATATAACCACCACCAGTTAGTATCTTGAGGTATCCATCTTACTTTAGATGAACGAACATCATCTTTACCTCCTCCAACAGTTTGAGCTTTGTTTTCTTCTAATGATTCTATTCCTTTGGCAATTTTATCTAATTCTTCTTGTGAAAAACCTTCTTCAAAAAAATAATAATTAGTAGGGTCTGTTGCCTCCCTATCGAAATTGTAACTTATAAACATGTTTAAAATTTTTAGTTAATATATAATATATGAATTTTTTATTTAATAAACAACTATTTTACGATACTCCTATAACGTTCGCTATATTAGCTGTTGCTACTCCTTTAACGTTTGCAATATTTCCTGATGATACTCCGATAACGTTATTCCCATATCCTGCTGCATGGTCGAAAGATAAAAATGGTACGAATCCTGAAGCACCTGTGCTAAAATTAGCGAAGTAAAAAGCATCTATGTCACCTGAAGCTGCTGTATTATTATAATCATTTGTGTACTGTACTACAGCAAATTTTAATTGACCATTAGATTGGGCATCAGAAATAGCTGTAGAATTCATAGTTACAGCATTATCTGAATTAGCATCAGCCCATTGAGGTATAGTACTAGATACGTCAGTGTATGCAGTACTATAATCTATATCATCAAAAAATTCGCTATCATCGTAATTACTAAAAGAAGGGCCGGAACCCATACCATCAAATTTAACTAAAGCTATTCTTCTTTCTAGAGCTCCTGCATTAGACGTTGTTGTGGTAGATCTATAATTAAATCTTAAATTAGTTATAGTACCTGAAACATAATCACTAAGATTAAAAACACAGAAAAATCTTGTAAATTGATAATTGATTCCCGATTTACCAGAATCTTGAAAGTACTGTATAGTACGAATGTTACTTGATGTTGAATTATCCGTATGATTTTGACCAGTCTCTCGGGCAGATTGAAAATTATTGTTAAACATCTGTCCATTACCTATAGTATATTTTGTGGCATTAATATTAGGCATATCTTTATTATATTAACTTACAGTAACGTATGTATTATCAGGATTAAAATATATTACTTCATTGTCACTATCTACTACATAACCAACTATTCTTACTACATCTCCTGTACCCGATGGTGCAGTACCGGTAATAAGACCTTCAGTTGCAGCACTTAGATATACCGGACTTCCATTATTAGGTAAAGAAGCAAATTTTGAAGTAAATCTTGCATAACCTCTTAGTAACATACCTACTTGATTAGCTTGTCCACTACCTAATGCTAGTCCTAACATACCTGTTGAATCATTAGTAGAATCTGCATGAGCTTCATCCCATTGAATATTATTGGGAGCTAATTGTTCAAGTTCAAAAACTTCTCCTTGTGTTACAGTACCTGCTCCCCAATAGGCTATTTCTCCTGATGCTTCTGCAGTACCTAATACTACTGAATCGGTAGAACCTGCGTTAGTAAATGGATTAAATGCAAGATTATTTACAAAAGTAGTACAATCTCCAAGTGCTGTTATATCTGATCCTATAATAAATGCATCGCTATGATCAGAGGATATAATATTACAACACCCTCCTGCAATAAACGATCTTGAACCTGTAATTTGATTTAACTGACCACCGACGATAGAACTAAAAGTGGTTGCACTCATAGTAGGGCGAGTAAGACAATTTTTACACCCACCTCCAATGAAGCCGCAGGGGTGATCCATAACATTTGAACGTCCACCAACGATTGAAGAGCAGCTACCGTTATTTGTAACACAGTTTAAACATCCTCCTCCTACAACACTGTTAGAACCAAGGGCATGATTACCTCTACCTGCACCAAGAAATGCATAGCTATTTCCTACGCAGTTATCATACCCTCCTGCTAAAACTGAAGCAAATCCAGCATTTTGGTTTGAATATCCTCCTCCTATAAATGCACAATCTGAATCTAATATATTTGACGTTCCGCCGCCTATAAACCCTTGAGTCTCGCTAGCACATATTACATTAGAGTCTCCACCAGCGATAGTAGAGCAATGAGCTCCTGAATTGATAGTGTTGTTTTCTCCACCTACAATAGAAGAAAGAGTTGCTGAATTAGAATTGCTTTCACCTATAGTTAATTTTTCATTTGCAATTGTTGAGTCATTACCTATTGTTAAAGTAGTCCCATCAAATGTTAGAGTTGATTCTCCAGTTACTGTACCGTCACCGTCAGCAGTAATTACTCTATTATTAGTATCTCCTGAAATACTTAAAGCTCCTGATGGTCCTTGAGGTCCTGTTGGTCCTCCACCTCCAGTTGATCCTGTCGGACCTTGTGAGCCTGTCGAACCAGTTGGACCTTGACTTCCTGTTGATCCTGTCGGACCTTGTGAGCCTGTCGAACCAGTTGGACCTTGACTTCCTGTTGGTCCTCCACCTCCAGTTGATCCTGT
>MDSV01019571.1_pt1 | contig 10630 bp, 18 predicted proteins | sample 810851 | NCBI WGS metagenome assembly MDSV01 (sample SAMN05326640, study PRJNA326480) | marine metagenome | isolation source: seawater | place: Atlantic Ocean: North East | collected 2012 | reverse complement strand
CTCTGTAGACTTCATGTCTACGTTGTACACTTAACACATACACAACATGTTCTTTTCACCTTCTACTCGCAACGCAATCAAGTCTTCCATGATCAAGAATCTGGAACTCTCACCTTCTACCAATCAAGCAGTTGTTACTTACAACAATGGTAGTCAGTATGTCTACTGTGGTGTTGAGGATGAGGCAATGTTTGACGTACTGTTTGGCACTGTCGAGTCATTTGGCAAGTGGGTTAACAAGTATTGCAAGCAAGAAGCAGACTCAACTTTTAAAGTTGCTGCTGCCTGATTGTCTTTAATCAAACAACATCTTTACAACACAATGCTACTAACTGCACAACCAATGACTGACTTTGAGCAGCGAGTATCTGAAGTTATCTACACTGATGATCTTGATCTAATCAAAGACTTCATTGATGAACTTGAGGATTATGGTATCACAACTGAGGAACAGATTGACGATGCATTTAGTGGTTGCTATCCATCAGTTGAGAACTTCTGTGAGGATCTAATTGATGGCATTGGTTATCTCGATAATGCACCAAGTCTGATCCAAGATTGTGTTGATTATGAGAGGATGTGGCATCACTATTTGAAATATGATTACTTCTACATTGAATCGCAAACTGATAAGTATTTCTTCAATAATAACTTTTAAGTAATTATAATTACAAACTAATTACAATCCGTCAGTATTACTAACACAATGCTGGCGGATTTCACATTCATGCACATTCACAAGTCACAAGGACGCACAAACATGATTAAGATCCACTATTTGCAGACAATTGACGGCGCTGTTCAGTATTATGATTGCTATACTGAGGATCGCAAGTACGCATACACATGGTTACTGAACAAAGGTTATGAAATCGTAGGAGAATCCTGATGACTGAATCAACTATCATCCTCGCTGTTATCGGCATGGTTGGATTGTTTGCTACTGCAACAGTCTGGCAACGTGCCAACCGTATCACCTACCGTTACTACTCAAACTGATGACTACTGTTTACGTTCTTCGCTACTCACTTCCGTACGAAAGTACTGAAATGGTTTCTGTTTACGAAAACTTGCGCGGTGCAATGAACCGCCTAGAAATGATGGATGCAAACAGCTCATTTGATATGGATGAGACTGTAACTATTGAATGCCAAGAAGTTATCAGTGAACAGACATCACTTGAGAGACTCGAAAGCATGCGCAATTACCACAAGAACAAGGACAACAAATGATGCAACAATACATCGACGTTATTTATGAAGATGTAGCCCGACTGTATTACAAAAGAGGTAGGGCTTCTGATGTTGAATATCGTCAAATCATGAACCGTATCATCATTCTTAAAAAGGAGTTAATTAATGAAAATCAATCTGATTAAGCACATTCACAACCAAAAGCGTAAAGATGACAGAATCAAAAAACAATACGACCAAGCAAGGAAGTCCAAATGCTAAATCTCTAGATGATGACTTCTTTATCAAGAACGCTATACTGTGCTGGATCCATCATTATGGTGGGCAAGAGCACAAGTGGGAAGACATTTATGTAGAACTTGCCACACGTAATAGCTACACACACAAACCAAACCCTCGTCCTGCTCGCCGTGCTAAAAAACCAACAACTGGAACAATATAAGTTCACACGAACAAATGGTCAGGTGCGCTATCTATTAGCACCCAACTTAGAGCAAGCCGCATGGGATGCTGCTAAGTTGTCCGGTGGCTCACAGTTCGTAAAAGATGTTGAGTTATGTAATGAGCGGTAAGTCTTATTATCCCAATAATTGGGAAGCCTGGCATGAAATACCTGAAGAGTTTCTACATACTATAACTTATGAAGAGTTTGTAGATTGGAAACTAAGGGGCTGGGAGTTACCTAGTTCCGTTTGTTGTATCATTAGAGTTACAACAGATAAGGGTAAGATAAAGGAGTATGTTTACCAGAAACAACATGCAGCAGAGGAACGGATACTTAGACTTAAAGCTGAGAATCTAGAGTTTATTGTTGCTACTAGAGACGAAATTTTACACCACACTGTACCTATTATTGATGAGCATTATTACGATTGAACAGTTTGAAGAACTTAAGGAGGACTATCCTGATCTTGCTGTATGTTACACCATCCCAGGTGGTTATGTCTCAACACTAGGTGATGTACCTACAGGTTGGGATAACTTTGAACTGGAGTGGCGTGAACATGCCTAATTCCACATTCACGAAGACCAAGGACGTAGAGGAGAAGCTTATTGCCTACACCAGCTGAGATCGATGAGCAGATACAACTGGAACGTGATGCCATTGCATTAGGTCTCAAGAAACTGCATAAGAATACAGAGCAATTAGAGGGCAAAAGCTATGCATCAGCTACTGTATATGGTGCTGCTTCTGTTGATACCTTGCTGCCTCTTGTGGTGGAACGTATTGAAGCAACTACCAACAGGATAAAAGAGGGTAAGACTGGGGCAACATTTAAGGAGATACAAAAGTATCTTGCTGATGTTGAGGCTCTAGCAGCAGCAGCTATTGCTGTAAAACTAACCTTTGATAAGGTTTTCTCATACAAAGAAAACAGTAATCAAGCTGTCAATGTAATGGACTCTATTGGTCTTGCCGTTGAACAGGAGTGTCAAATGCGTCATTATGAGCGTAATGCACCTGGATTACTACATTATTTAAGGGAGAAATACTGGCATTCATCCTGTGGCACCCAGCAAAAGCTAGTAGTAGTTCGTACATTAATGAATCGCTATGACATTAAAAAGTGGGATGCATGGGGAAGACCTAATCGCATTAAACTTGGAGGCTGGTTACTTGACTGCATCATGCAGAGTAGCGGGTGGTTTACAAAACACATTCAACAACAGGGCAACAAACGTGTCCAGTATGTTATCCCTACTCCAGAGTTTATTAAGATCAAGGACGAGGTGATGCGGAATGCTGAACTATTCAGCCCGCTTGCATGGCCAATGCTTATACCTCCAAATGATTGGGAAAACGGTCGTTGTGGTGGCTATGTATTAAATGAAGTAATACGTGGCCACGACTTGGTTCGTCGGGGCGATCCCACATGTATACAGGGAGAGAAGCCGCTGGAATTTCTCAACAAAATCCAGAAGGTTGCTTACCGACTAAACCCCTTTATTGTGGGGGTAGCGGAAGAGCTAGATAGATTGGAACGAGCTATAGGTAAGTTTCTCCCTATCATCCAACACGACATGCCACCTAAACCACCTAACATTGATGAGAGCAAGGATGTTCAGAAAGAGTATAGGAGGGCTTGTGCAGAGGTTCATAACCTAAGAGCACAAGAGTTTAGGAAGTCGTGTAGGACTCGCATGACTATGGAAGCAGTGAGTAGGTTTAAGGATAGAGATAGGTTCTATATCCCTTGGTCGTTTGATTATAGGGGTCGTGCTTATCCAATCCCAGCATTCCTCACACCACAAGACACAGACTTTGGAAAAAGTTTATTGTGTTTTGCTGATGCTGCTCCTGTTAATGATAAGGCTAAATACTGGTTAGCTTTTCAAGTAGCAACCACTTTTGGTCTTGATAAAGACACTATGGATAATAGGCAGGATTGGGTTAAAAACAATCTAGATCTTATTACTCGTGTCGCTACTGATCCAATTAAACACATTCACGATTGGGAGGAGGTTAGTGAGCCATGGCAGTTTCTTGCAGCATGTGATGAGTATTATCATTGTGTGCTTAAGTGTGATCGTACTACTACAAGCAGTTGTGTAGCAACAGACGCTACATGTAGTGGTCTTCAGATACTAGCAGGACTAGCTAGAGATAAGAATACTGCTAAGCTTGTTAATGTCCTACCTAGTACACAACCACAAGATGCTTATGCTGTCGTCGCTAATACTGCTGCTCCTAGCTGCCCTACTTCTATCCGTCTACATATGGATAGAAAGGTAGTCAAACGTGTCGTAATGACCGTGCCTTATAATGCTAAACCCTTCAGTAATAGGGGTTACATAAGAGATGCATTAAAAGAAAAGGGTGTAGAGATTGAGAAGGATGACTTAACAAAGACTGTAGCAGCTGTTAGAGATGCTATGGATGTTGTCGTTCCTGGTCCTATGGCTGTTATGTCTTGGATTGAGTCTGAGGTTAGTAAAGCTATTGACCGTGGGGAAACAAAACTATCATGGACAACACCAACAGGTTTTGTTGTAACCCAAAAGCTCATGAAGAAAGAGACGGTAAACATTGAGTTACAGTTGTTGGGTCGTTGTAGGTTAACTGTCGCAGTCGGTGACTCTGACAAGGTTGACAAACAACATCACAAGAACGCAACTGCACCAAATCTAATACACTCACTTGATGCCTCCCTACTCCATTTCAGTGCTCTAGAATTTGACTCACCGATCGCTCTTATTCACGACTCTGTATTGTGTCGTGCTACTGATATGTCTGCTCTCAGTAAAATTGTCCGACAGAAGTACATTGTATTATTTGCAGAGCACGACTACCTGCGAGACTTCGCTGACCAGATAGGCGCGGAGACTGAACCACCAATTATCGGAGATCTGACACCAGAATCCGTGAAGCACTCCCATTATTTTTTCTGTTAATGCCACGTACAATCCACAAAACCGAACAGCCTGTTATCCTTGAAGGTTATCAAGCTGTATTGAAACCAAGTAAGTTTGGTTACTCACTCGCTGCCTTGGTTGATGAGGATATGGTGTCTTCCCTTGAAGATGACCGTATTGAATCCCTTAAATGGGCAGAGACTAAACTAAAGAACCCAAAACGTTCTACTCTCAAGCCAGAACCTTGGGAAGAAATGACCGCTGGTCAGTACAAAATTAAATTTTCCTGGAATGAAGAAACAAAACCGCCAGTGGTTGACACTGAGGGTTCACCTGTTTCTGATCTTAATACACCTATGTATTCTGGTAGTCGTGTTAAGCTTGCGTTCTATCAGAAACCGTACATTCTTCGTGATGGAGTTACTTATGGAACAAGCCTTAAACTGGTTGGTGTTCAACTGGTGTCTCTCAGTTCAAGCGCTGGTGTAGATACCGGTGATATGGCGCCAGAAGACGTTGCAGCCCTGTTCGGCAAGACCGAAGGGTTCAAGGCATCAGAGCCTAACGTAACGCCCTCTGAGGCGCCTACAGATGAGGATGATTTTTAATGGCATTCCGCTCCAAGCTTGAGGAGAAGGTCGCTGATTTACTTGTTGAGCTTGGAGTAAAGTATGAGTACGAAACTAAAAAAGTACCTTACGTTATTGAGCACATATACACTCCTGATTTTATTCTTCCCTCAGGTGTTATTTTGGAATGTAAGGGTTATTGGGATGCTGAAGATAGAAGAAAAATTAAGGCAGTTAAGACCTTAAATCCTAATCTCGATCTTCGTATGGTATTTCAATCACCCTTCAATACTATCAGCAAAAAATCAAAGACTACATACGCTAAATGGTGCGAACGCCATGACATACCTTGGACATCCTTCCACAACATCCCCCTTAAATGGCTCATCTGAATTTCTATTTCATGAAGCTTGTGAGAATTGTGGGTCAAGTGATGCCAAGAGTGTCTACTCTGATGGACACACTTATTGTTTTGTTTGCCATCATTATACCCATGGTGATGGTGAACCTCCCTTACACATTCACGACACTAAACGTGTGCAAATTACAGGCTCAGCCGAACGGCTGCAAAAACGTAATATCTCACAGAAAACTTGTGAGAAATATAAAATCTACCGTGATGGTAACAAACTACGGTTCTACTATCATGACGAATCAGGCATCATAAAAGGTGCTAAGATTAAAACCAAAGAAAAACAATTTACATATGAAGGGGACTCACCCGGTACGTTCTTTGGTCAGCATCTATTCCCAACCACTGGTAAACGTGTTATCATCTATGAGGGTGAACTTGACGCAGTTAGTGGGCAGGAAGCTATGCCAGGTTGGCCACATGTATCACTGCCATCCGGCGCAGCAGGTGCACGCAAGGCTATCCAGAAGAACCTACAGTGGTTACAGGGCTATGAAGAGATTGTCCTGTTCTTCGATAATGACCCAGCGGGCCGTAAGGCAGCGGAGGAATCGGCAAGCGTATTACCACCTGGAAAGGTCAAGATCGCTCGCATACTTGGTGACTACAAGGATGCATCAGATGCGATGCAATCCAGGGACGCTGAGGCAATCAACAGGGCGATCTGGGATGCCAAAGATTACCGCCCAGACGGTATTGTTGACGGTAAGACACTACTTGAGTTAGTCACAACACCTTCACCAGCAGCTGATCATGATTATCCTTTTGAAGGATTACAAGAGAAACTTCACGGTATCCGTTACGGTGAATTAGTAACTATCACCAGTGGTTCTGGTCAAGGTAAGTCATCTCTATGTAGAGATCTAGCAGCACACTTGCTGCAAAAAGGTGAGAAGGTAGGTTACTTAGCGCTTGAGGAATCAAACCGCAGAACTGCCTTAGGACTTATGTCCCCAGTTGTAGGAAAATCACTACACCTAGGGGAACATGACAGAAAAACCCTCACAGCAGCATACAATGATACGCTTGCTAATTGGGATTTATATTTGTTTGATGGCTTCGGGTCTTTTGACCCTGATGTTATCTACAACCGTATCGAATATCTTGCTTCTGGGCTTGATACAAAAGTCATCTTCCTTGATCACCTATCCATCCTTCTATCAGGATTAGATGGAGATGAGAGGCGAATGATTGATACAACCATGACACGCCTACGTTCCTTAGTGGAGCGTACAGGTATTGCATTATTTCTAGTATCACACCTTAAACGTACATCATCGGACCACAATCATGAAGAGGGAGCGCGGGTTACACTTGGACAATTGCGTGGAAGTGCAGCAATTGCACAACTATCTGACGCAGTTATTGGACTTGAACGCGACCAACAGGGCGGATCTAAATCAGCTGATACAACTGTTAGAATCCTCAAGAATCGCTATTCAGGCGAGGTTGGTATCGCCTGTGAATTAACTTATGACCTTGAACATTGTAAATTCCATGAAATCGAACCAGAAACCGAATTCAACCCTACTACGGACTTCTGAATTGAAACGACCTAACCCACCTAAACCTGAAGCTATCGAACGCGCTAAGTTCATTGATAAAACATACCGTTGGAACGGACGTTGAATGCTTATATTTGACATTGAAACTAACGGATTACTTTACAATGTTGATACCATCCACTGCCTTGTTATCTATGATACAGAAACGAATAAGACCAGTGTCTTCAATGACCAGGCGTTTATTCGAGCTACTGACCAACCCACGGCGGAGCCGATTGTTCGTGGGGTCCAGCTACTTGAAGATGCTGATCTCATTGCAGGTCATAACATTATTGGCTATGATTTGCCTGTACTTCGGAAGCTCTATCCCTGGTTTGGACGTGTTGGTGATTGCTTGGATACTCTTCTGCTTAGTCGTTTATATCATCCGGACTTAATGAATCTGGATAAGCGACATAACTGGGAAGGTATGCCACTTAAACTATATGGTTCACACTCTCTTGAGGCATATGGTTACCGCTTAAAAGAAAACAAAGGAGAGTTCAGTAAGAGCACCGACTGGCAAGAATGGTGTCCAGACATGCAGAACTACTGCATTCAAGATGTTAAAGTAACCACCAAACTATGGAAACACTTCCTCCCATACCTAAATGGGTCACGTTAGAACATGAAGCACAACAAATCCTCACAGATCAAGAGCTACATGGATGGTACTTTAATGAAAGAGCTGCATGGGAGCTTGCATCGTCTCTCCAAAAAGAACTTGAAGAGACTTACCAAGTATTACGAAACCGGCATCCTTTCGTCAAAGGCGAGGAAAAAACTCCTAAAAGAAATAACAAAACACAAGGTTATGTTCTTGGAGCACCATTCACGAGATTAAAAGAATTCAACCCTACATCACGCGATCACATATCATGGATCCTGCAACAATTTCATGGCTGGAAGCCCACCCAGATGACAGCTACTGGGAAGCCGATAATAGACGAAACTGTCCTGAAGGAGATCGTTGCTTCAGATGGGATTATGATTGCCGAGGACTTTCTGAAGTGTCTAGATATTACCAAGAAATTGGGGATGATCTCGCAAGGCATGAACGCTTGGCTGAAGCTATGTACGACGTCTAGTAGGATTCATCATCATTGTTCAGTTGCAACATCAACATTTAGACAAGCTCACCGAAACCCAAACCTCGCCCAAGTGCCCAGTGACTCAAGATTTAGAGCGCTATTCACGGCAACTCCGGGTCAACTTATGGTCGGCGCTGATCTTGCTGGGATTGAGCTACGCATGCTTAGTCATTTCCTTGCCCGATATGATGACGGGAGGTATGCCGACATCCTCCTTAACGGAGACATCCACCAAGTAAATGCAGACAAGATAGGAATATCTAGATCTGCAGTGAAGACCGTTACCTACGCTTTTCTGTATGGTGCGGGTGATGAGAAAATTGGGCACAGTTATGACAAACAGTTATCAACCAATGCAGCGAAGAGAAAAGGTAAAGAGATCCGAGCTGCCTATATTGACGCCATTGATGGACTTGATAAACTCTTGGATGCTATTAAGAAAGCTTCGGAGAAAGGATCCATCAAAGCTCTCGATGGCAGAAAAATTATTGTTGATTCACCTCACAAAGCACTGAACTATTGCTTGCAGGGGAACGCAGCCATTTTGGCGAAGCGTTGGATGCTCATCAATCAAGCTAACATTAAACAATTAAACCTATGTTGTAGTCAACTAGGATTCATTCATGACGAACTACAATTTGAGTGCGAACCAGATCATGCCACAGACCTATGTACATCCTTGGTACTTAGCGCTAAAGAATCTGGAGAGTACTACAACCTCAGGGTCGAAATCGATGCTGAAGCAACAACAGGAAAAGACTGGAGCGAAACACATTGAGAAGTAAATCACTGATGGGTACACAAGTACTCGAACCATTTAAATCTAAGAAGACTGCCCAAGGTAAGGGGCGACATTCTAAACCAAAGAAGAATCAAAAACTTTACCGAGGACAGGGTAAATGAAGTTACTTATAGATGCGGATTACGTAGTCTATAAGTGTTGTGCTAGTGCTGAAACTGAAATTGATTGGGGTGATGATGTTATTGTCGTTACTTCTAAATTCTCTGATGCATTAGCATGTGTTAAACGAGAAATCAATAAGATTAGAAATGAATTTATTTGGGATGTACCTGAGATAATTTTATTTTTTAGTGATAGCACAAACTTTCGTAAATCCATCCAACCATCATACAAAGGTCATCGCAATAGAAAGAAACCTTGTGGATACAAGCGTGTCATTAATGCTCTTCAAGAAGAGTATGAGGTTATTGTGATGCCAACCCTAGAAGCTGATGATGCTCTAGGTATCTATGCCACTGCTAATCCTGGTAATGTTATCTGCTCTCCCGATAAAGATATGCGCCAAATTCCTGGCCGTCTCTTTGACATGAAAGAAACGATGACTGTGAAAGAAGAGGATGCAGATGAATGGCATCTAATTCAAACACTAGCAGGAGATCAAACAGATGGCTATGCCGGAGTACCTGGTATTGGAGTTAAGCGTGCCGCCGCCCTATTCAAAGAGGATGGGTTTTCCTGGGACACGGTTGTTAAAGCATTTGCTGACAAAGATCTTTCAGAAGAAATCGCATTGGAAAATGCACGGCTTGCACGGATCCTTAGGTACACTGACTATGACTTCAACGAATCAAAGCCCATTTTATGGAGCCCCACCACCGCCGATAACTAGTCTCACTATTGAACAAGACTTCAAGATGAGACGTATAGAGGATATGTTACCTACAGCAGATAAGGAAGATCTTATTACTGTGTTCGTTGCCTTACAACGTCAGAACTTTATCCTTTCAAATAATCTCACCCAACTGTTACAAAATTGGAACAAGCCAGACCTGACTACTACAAACGAGGTTCTATCGAAGTATGGGATTTCATCAGAGACCAAGAACTAAACTACCATCTAGGTAATGCAGTAAAATACATATGCCGTGCTGGGCATAAAGATAGTGCCATCCTAGACCTTTACAAAGCTATTGAATACATCCAAAATGAACTATCCTACATTATACCAGCAGGCGCGGGAATTCCGGACAGCATACAGCGTCCAGAATGGGACAGAGTACCGCCCGAAACAGAAGTCTTTGATCGATGAAGAGTGGAGTGAATTCCATGAAGCTTATCATCATGAACCTTCTGACCATGTATTGAAAGAACTTGCAGACCTAGTCTATGTTTGTTTTCAGTATGCTGCTAATGAAGGCTGGGATTTGGATGAAGCAATGGATCGTGTTCATAAATCAAACATGTCCAAACTAGATTATAATGGACAACCTATCTTCCGTGAAGATGGGAAGGTCTTGAAAGGACCTAACTACAAACCACCACACCTTGCTGATTTACTCTAATGTCAAACTATATCTCTCGAACTGGTCGAGTCCAATCATGGATTGATGACCCTACATCACGCCTTCCTGTCAGCTGTACAGTATTTGAAGTACAGAATGAAATGGAAGGACCTAATGGTTTAGAGGCTAGCTGGCGATTCGTCAGTCATGCCTTACGCTATGG
>MDSV01249636.1_pt1 | contig 10631 bp, 10 predicted proteins | sample 810851 | NCBI WGS metagenome assembly MDSV01 (sample SAMN05326640, study PRJNA326480) | marine metagenome | isolation source: seawater | place: Atlantic Ocean: North East | collected 2012 | reverse complement strand
ATGGTCCATGATTTGGGGCCGTGGCCGGGACTTGAACCCGGGCCGGCGGGACCACAACCCACCGTGCTAACCGCTACACTACCACAGCCGTGTATACTTTCCTTGCAAGTGCCGTATTTCATCTCTTCCGCAAATACTGCTACCGTATTACCAACGGTTTCAAACGCACAAGTATGTTAATTCGTTACGATGAGCACACGGGCAGCCGCGTTTCTGGTAACTTTCCTGCTCTTCCCGATGGTAGTTGCCGACACACCGATCGACTCAAGCCAGCAAGATATTTTCACACACCCATTCGATGAAAACGTCTGGACACTAAGCGCAACCTCGGGATTCGCGGGAGATGAAGCCCAGTACACGGATACAAGTATCAATTCAGGGACGCTACAATTTACCCATCAAAGACCGAGAAATTACCAGTCCCACATATCATACGCATCTAATTCCGAAACAGGAGCCACACTTGCAACAGGGGTGCCCGATGGGGACTATTCCTGGTCGAAGGGCCCTGACATCATCGTTTCAGGTTTTGATTTTCAAGGGCTCGAAACTCGAGATATCATCGAAGTTACTCTAAGATTACATATTTCGATACCCGATCCAATGCCCTCCGATGAGGTCATGATTGTAGTCGATGATGGATCGTCTGTCACATTAGTATCTACAATTGCAAGAACCACAGGTCCAATCGATCGCTTCACTATCCCGTTGAATTATGCTCTTGGCAACGGTAGTGTATGGGATTGGGCGATGCTATCCGCCGCCTCTGTCAAGATAGACTATGTGTCAGACGGGGCTCCTGATGATTCTGAGATTCAAGTCGATGCAGTAGCGTTGGAAGTTTCTTTCTTTCAACCATGGTACGGGTTTGAGAATGCAAAGGCAGTTGCAACGATAACCCCCTCTTCACACCCGATCATCGATTTTGACGTCAATAGCGGCAGTATCGCTGGGCTCGAGATATCTCCTTGCGGATTACAACCGTCAGGCAACTCCCCAGGTGAATGGTCAATTTTGACGGTAATCCCGCCTTTTGAGCAATCCCTTGGGCGTATTCACATTATCTCCGAAGAAGGATTGGATGCTACTCTAGCCATTAGGACCCCCGGGAGCCAATGGACAACTTGGTCAGAAGGAGCATTACTCCCGCAAGCGTTGTCTATAGACATCATGCTCGTCATAAGAGACGGATGTGTAGGTGGGTTAAGGGTCGATATAAACGATCCAACTCTCTATGTAACGGGCACTGTTGACGGTAATATGTCTGGAATAGTATCTGAATCCAGTCATATTCGTTTTGCTATCGGGACCAATCTTGCACTTGAAGTCCCCTTTCTAAATGGCCCTTTTTCCTATGAGATACCCGTCGGTGACCTCCTTCCTTCCTCGGGGGGAGATCTCTTACTCGGCATAGGTACGAGGTTCCAATGGTCTTCCGACGGCGAAGAAGAATCCGTGACCATGACTATTGAATCAATGACCATATCCGGGGGATATTCCATAGATATCGATACTTCTCCGACATGCCTCACACCGTCGAATCAGTATCTCGTTGAAGATGAAGGCGGCATAACGGTTCCAATTCTAAGCGCATGCTCGGATGATAGGGACCCTTACTCCCAACTAGAAATAACTGCTACTTCTCGAATCGATGAATTATTGGATTTGACAATTTCCGGAGGGGATTTACAGATTCAGCCATTTCAGGATTCTAGTGGCTCTTCAATGGTGGACATCACGGTTTCAGATTCAGCAGACAATTATTGGTCCGGTTCTTTCTTGGTTGACATACAACCCGTGGCCGATCCGCCTTCTGTTCAAGGGCTCCCCTCCACAATTACTGTCGAACTCGGTGAAACATTGAGAATCCCGTTAACAATAACCGATCCGGACACAGAGGAACTAACGATAACAACCTCGCGCTCATGGGCTAATATTGATGACAGCCACCTCGTCCTTACGCCTGTCGTGCCCGGTTCAAGCTTACTCGTAATCACCGTCGGTGACGGAAATGCATACATCGATATCGAAATTGATGTAATCGTGCGAGCCCTCCCTCTTCTGATGATTGATGACGTATCTTCTTTCAACGACGACTTGAATGAAGAATTACCCCCTGGTACTTTGATAGATCTAACAACAACAGTGTGGAATCAGGGGGAGGGTGCTGCCTTCGATATCGATGTCTCTTGCCATGTTGATGGTATTCTCTATCAGAACATAAGAATTCCATTGATTGAACCTAACTCCCCTGCTCAGGTAACGTGCGCAATCCCTGCGCCCACTGAGCAGGGAGAATTCACAATATCCGTAGAGATCGAATCGAAGAATCAGGTAATAGATCCCTCTTCCTCATTGCAGTACAGTATTGTAGCTGCTGTCGAGGGGCCAATTGACGAATCAGGAATTCTGTCGACTATTCTATCAGGCAATAATACAAGCATAGCATTGCTAATTGTTCTATTTTCCATATTATGTGGTGCTGCGCTGTATCTGGGACCAAATAAGGTGAGAAAGCCATATCGTTGACGTAGGGCGGATAATGTTCTCAAATCAGATAATGCTTATATGAGTCGGGTATAGGGGCAAGAATCTCAGGTTTTGACGATGGCTTCCTCTACCTTGCTAATCCGACTCGAGACTCTTGAATGGGTTTACGAAGAGCACGATCTCAATTAATCACTAGCGCCCAGACCATGCGCCAGGATACTCGTTCTTGTCCATCAGGACTATTTTTGGTTTGACCAGTTCTCCCTCGGTCATGCTTTGGACATCTGAAGAATCGACAATCATTTCACCGACTGCAATGGCCTCCCCCTTTGAACTCCAGATCACTGTTTTATCGCCTGCAGACATGCTACTATCTAGGCTAACCACGCCTGGAACTGCGAGTGGTGCACCGTGACAAATTGAAGCGATAGCCGAGTCCCTTACCCACACTCCCGGGATTGACCCCAATATTCTCTCTACTGGAGCTATTAGTCTGCAAAGAGCTTCTTTATCCCCTTCTTCAGCTAGCATTGCAGCATCTGCAAGTTGTTGCATAGTGCACAGAGAAGATTGTTCAAAACTCCCTGTGGAGTCACGATGAAGCTCAGATAAAACGCAGGGGGTACCAAGCATAAGCCCTATGTCGCGGGCCAGAGTACGTATGTAGGTCCCAGCCTGACATGAAACGCTGACTGAATGGAGTCCATCTTTTTGATCACTTTCTAGTAGTTTGATATCTTGTATGACTCTAGTCCTGACTCTTATTTTGACTGCTGATTCAAGCGGAGGAACGTTGTATATCTCCCCCGAGAATCTTTCCAACACCTCTTCTACCTGCTTTGAAGAAATTGAAGAATCAATCTTTAGGACTGCAATATATGTTTTATTGCCAGAAAGCACCACTTCCGTCAATCTAGTCGCCTTTCCAAGTAGGAGCGTGAGAGCTCCCGTTGCGAAAGGATCGAGCGTCCCTCCGTGACCGAGCCTCTTCAGACCGAGAATATCTCTTGCCCATGATGCAAGTTGGTGGCTGCTCGGCCCGGGTGGCTTGTCTACCAAGATCACACCCGCCTCCATCAAAGCCTCCAAGCCTCTTTCGGAGGGAATTTTTCCATGTCGGCTACTCTTGGTGGGAGACTCGTCTATTACGATCCTTGAAGTCAAATTATCCCTCCAGTATTTTTAGCATTATACTCAGAACTTTTGACTCGTCTAAGCCATCCGATTCGATTACATGAGTGTAGGGCGTCATGTCATCTAGGCTTATCCCATATAGCGATTGATACCTGTGTTGATCGTCCCTGTGCCTATTGCCCGCGCGTTGAAAGTTTTCGCTATATGAGCCGCCATCCCTTTTCATCAACCTCTGAGCCCGCTCTTCTATGGACGTGGATACGTGTATTCTTGGTACGTGGGGGGCTATCTCCATGGCCCACCACGCTGCTAATCTGCTCTCTATGATGTCAGGCCCATTCGCATCTGCCATTTTCAATTTCAATTGCTCATCAAGCAACCTATCGACATCCAAGTCTTGTCGACACAACTTGCTAAATCCTTCTACAGTCAGGCCCCTTTTCTTTGCCTGCTCTCTAAATACTTCTCCACCATTAAGGCTCGACCATTTACGATTTTTGCATATGCCTTCCACGAGGGTACTTGTTCCACTACCAGGGGGGCCGCTTATGGTTGCTTGGAGCACCTATCTCCACTCCTCTAGGCATACTCGACAGCGTAAGGACCCCCTAGTGGTCTTCTGAGCCCCAGTATTCCCGCAAGAAGGACAACTATCCACCGACGGCCGAGAGGAGGCCGGCTTGCTACTCGATTTCGAAACACCCGCCCTTCTCATGTTGCGCGTTTTTGAAGTCGAACGCTGCCCTCTAGATCTACCTTCAGATGGACGCTTGTCTTCCAAGAGGTGCATTAGCGGCTCGGGTATCTTGGTGCCACCAAGAACAAGTTTGTGTCTTGCTAGTCTGAAGATTTTGATGTGGCGGTCTATGATGCGCCCGAAAGGCGCACTCAGGCTTATGTAAATAGCAACCCAGGCAGGGAAAATCCACATCACCCTATCTTCAAGGCCCCAAGTAGGATTCCACGGGAGGCTAACGTATGTGACTCTGAAACCCTCCACAGAGTAGCCGATCCATGTGAATATGCCGATTACGAATACTATCGTGTACATCATGGGACGCATGGTCATGGATGTCATCTTAGCACTTTCAGGCGTCATTTCCATTTGGAGACGGTTCATTTTCTCTATTCTGGCAGTATCCCTAGATTGTCTCGCATCCATCAACTGCTTACGTATTTCTTTGCTCCTATGGGACAAATGCAATTGGATAATCGGATCCATGAAAAATCCCCTGATTGCTGTATTGATGACCATCATGGTGGTGCCCACAAGAAATACTGTCAGAACGAAGTATTCGCCGTCATACGGCAATACGGGTTCAATCACTGCCCCTGCAGCATCAGCTAGGCCAATTCTGATTCCTTCATTTAAGCTCAAAAGCACCATCATTCCAAGTAAAACCAACATTGGCACCATCATACCCGATAATGCTTGAGCTTGCGCGTCACTCGCGCTAGGTTGTGCCATGTCTCTTTCCCCTCGACCATTAGAATGAACGCTTCGGTCATTCCTCCTCTTCAGAAGCCAATGATTCGTATGCTGATGCCGCCGCGCAATTGGCGCAAATCAGTCCGCCCAAGGGAATATCTCCCCCACAAACCGCACAAACAGGCACCGGCGCCTCTAGCTGTTCTTCTATTCCGTGAATCCATTCTCCATCTTCACCGAACCACCTTGGGAGATTTGGCTCCACATCTGCCTCTTCTCCAAATTCTGCTCCCAGTGAACCTTCTGCTTCAGGGTCCGCAGACAAGTCTTCGGATTCGATCAGAGCCACGACTTCGATACTTTCTCCACATTCCACCCTTCCGACCCCCCAGCGATGAATCTCTGAACGGTCATTTTTGGAAGAAGAATGATTCACTTCAATCGCTCTACCGGTCGTCACCGATACCTCGCTCGATAACATCTCGAATTCCAGGGGAATTGAATCCAAGATCGTAACATCTTCTAAGGGAGTATCGGATGAATTGGTGAACAAAAGACGAATCTCATGTTGCCCGAGTTCAGGTCCAGGGAATATTGACTTCCCGGTCCGAACCTCTCTTCGTTGCGTCACTACGCTGATAGCAGGAATTTTCACGCATTCTCTTGTTATCACTGGCCCGTGACGTTCTGAAGAAATATCAACCCGACAAGGAGACCCAATCGGCACCCCTGTTGCAGCTGGATCAGATGCAATAGCGGGATATCTGATTGTCAAAGCTTCACCTGGTTGAAGTGCGATGGGGGAGGTGGTTCCTATGAGGAGCTGTATCGTGTGCCCGTCTCCAGCAATCTCTTCGACTGTAAGCGTCCGGCCATCGACAATATCGAGCCTCATATTTTCCGCATCTACAACCTTTGACCCTATCTCTACAGAGATGTCAGAAAGTTTGACCTTCTCAAAAATCGGCGGGAGATCATCCACCATTCGAAGGAGGTTTATCGGCGCACTACCTACATTCTCGACCTTCAACTTCGTTTGTACAGCGTCTTCAGTGTATGATCGAATACGGGATCTACCATATCCCTTTTCTACTCTGGCATCAACTATGGGAAGAGATTTCGATCTAATAATCACAGAACCTGTCGAACCAATGTCTATTGCAGGAGCGACTGATGATTGAATCCTCTGTGTAAATCGAGGGCGCTCATTAGAGGAATATGGTACAGATTGAGATTCCCATTTCGCCATCGGTTTCACCACTTCTCTCATCCCATTTATCGAAAGAAGAGGCTCCTCCCTCCCTACAACCTCCATTGAAGCTGACTCCATTGTGAGTGAGAAACTAGACGCATTCTCAAAAGAGCAAACACACCCCCATTCCCCGGGCCTCTCCCCCTCAGTGGCTGTCACGTAGGAAACGTGACGAGTCGATGCTCTGAGCGATGTCGGCACCAGAGTGGATAGTAAACCAGGGCTTCTGTATGTCACAGATATCTCACCGGAGCCGATGGCCTTGGTTGAGCTGATATTGATTGTAGGCTCTAAATCGAGATTTTTCACCTCATTGACATCGAGCCTATGAATTTTCCAAACAAGGTTGTCTTCAGATATCATATACCCTAGATTCGGAGGAAACTCCCACTCCAGAGGTATGGAACGGACAATTTCGATGTCTGTCAGCGATTCAGATCCAACATTCTCGATTTCGATTCTTACTTTAACAGGATGAGGCTCATTCGTATAAGGGAGTGAGATTGATGGAAAATCATCACGCACAGGTTCACTGTCTATGACTTCTCGAATTGATAGTAATGGTTCAGGATTAGCAGTATAACGTGTGAGATGGGAGGATTCTGGTTGGATTTCTCTTAGTTTTATCACATCCTCCTCCATAGACGTAAAATTAGTCCCGGCGAGATTTAGAGAGACCCCCCATATCCGATCAATTAAACTGGGATTGAGTATTTCCACGCTTCCATCTATTTCTCTTGATTCTATCTTACCTTCTGAATCTATCACTGTGCGCTCTTCCTCATAAATTCGACATATGACAGCATCACCGTCCGTTGGTAGGGAGTCAGATAAAGTCGATCTAACGGCCTCTTTTGAGGGAATTCCAAACTCGGAATCGTCCTCCATCAGAACGGCCACCTGTATTGCACTGTCGACAGGTCGACGATGAACCTTGGGACTGTACGGTTTAATCACGAGTGATGTTGAAGTGCTAGACTGTTGTCGAGGTCATATGAGTACCCAAGATGGAACCATGCCCCCAGTAGTATTCGTAGTCGGAACCGCTGGAGCCGGAAAAAGCTCACTCGTCACAGCGTTTCAGAGATGGGCAAGATTTCTGGAGGTAGATGTCCTTGCGATCAATCTAGATCCGGGTGCTGAAAGAGTACACTATGATCCCGAATTTGATGTGAGGGACTTGGTTTCACTTTCCGACGTCATGAATGAGTATGACCTGGGCCCAAACGGCGCCCAGATACTTGCTGCAGACTTAGTAGCGGCTCAGGCTGAAGATGTGTTTGAGGAGATAGAAGGCATTTCGGGAGATATCCTGATAATAGATACCCCCGGACAGGTTGAACTATTTGCATTCAGGGAAGCATCGAGCCATCTAGTACAAGTTCTGGGCCAAGGTATGGCCTGCCTCGTATTTCTTTTTGACCCGATGCTCTCACAAACACCTAGTGGATTCGTTTCTCAGATGCTTCTTTCTTCGATCGTCCATTTCAGGTTGGGATTGCCCACTGCCAACTTCTTGTCTAAATCAGACTTATTGGAACCAGAAATACTTGAGCAGATAATGGAATGGGGCCGTAACCTCGATGTTCTTGAGGCAGCTCTGTATGAAGAATCGACATCTCAGAGAATGGATGCTGCCACTACAGGACAACGTTCAGAATTTGCTATAGGGCAGCTAAGGATGATGCAGCATGCTTCGATAGTGCCAGGCCTAGTACCTCTTTCCAGCGAGAGCGAAGAGGGCATGGCGGATGTGCTTTCCTTCGCTCAGAATGTATTTGGCGGCATGTCGGATGCTAGAGACGGCTTTGCAGGAGATATTGAACATGAAATCGGCTGATTACCCGAGAAACCTACTTTCCATAGACGATTTTGAGGATTCCTTCTCAGACGTAGTTAAGTGGGCGATATCCTACAAGATGGATGAAGAAGCGCAACGCGATTTCAAACCTCTAGATGGAATGGCCATTGGGTCGATCTATGAAAAACCCTCAACCAGGACAAGAGTCTCATTTGAAGTCGGAATCACGCGACTTGGCGGTCAACCCCTCACTCTTTCTAAAAATGACATCCAACTCGGATCCTCAGAGTCTGTTGCAGATACTGCTGCGGTACTGTCGAGGTATTTGGACGGAATTACATACCGGTGTTTTGGCCATGATGCAGTCACAGAATTAGCTGAGCACGCAACTGTTCCGGTAATCAATGCATTGAGCGACTTGCATCACCCGTGTCAGGCTGCAGCTGATATGATGACCATATTGGAAAAAAGGAAACCAGATCAAGGACACATAGCATGGATTGGGGATGGCAATAATGTTCTACATGACCTAATGCTGGCTGCTGCGATGTGTGGATTCGACATTTTCTATGCAACCCCGAAAGGATTTGAACCAAACCAGGAAGTACTGGACAGAGCTCGTGGTATTTCAGGTAAAAACGGCTCCAAGATATCCGGCACAAATGATCCATTTGAAGCCGTAACCAATGCAGGTGTGATTTACACCGATGTTTTCGTATCTATGGGTGAAGAACACCTTGATGAGAAATCAGATGCTTTCCACGGTTTCCAAGTGAACGATTTCCTCGTCTCAAATGCCAGGCCAGATTACATGTTCTTGCATTGCCTTCCGGCCCATCGAGGAGAAGAGGTGACAAACGAAGTCATCGATTCCCCAAATAGCGCTGTTTTAGATCAGGCGGAGAATAGGATGTGGGCACAGATGTCCATCCTGACATTTCTTTGTAATGAGCCTGCATGGGAGACCTATAGGGACCTAGTCTAACCGACGATCATTGCACTGACTATTACTCCAATCATAGAAATTTGGAGAGACCTCTTGATCAACTGCTGTGCTGCACGATCTTCACCAAGGAATAGTTTTGATTTAACCAACATAAGAATAAGACCGCCGGGAGACACCAATATCGCATGCTCTATGGGAAATACTTCCAGAATAAACGGTAAGAACAGGGAAACAAAGGCAGCCAGGGTGATAGCCCATGCGATCGACCGGGCATTGTCTACACCGACACTTCTCGGGAGAGTATTGCGATCAATATCGCCCTCCATGTCTTCTATATCTTTGATGAGCTCTCTAGCCAGGCTAAATAAAATCGCCATTATTGCCAAAGAGATCACCTTTGGATCAGTAGTCCCTGAGACCGCTGAAGCCCCAAAGAGGACATCCATCCCAATAGCTGCTGCTATTGCTGTATTTCCAGCCAGACCTCTGTGTTTTAATCCATTATTGCCACTAACTCCCTCATAGGATATCAGCAGGAATATCGCAATTAGCCATATCCCTGCACTAACAATCGCCTCCTCATCCATAATAGAATCAGTCAGTTTCGTCGCCCCGATCACTAGAAATAACACGGACAGAATTAGAGATCCCCTCATCGCATTACTCGCTTCGTTGAGAGTAAGACGTCCAGAGGGGAGGGGCCTCTCAGGCCTGTTTGATTTATCAGTTTCAATATCAGTTATGTCATTGTAAGCATTCCACCCGAACATGAAACACATGACAGATAGGCCATACGATGTTATGGTGACTCCCTGGTCGATAGAAATTTCCATGCCGTTTACTACAAGAGCACCTACCCCAACCCCGACCAATCCAGTAATCGAGTTACCTACTCTGAAAAGATCCGAGTAAGCCCCCAATCTATCGGCCATGGCGAGGCCCCGGGGTCGGGATGTATGATTATGGCGATTAGGCAGTTACCATGCCAAGTTCAGCAAGACCCCACACGCAAACAGTGTACACACTCCCTCGAAACTCTCCTCTTTTATGCCCCATTTTTGAAAATCTGTTGTCCTTTGCTAGTATATTCCCAACTTGATTCATTGTCGCACCCCATTTGAAACGAACATTCAGATGGTCGAATATCTCAACCGTATTCGCAGGCCCCTGCTTCAGGAGGCATTCAATCTCTGCTCGTAATCTCTTAGTGCGAGACATTTCAGGCGACCCCCTCAACAGCGTTAGCTAGCCTTGCTCTCCGAACAAGCCCTTGAACGGCATTAATAGAAAACTCAACTCTGCCTTTTACGAGCATGTAATTCCTTTTTTCCCCCACAAAGCCATCATCATGGACCATCCATGATTCTGATTTTACTCGACCCTCACCAGATGGGTTTAGCGAAGAGAAAGGTACGATTGTATATACTTCATTATGTCCATTTTTGACTTCTTTCATGAATACTGTTAATCACTTTCAGCATATCAATGCCAGAATGAGTGGTCTAAGTGAAAGTGAAAGTGATAAATCCTATTTATCAGGGTGCTTTTCATAAACTTCTGGCCTGCCGAACGGTTTGCT
>MDSV01211807.1_pt1 | contig 10631 bp, 12 predicted proteins | sample 810851 | NCBI WGS metagenome assembly MDSV01 (sample SAMN05326640, study PRJNA326480) | marine metagenome | isolation source: seawater | place: Atlantic Ocean: North East | collected 2012 | reverse complement strand
TTAAACAATCAAAAAAAAATAATTGGCAAATCGTTCAGGATGTCGCGTGGCAAGATTATAGATTGGTCCCAAAATTAACTATGGCAGGTTACTCGGTAATGATGAAAGAGATATCCGAACAAATAAAAAGGCAAAAAATTACACATATAATTCTACAAGCTGGTGTTGGAGGTATGGCTGCAGGCATGGTAGCTGGAATAGCTAGATATTTAAATTACGTACCTAAAATTTTTGTAGTTGAACCAGAAAATGCAGCATGCGTATTGGAAAGTATAAAAATTGGAAAAATTAAAAAAATTTCTATTAAAAAAGAAAGTTTAATGGGTGGAATGTCTTGTGATGAAGTGTCTTTAGTCCCATGGGAAATTCTTAAAAATTCAGTAAATTATTGTGTAACTGTTTCAGATGAACATATCTCTAAAACCGTCAAATCTTTGGCAAATTCAGATTTTTGTGGAAAAAAAATTATTGGTGGTGAATGTTCTACTCCTGGAATCATTAGTTTAATTGGTTTATGCAACGACAAGAAAATCAAAAAGAAAACAAATTTAAATGAAAATTCAAATGTTTTGTTATTTGGTTGCGAAGGTGATGCTGATGAGGAATTATATCAAAAATTATTAAATTAATAATAAAATTCTATGAAAAAAAATTTTTTTTTAATAATTATATTTTATTTTATTTTAATTTTCTCATCACATAGTGCTGGGACTTCAGGAAATGGAAAAGATAATACTTCTGATTATTACAAAAAAGGAGTCTCTTTAATAAAAAGAGCAAAAAAACTTGAAGAAAAAGGTAAAATTGAAAAAGCAAAAACAAGGTATGAAAAAGGTCTTGAATACTTATTAAAATCAAATAAAAAAAAACCTAATCAAGCTGATACTTTAAATTATCTTGGATTTGCAACAAGAAAATTAGGTGATTATAAAAAAGGAGAAGAATATTATTTGTTGGGATTAAAAATTGATCCAGAGCACAAAGGAATTAATGAATATCTTGGTGAGTTGTATGTTGCTACAAATAGAATGGATCTTGCTAAAGAAAGATTAAATGTATTAAAAAATTGTAAATGTAAAGAATATACAGAATTAAAAGAAATCATCGATGGACAAAAAAAATCTAAATATTGATTTTTTTAAACTTTTAAAAAAATGAAATTGTCAAAAGAAAATAATAAAAATGAATTTTATAAAATTTTTAAGCCTGAACTTACACCAAAAAAAATGTTGGAATTAGGAGTATTTGGAGGTTCATATTTTGGTTTAAAAGTAAATGAATATCCAAAATCTTGGTTTAAAAATGTAAAACTAAGTAAAGTTTTTAATGTAAATTTAAATAGATTTAAAATCAAATCAGGATTATCAAGAGATCATTGGTTAGAAAAAGGGTGGATTTTTAAAGAAGATCCTTTAGGTTGGTTTCAATGGTATTGTAGATATTCTATTGGAAGAAGAATTCCACATATTGATGAAATTCAAATAAAAAGATGGAAAAATTTCAAAAGACATGTATCAGCTATAAAAAAAAATTGTGAAACAGGTAATTTAGATTGTAGAAAAAGACAACGGCAAGCTATACTTCAATGGGCATATAACCCTTATATTTAGTTTCCAACAAAGTGATGAATAATTTTTCTTCTATTTTTTTCCAATCTATGTTCAAATAAATATATCCCTTGCCAAGTTCCTAAAAGTAATTTTTTATTTTTTATACTTAAAGATATTTGATTATTAGTTAATGTAGACTTTATATGTGCCGGCATATCATCTACACCTTCCGCAATATGATTATATAATTTATTTTTCATTGGAACGATTTTTTTAAAATATTCTATTAAATCTTTTTTTACATCTGGATCAGCATTCTCTTGAACAATAAGAGATGCACTAGTATGTTGTATACTTAAATTTAATATACCATTTTTTAATTTAGATTTTTCAATCCAATTATTAGTTTGTTCTGTAAACTCGTATAAATTTAGACCTTTAGTATATATCTCTAAATCAAAAAACTCTTGTCTCATTGAATTTTAGTTTTAAAATCAATTCCATATTCAGATCTTGGACCTTTTCTTAAACCAAACGGCCCAGGAATAAATATTGTTAAAGGTTTGTTACATTCTTCTAAATCTACTCTGTGAAAATTATTTGCTGATCTAAAACCAATATAACCTGGTTTTCTCCAGTATTTGCCTGTCTTTATTGTTTCCCAATAACCACCTCTTAATATTATTGTAATGTATGGACATAAATGGTTATGAACACCTTGACCATGATCATTATCTAACATTTCATGGATTAAAATATTAAATGGAAACCATTTTGGTCTATTACGAAATAATAAATAATAACGGTTAATCCAAGGTTTTGCATTTTTATAATCTGGATGAGATGGGCCTCGATCTAATACAACTTTTTTTCTACCAAATTTTTCAAGTAATTTTAGCAACATCATTAATTTAATTTAATAATAGAATTATCTTTAATTATAAATAAATTTTCATTTAAAATAAATGGTCTTGATATTTTTTTATTAGCAATTTTTAAAATTGAGGAGGTTTTCCCTTTTAAAATATTAATTATAATTAATCTCCCATGGCTTGTTGTAAGATAAATATTATCAACACCCACAATAAATCCAACTGGTATAATGTTTTTTCTTTTTTTTTCTTTTATTTCGCTAAATATGTTTGTGATTCTAGCTATTTCTCCACTATCTTTATCCAAAATAACCAAGAATCCTTCATTAGATATTGTAAAAATTAATTTATCTATTAGCACAGGTCTAATAGTTGAGTTAATTTTTTTTTGCCAATTAATCGCTCCTGTAAAAATATCTAATGAAAAGAACTCATTTCTATTATTTGAAAATAATATTGATTTATTATCAGTTACTAAGTCTGAAGTTTTTAAAAGAAATGCATTTTCATAAATAGAGCTGCTTTGAGTAGGTGTTTGCCAAATTAAGTTGCCACTCTTAATATCAACTGCACTAATATCACCAATAGAGTTATTAAAAAAAACTTTATCTCTAGAAATAATTAATGATAGTTTTTTTTGAGATTTAATAAATGTTGTGTCTGTTGACACATTCCATTTTTCTATACCATCATTTATAGAAATACATCTTAAAATATTATGAAAATCTACTATTAAGAAATCATCTTTATATATTTTTATTTGAGAATTAGATGGAGCTTTACTTTTTTTTGTCCATAATAATTCACCATTATCTACATTAATTGCATAATATTTTGATAAATTATCCACTACTAATAATTTATTTTGAATTATAGCAAATGTAAGTGAAGGACTTAATTTTTTTTCACTTTTTGTATAATAATTTTTTTTCCAAATTAATTTTGAAAATTTATCAAATTTTAAAATTGAGCCTTTATTATCAAAAAAAATAATATTTTCCCCATCAAAAATCATTTCTGGCTCAAATTGATTAAAGTTATCAATTTTAGAAAATTTATATCTTGATATATTTTTTAATATTCCATTATATTTTAATCTACCACTATTATTATCTAAAGTGCTTGCTATATTATTGTTTACTAAAAAGGACTCTAATCTTATTTTTACATTTAGGTTATATTCATTTTCTAAAGCTTTACTTTTTTTAAATAATTCTTTTATTACAAGTTCATCATCATTTTTTATCTTTTCATTTTTTGTCCATATTCCACTTTTTTGATCTAATGAGCAATTTGATAATAAAAAAAATAAAAAGTAGAATATATATTTATTCACTGAAATCTCGTTGGATTCTTTTTTGAGCTTTTGACTTTATATTTAAATTACTATTTTTTAAATTTAATATTTTTTCAAAAAAATCTTTTGATTTTTGCTTTTCATTTTTTGAAAAAAAATATTCTCCTAATAAATATAATGCATGTGATTTCCAAATAGTCTCTGAATTAATTAGTGGATTTAAGATTTTTAATAAATCATTTTCATTAATAAAATCAGAATTAAATAGTGCTTTTTTATATATAATTAGATTTTTAATTTCTTTATCTAATTTTGTCTCATAGATTATAACATCAAACAACTCGTTTATTTTCTTTTCTGGGACTATAATATTATTATCTAGTATAAAAAATAATGCTAGTGGAGAATAAGTTGTATCTTTTGCTTCAATTATTTTAATCATTTCATTTTTTATATTTTGATTATCTTTAGATGTAAAATTTATTGAGGCTGAGTTAAAATCTCCTGCCAACTTATTTCTTTTTTTTTTATTTAATTCTCCATAAAAAAAATATGACAAAATTATTATTATTATTGAAATTAACGAAACTACAATTATTTTTTTATTCTTTATAAAAAAATTTTTAATTTTTTCATTACGAGATTTTGAATTAATTATTGCAATATCTTCATCCATATTAAATCATATTCCTTAATACATATTGCAAAATTCCACCATTTTTATAGTACTCAAGCTCATTTTTTGTATCAATTCTGCATAATGTATTAATTTTTCTTATTTCACCAGATATATATTTTATTTCTACAACTACTTTTTCTGAGGGGAAAATTCCTTTTTCTAAATTGACAATACTGATTAATTCCGATCCTATTAATTTAAGATTTAATCTATTATTATTATCCGCAAACTGTAATGGCAGTATTCCCATACCAATTAAATTAGATCTATGAATTCTTTCAAAGCTTTCTGCAATGACAACCTTTACTCCTAATAATTTTGTACCTTTTGCAGCCCAATCTCTAGAAGATCCAGTTCCATATTCCTTGCCTCCAAATATAATTAAATCTGTACCTCGTTTTTTATATTGAACAACTGCATCATAAACTGACATAACTTTATTTTCTGGATATAATTTGGTAAACCCACCTTCGGTTCCTGGTGCCATTTCATTTCTAATTCTTATATTTGCAAATGTTCCTCTCATCATTACTTCGTGGTTTCCTCTTCTAGATCCATAAGAGTTATAATCCTCTGGCAGAATTTGATGTTTCATAAAATACTCTCCTGTCGGACTTTCTTTTTGAATGCTTCCTGCAGGCGAAATATGATCTGTTGTAATCATATCTCCAAGAATCAACAAAGGTCTTGCATTTTTTATCTGTTTAAATCCTTCAGGCTTAGCTGGTAAATTTTCAAAAAATGGAGGTTTTTTTACGTAAGTAGACTCCGCGTCCCAATTATAAATACTTGTTTTTGTAGTTTTTATTTGTTGCCATTGTTTAGGTCCCTTGGCTACATTTGAATATCTTTTTACAAACATTTCTGCATTTAAGGCAACTCTTAAAGTATCTTCAATCTCTTTATTTGAAGGCCATATATCTTTTAAATAAATTTCTTTACCTTTGTTGTCTTTTCCTAAAGGTTCTTTATATAAATCAAAATCCATTTGCCCTGCAAGAGCATACGCAACAACAAGTGGTGGTGAAGCTAAATAATTAGCCTTAATGTGAGGAGAAATACGGCCTTCAAAGTTTCTGTTTCCTGATAAAACTGATACTGCATAAAGATTTTCTTTCTGAATTGCATCAACAATATTTTCTTTTAAAGGTCCTGAGTTTCCAATGCAAGTTGTGCATCCATATCCAACTAAATTAAATCCTAGTTGATCTAGGTAAACATTTAAACCGACTTTAGCCAAATAATCAGTTACTACTTGTGACCCAGGTGCTAAAGATGTTTTTACCCAAGGTTTTGTTTTTAAGCCAAACTTAATTGCTTTTTTTGCTAATAACCCTGCACCGATTAGTACATTTGGGTTGGATGTATTGGTACAAGAGGTTATTGCTGCAATTAAAATTGAACCATCTTTAATTTGATAATTGGTGTTAAGAACTTTTGTTTTATTTTGTGTTTTTCTTTTTGTTGCTTCTTCAAAAACTTTTTTAAAATTAGTAGCAGCATCTGTCAATAAAACTTTATCTTGAGGTCTTTTAGGGCCCGAAATTGTTGGAACAATAGTTGACATATCTAATGTTAAAGTGTCAGTAAATTCAATTTCATCATTGATCCATAATCCTTGTTCTTTAGAGTATTTTTCAACTATTGATATAGTTTTTTCATCTCTCCCAGAAAATCTTAAATACTTTAATGTTTCATCATCTATTGGAAAGAAGCCACATGTTGCTCCATATTCTGGTGCCATATTTGCAATAGTTGCTCTATCTGCTAGTGTTAAATTCTTTAAACCATCTCCATAAAACTCTACAAATTTACCAACTACACCTTTGTCTCTAAGCATTTTGACAATTGTTAAAACTAAATCTGTTGCCGTTGTACCTTCTGGCATTTTATTAATTACTTTAAAACCAATAACTTCTGGTATTAGCATTGATATAGGCTGTCCTAGCATGCCAGCTTCTGCTTCGATCCCTCCTACTCCCCAACCTAGAACAGATAAACCATTAACCATTGTTGTGTGACTATCGGTTCCTACCAAGGTATCTGGAAAAAGATAATCTTCATCTTTATATTTTTCAGACCAAACAACTTTAGACAAATATTCCAAATTAACTTGATGACAGATTCCTGTTCCCGGAGGTACAATTCTAAAATTATTAAATGCTTGTTGTCCCCATTTTAAAAACGAATATCTTTCACCATTTCTTTTAAATTCTATATCAACATTTTTCTCAAATGAATCTATGTTTGCTGACTTATCAACTTGTACGGAATGATCTATTACCAAGTCAACTGTAGAAAGTGGATTTATAGTATTTGGATCTTTATTTTTTTCCTTAACTGCTTCTCTCATGGCTGCTAAGTCTGCAACTGCTGGGATTCCTGTATAATCTTGTAATAACACTCTTGCGGGCCTATAAGCTATTTCAGTAGATGATTTTTTTTCTCTAAGCCAATCTTGAATTGATTTAATTTGATTTTTTGTAACTGAAAGATCGTCTTCATATCTTAATAAATTTTCTAAAAGAACTTTTAATGATTTTGGAAGTTTTGATATACCTCTTAGTCCATTTTTTTCTGCTTCATTTAAAGAATAGTACTTGTAATCTTTACCACTAATACTGATCGTTTTTAACGATTTATAAGAATTTTTATTTCCTGGCTTCATTTTATTTAGATATAGAATCCTATTACACAGACTACAAGTAGGAAGGACATAGCATAATTAAATTGTTTTATAAATTTATTATTTGTCGCGAATTTCCTCAAAAATTTACCTAAAAAAGACCAACTAGTTATACTTAAAAACGCAGTAACAGAACAAACAATTATTACTATTAAAGAGCTAATAAAATAATCTTCTTCTTTTACAAAATTTGAAACTAAAGTTATAGCGGCCATAACCCCTTTTGGATTAATAAATTGGAATAAAAAAGTGTCAATAAATCTAACAGGATTTTTACTATTTGTTCCAGAAGAAAATTTAGAAAATGAAATTTTATATGCTAAATATATTAAAAAAAAAGTTCCTAGTACTCTTATAACTTCTTGAATAATAGGATACTTTTTAAAAAATGAAATTAAAACAAAATTTATTAATATTACGAGTATAGTATATCCAAGTCCAACTCCTAAAATTAAAGGAATTGTCTTTCTAATTCCAAAATTAAAACCAGAAAATGAAGCTACAGCATTATTGGGGCCAGGTGTAAAACCTAAAGAAAGTGAAATTCCAATTAATAATACTATATCCGAATGCATCAATATTAAGCTATAGGAAGGCCATTCTCTGAATTTTGTGACGGGTGAACTAATATAACTTTTCCTTCTTTATCTATTGTACCTAAAATAAGCACTTGAGAAATAACACCTGCAATATTTTTTTCAGCAAAGTTACACACTCCAATGACTTGTTTTCCTTTTAAATTTGTTTCATTATAATAATGGGTAATTTGAGCTGATGACTGTTTAATTCCTATTTCTTTACCAAAATCTACTTTAATTACCAAAGAAGGCTTCCTAGCTTTTTCATTTTTTTGAACTGACAAAACTGTCCCAACTCTAATATCGACTTTTTCAAAAATTTCATAGGTTATTTGTTCTTTCATTATTTTAATATATAATAGATTACGTTTATGAGTACAGAAAATAATACTAATCAATTATTTGATAATTCTATTAAAATTTTAAGTGACTTAATAGCATTCAAAACTATATCTGGAGAAGATAATAATTCATTAATAAATTACTGCGATAATATTCTTAAAGATCTTGGCGCAATATCTTTCAAAACTTTTGATAACGAAAAAAGAAGGGTTAATCTTTTTGCTACTTTAAAAGCAAAAAAAACTAATGGAAAAAAACCAATAATATTATCTGGACATACAGATGTGGTTCCAGTTTCAAAAAGTTGGAGCACAGATCCATTTAAAGCAACAATTAAAGGGGATAAACTTTTTGGTCGTGGCTCATGTGATATGAAAGGATTTATCGCATGTGTTTTAGCTTATGCACCTATATATTCAAAAATAAACTTAAATAGAGATATTCACTTTTCATTCACATTTGATGAAGAAACAGCTTGCCAAGGTGCTCCATTATTAATTAAAGAATTAAATAAAAGAAAAATTAATGATGGAATTTGTATAGTTGGTGAACCAACTAATATGAAAATAATAGATGCACATAAGGGTTGCTATGAATATACAACTTATTTTGAAGGATTAGCTGGTCACGGTTCTGCGCCTGAAAAAGGAGTAAATGCAGTGGAATATGCAACAAAATATATTAATAAACTTTTAGAATTAAGAGAAGTTTTAAAGAAAAAAATACCGAAAGAATCTATATTTAATCCTCCTTATACAACGCTTCAAATTGGAGGCATTTCAGGAGGTATAGCCAGAAATGTTATAGCTGATAAATGTAAAGTTGATTGGGAATTACGACCTGTTATAAAAGAAGATGGTATTTTTGTTAATCTAGAAATAGATAAATTTGTTAAAGAAATATTATTACCAGAAATGATTAAAGTTTATCCAAAATCAAATATTATTAAGGAAACCATTGGTGAAATAATTGGTTTTGAAAGAGAAGAAAAGTCTGATGCTTGCGAATTTGTTTCAAATTTAACTGGTGATAATTCAAGAGAAGTTGTTTCATTTGGAACAGAAGCTGGCTTATTTCAAGAAATTGGAATCAGTACAGTTGTTTGTGGCCCTGGATCAATTGAACAAGCACATAAAGTAGATGAATATATATTATTAGATGAGATTAAAAAATGTCTTAAATTCTTAGAAGGTATTAAAAACAATTCAAAACAAAATTAATTGATAGAACAATCCATAATTTTAAGTCAAATTATCTTTATAGATATAATTTTAGCTGCTGATAATGCAATTATTATTGGATTAATTGCTGCAAATTTTGTACCAAAAAATAGAAAGCAAATTATTCTGTGGGGTGTAGCTGGCGCATTAATATTTAAAATAATTTTTGCACTTTTTGCTACTTATTTATTTAAATTTTACTTTATAAAAATTATGGGTGGATTACTTTTAATTTGGATTGTTAATGATTTAAGAAAAGACTTATTCGAAATAAAAAAAATTAAATCTCCAACAAAAAAATCTAATGAGCCATCGTATATAAAGAGTGTTTATAAAGTATTATTTGCAGATATAACTATTAGCTTCGATAATGTTATAGGAGTTGTTGCTGCAGCAAAAGGTTATTTTGAATTTATGATTTTTGGTTTAGTTTTATCAGTAATTTTAACAGGGGCGCTAGCAACATACTTAGCAAACTATATCCAAAAACATATTTGGCTTGCTTATATTGGTCTAGGATTTATTCTAATCGTAGCTATTCAATTAATAATTGGTGGATTGGCTGATTTAGATATACTGAATATTAATGAGGAATTTAAAAAATATTTTTAATTAATATGAATGTTTTTTGTCTGGGAAAACCTTTCTTTTAACTGCTTTAGAGAAATTTGAAACAGATTTAGAAATAATTTTCGATATATTTAAATTTTTTTTTACAAATCTCACATTAATTGGGTTAAGACCTATCAAATCATCAGTTACTAAAATTTGACCATCACAATATACTGAGGCTCCTATGCCAATGGTTGGAATTGAAATTGTTTTTGTTATTTGTTTTGCCAGTGATGTTTCAACACATTCTAAAACAATAGAAAAAACACCAGTGGAATTTAAAAGTTTGGCATCAGTTAAGATTTTATTTCTTTCTTTTAAGTTTTGCCCCTTGTAAGTAAATTTTCCTTTTTCTTTTTGCGGTAGTACTCCCAGATGTCCCATTACAGGTATTTTATTTTTTATTAGTTTTTTAATTATGTGAATAATATTTTTGCCACCCTCAAGCTTAACAGCATCACAACCTGTCTTCGAGATAATTTTTTTTGCGTTTTTAAGAGCTTCATAGCTGTTTTTGTAAGTATTATGTGGCATGTCTACAACCATAAGGCTTCTATTAATACCCATTCTCACACTTCTAGAATGTTCAATCATCATGTTTAATGACACTTTTCTTGTTGATTTATAATTATAAAGAACTGAGCCAAGAGAGTCCCCTACTAAAACAATATCACAATATTTATCTAAAATTTTTGCAAAATTTTTTGAGTAAGCTGTTAAACAAACAACTTTAGATTTATTTTTTTTATTAATAATTTTTTGTATTTTTTTATTAATCATTACTCTAATTCAATG